>JGI24698J34947_10001414_pt1 | contig 12648 bp, 7 predicted proteins | sample TergutMp193P3_FD_34947 | JGI IMG/M metagenome (IMG submission 34947)
TTGATTACCGGGATCCTGCGTCAGCTTGGAATGCCCAGTGCCGGTTTTAAAACGGAGGTTGTTCCCAAACAGCAGGACGGGCAGACGACGCTTGGCCCGTGGGGAGCGGAGGACGTGGAATTCCTCATTTCCGCCAACACCGGGGAGCCGCTTAAAGACCTTGCCCGTATCGCCTCAGGCGGCGAACTCTCAAGGGTGATGCTGGCGATAAAGACCGCGCTTTTGGCAGGGGAGAAGGGGGAGGCCGCCGGCGTTGAGACCCTCGTTTTTGACGAGATTGACGCGGGGATTGGAGGGGAAGTTGCCCTTAAAGTGGGCGAATATTTAACGCAAATCGGCAAAATAAAGCAAATTTTTTGCGTAACACATCTCGCGAGTATCGCGGTAAGAGCCGATAATCATTTTAAGGTGGAAAAAAGAACCGAAGGCGGAAGAACCTACACAGGCATCGGGCCGTTAAGCGCGGACGGCCGCAGGAAGGAAATTGCAAGGATGTTGGCGGGGGACGCCGGAGACGCCGCGCTTGCCCACGCGGACGATCTTATTCTTAAATACGGTAAACGGAGCGGCTGATGGCGAAGATAACTGAGCTTGACAGGCAGGCATATCAGGAGAAGGTCAATTGTTATGTGATGATGACCAAAGCCCTGTTGAAGGCCGAAAAAGACATACTGCTTGACAGCAGGAAAAACGTTCAGGAAGCGTCCATGCGCAAACTTGATCTTGTGGACGAAATGCTCAATCTCGCGTCCAACTATATTGCCATAAGCGCGGTTTCCCAGGTAGTCCTGAAAACAAAAAACGAAGAGGCTCTTAACGACGCGAGAAAATCCCTTTACAAGGCCGTAATTTACCTTGAGGAAATTGTTAGCAACCATATCGACGCTCCTTTTTCCGACTATGAACAAAAGCTCGCCGGTATAGAATCCTTTGACGAAAACCAGCGTTACCAATTGATCAGAAAGATGGGTCTTGCGATTGATCTTCTGGAGAACGCCTACGGGGATAATTCAAAATGGAAGTGGACATTTGTGGAACTGGAAGGGCGTTTCGCAACCGTCGCGAAGAATATCATCGATCTTCGCAATGTAATCGCGAACAGCCGTCCTGAATCGCCTTATTATGATTCTACCGTTTATCACCTTAGATTGATAAAAGAGCTTATGGCGCGATCCGCAAGCCGTTACCGCGATAAATACGAACTTTCAACTCAGTTAATGTCGGACTTTAAAACCGGCATCAACTATTTGGGCGCGTTGAAACGCCTGCACATAGTGCTGGCGGAAAGCGAAGAGGCCGAAGACATAAAGAAAAAATTGACTATCTGGACATCCAAGCTGGACACGGACATCAAGCGGCAGGAAGAAGCAAAAAAAAGAGCGTAAGCCGGATATTTTTTTTTATCTCTATGGACTGGCGGGAATTTTACCATTAAAATATATATAAGGATGATTAAAAGATATTTTCCGGCAATAATGTTTCTCTTTTTCGCGGTTTCCCCCGCCCTTTCCGCTCAGGATGTATCTTCTCCCCATGTTTCACAGATAAGAGCCGAACCAAGAAATAACCTGATCAGGCTTACATGGAGAGATTCCCCCGACGCACAGGGGCCCGTTTACATATTCAGATCAACAAGGTCTTTCAGCGGCGCAATTCCGCCTAATATCAGGCCCGTTGTTGTAAGATACGGAGTGCAGTATTACGTTGACGATGCCGACGATATTGAAAATCTTTTTTATTTTATAGCAGCAAGCGATGCGTCAGGGCGGCGTTACGATGTAATTATTCCGCAAATTAACAGCGTCAGCGTAAATACATCTGCCCCCGCCCTGCTTGCCGTTCCCGAAAGAACCGCGCCTGAGCCGGTGCAGGGTATATCAAATTTAAGGGCAAGGCAGGACGGCGAAAGGGTAATTATAACTTTCGATGTTTCTGGCCCGCGAAAGAATGCGGTTCTTTACCGGAGCAGGCAGCCTGTAAGACAGCCCCGGGATTTGCTTGACGCGGTAGTTGTGCAGTCCGGCATCGCTTCTCCGTTTGCGGACTTTCCTGTTTCGGGAATTGCCTGGTATTACGCGGCGGTTTATGAAGACGAGATTTCAGGCGGCAGTTTTGAAATAAGGCCCGGCGTTAACGCGACTGCTTCCGCCGTGACAATCTCGGGCGCACCGTCCGCGCGTCCCGACGTACGTCCAATTCCACTGCCTTTAATGACTCTGCAAAACGCCCTGCCCGACGGCTTTTTTATGACTGACGTTACGGAATATATTCCGTTAGGTGAAGATTCTGCCAGAATGTTAAGAAATTCCCAATTGCCGTCAAAAGAGCCACTGCCGTTAAAAAGGCCGCGTGTCTTTGTTGTCGATTTGCAATCGCCGTCGGGCGGAGAAGAATCCGCGCTTTTTCAAATTGTAAATGATTTTTTTGTAAAGCGCGACTGGGAAGGCTGCCGGGAAAATTTACTGCATTATTTGTCTTTGCCCCGTTCCAGAGACGCGGAGGCGCGTGCGCGGTTTTATCTGGGGCAGACATTTTATTTTACCGGAAATTACAGAGAAGCGTTATTTGAATTTTTGTCGATAAGGTCTGTCTACCCCGCGGAGGCGAATGTCTGGATAGACGTGATACTTGCGGCAATGGTTCACTAATTCCGCAAAGTCCGCAGGAGTGCGCGTAATTCAGGATTTGCCGCCGTTTCAACATGGGGTCTTGAATTGTTTTCAGATTGAAGGATAACTTCGTCCCCTGTTTCGATTCGGTCAAAGAAGCCGTTCCTTTCCAGTGAACCGACGGCGATTTCTTCATCAGCATTGTTAATGGTAATTTTCCCTACCGTCTCGTCGTCTGTGTAGATAAGGGCGATGCCTTCATTGGCTGTCTGCGGGCGGCCCCTTTTTACAATGTCGAAGACATCGCCTGCCGCAACTCCGTCGGCTCTTCCTTTGTTGATAAGCGCCTGCCCCTGCCTGCGGATTAAAAGCCTTCCCCTTTTGGGCAAGGACGCGGAAAGCTGTTCAACGATTCCTTTTGACGCGCCGCGAAGTCTGTCGGCTCCGGTACGGTAAGCATAGAAGGTTCCGGCGGGAGAACCGGTTCTGCCAACAAANAGTTCCCCCTTTATCGCGATGTCCCTTTCATTTTCGGTGACTGAAACAAGCATAAAATAATCCGCCCCGCCTTCCCTGGCCTGCCTGAAGCCCTGGGAAAATGTCGCCTGACGCAAAGCCAAATTCATCGGGTTGATATTGCGGTCGTGGATTAACAGTTCCCGTACTACGGACGCGGCAGTCGCGCCCGCATCGGCGTGGTAGAAACTGGACTGCCCTGCCAGGGAAAAGACGGCGACTTTCCAGTGGCGCTCGGCAAGGTCTATCGGGTTTACCTGCCATTGCCTGAAAAGGGCGTTGGAAAGAAGCGAGTTGTAGGCTTCCACCGCGTCGTTTATCGGGCGGTCGGCCTTGCCCTGATCCTGCAAAAAGCGCAGTTCTTCAAGAAAGCGGGCAGGGTAGCCGGAAAGCCTGAGCAGTTCCGCGTATTCGCGCCTGTCCGTCGCGGAAGGATTGAGTCTTAGGCCGCGCCTGTAATTAAAGAGCGCCTGATCGTTCAGGTTGCGGGAGCGGAAGCCTCTTGCTTTTTCAAAATGCCAGAAAGCCCATCTTGCGCGTCTTAAGTCTTCCAGCGCGGTTGAAGAAATAATAGTCTCTTCCAGAATGGCGCGGACAAATTCATCTTCTTCATTTATGGCAATTGCNTTGGAGAGGACTGATATTGCTTCCTGCTGGCGGCCNAGTCTGATAAGGGAAAGACCNTTCAAATACCACGCGCTCATGTCCTGNCTGTCGTTCNCGATTGCCGCGTCGGCAAGGCGGGCCGCTTCTTCATACTGCGAATTGCGGTAACGCAAAGTTGCCATAAGCGACTGCGAAGGCGCGTGATTCGGACGGTAATAAAGAGAGCGTTCCGCGTAACGGATTGCGTCGGCGATTTTGCCGTTTTGCGCGTAGATGTAGGCTGCGTAATAGAAAACGCGGTAATCGTCCGGGTGCTGTGCCAGCGCGTTGTTTATATAATTAAGGGATGTTTCCGCGTCGCCCAATGAAAGCGAAACAAGGGCGAGTGAAATTAAAAGCCTGCGATCATCGGGGTAGCGGCGCACGGCGTCCCTGTAACGCAGAATTGCCTGTGACGGCCTGTTTCTCGCGATGTCCAGCTCTCCGGCTGCAAAGAGCGCTTCCCTGTTGTAGGGTTCCCTTGCCAGAATTTCCGAAACAAGTGCGGAAGCCGCGTCAAGTTGGCCAAGAGCGATAAGGGTGAAAACTTCCAGATTGGCGACGGACATATTGCCGCGGGCAAGCAGTCTTGCCTTTCTTACCCAGTTAAGAGCCTCGTCGAATTCCGCAAGCTCGTAGTAACACTCGGCAAGGGCTGCCGTACCTTCCGCGTGGGCGGGATTTTGCCTTAAACACTCAAGAAAAGATTCTACGGCGGAATACCAGTTTTCGTCCGCCATGTACCTTCTGCCGCGTTCGTAATTAACTGCGGCGTTGCCGGCAGCACTGCCGGCGGCGTTGCCGGCGGTATTACCTGACGAAGGGGACGGCTGACCGAAGGCGCGTACGGGAAAGAGCGTTAAGCCGCACAGCGTTAAAGCGCATAAAAGAAAAAAAAGATATTTAAAACGCCGCATTGTCCCCCCCTTAATAAAAACGCTATTCTTTCTTTTGCGTTACAATTTTTATCGAATTGATCTTGTGGCCGTCCATTTCCTGAATAATCAAGTCATAGCCTTTATACTCAATTTTTTCATTCTTTACGGGAATTTTCCCGAAAAGATCAAAAACAAAACCGCCCAGTGTATCGAAATCGCCGACAGGAAGATCGATGTTTGTTTCTTCTGCCAGAAGCTCAAGGTTTACTCTTGCGTCGCACAGCCATATTCCTTTGCCAAGCTCTACCAAATCTTCGGTTTCATGATCAAACTCGTCCTGAATGTCGCCGATTATTTCCTCAAGTATATCTTCCATTGAAACAATGCCGGACACTCCGCCGTATTCGTCAACAACTATGGCGATGTGGACTTTTTTCCGGCGCAGTTCCCGCAAAAGATCGTCGATGTGTTTGGAAACCGGAACAAAAAAAGGCTTTCTAACCAATTCGTTAATGTTAAAGGGTTTGTCGCTGACAAGCGCTTTAAGCACGTCCTTGACGTGCAAAATGCCTATTACCTGATCGACCGTGTCCTGATAAACCGGAAAGCGGGAATGTTCGCTTTCGCTGATACATTTAAGAAGCTCTTCCCTTGAAGCGTCCGCTGAAAGGAAGACCGTATCGGTTCTGGGAACCATTATTTCCTTGACAGTTGTGTCTGACAGTTCCACAACGCCGCGGATCATTTCCTGCTGATCCTCTTCAAGCTCCTTTATTGCGCGTGAATTAAGTTGAAAGGGGCTTTTCACTTTTTTCCTCCGTCGGGGAATATATGTTCGTCTTTAAGTTTGTCCAGTATTTCCTCCTGCAATAAAATCATCGGTTCGTCTGTTTTTATCGTCTCGTGATCCATGCCGTCTAAATGCAAAATGCCGTGAATTATCAGCCTGCGCAGTTCTTCGTCTTGCGGTACTTGAAAATACCCCGAGTTTTCGCGCAGGGTTTCCAGCGAAATTACGATGTCGCCGGGAAGATAGACGGTTTCGCCCCCGTCCTGTATTGTCTCGCCCAAATTAAAGGAAAGCACGTCGGTGGCCTCGTCTTTGTCCCTGTACTGCGCGTTTAGGGCCGCGATTGTTTTATCTCCGCACAAAAGTATTGAAAGTTCCCAGTTGTCGCGTTTTATTTCGTCAAGCACTTTCATGGCGAAGCGGCCTGCGGAATCGCTCCATTGGGGCAGAGGCTCTTCTTCGGCATTGACAACAACCCTGTTCATTTTAACCTCTGTTTCATTTATCCTGCTGTTCCTCTTTTTGATCCGGGTATTCAATCCTTGAGTGGTAATACCCCGCCAGCACTCTTACAAAGGCTTTTTTGATTATTTCAAGTTCCCGGAAAGACAAATCCGATTCGGAAAGCTGTCCGTGATCTACTTTTGCGTCAAAAAGCTGCTGTACAAATTTGTCGATTTTTCCAGCCGTCGGTTTGTTAAGAGTACGCACGGCGGCCTCGGTTATGTCGGCAAGCATTACCACNGCGGATTCTCTTGAACGGGGAGGGTTTCCAGGATATGTAAAATCATTGGAGCTTACCTCTTCTTCGCGTTCAGTCGCCTTGTTGTAAAACCATGAAATGACGGAGTTTCCGTGATGTTCGCTGATAATGTCAATTACATCCTTTGGAAGGCCGAGGCTGTGCGCTTTTTCCACGCCGAGTTTTACATGACTGCGGATGATTGTCGCCGAAAGACGCGGCGCTATTTCATCGTGTTTGTTATGGCTGGTTTGATTTTCCACAAAGTAATCGGGGTTTTCTATTTTTCCGATGTCGTGGTAATAAGCGCCGACGCGGGCAAGAAGGGCGTTCGCGCCTATGTCCTGGCAGGCCTGTTCGGCGAGGTTGGCGACCATCAATGAGTGGCTGTATGTTCCCGGCGCTGCTGTAAAAAGTTTGCGTAAAACAGGGGCGTTAAGGTCGGAGAGTTCCATTAACCTGAACGGCGTTACCGCGTTAAGCGCGTGTTCAAGAGGCGGCAAAAAACCCAAAGTGAGCATACCGGAGACAATGCCGTTAAGCGCGGCCCAAAAAAGCATGGCGGGGTAATCGTACAAGTCCGCCTGCCTGATGAGAAGGACGATTATTACCGCGAAACAGTTTGCTATCGCGATAAGAATGCCGGCTTTAATAACGCTCATCCTGTTTTCGGCATTGTGCAGAACGGTAGAAGCCGCCGCTCCTGAAACAAGCGCGATCATGTAGGAATAATTGTCAAAAGCTCCGGCATAGTACGCTCCCAGAGGAAGCGCCAGGGCCATGATCATGGCGGGACGTGTTCCCAGAAAAACCGCGAGTATCATTATGAAAAGGCCGGTGGGGACTACAAGCGCTACCGGAAAACTGGCGTGGCCGGGCGAAAGGTCGTTCAGCAATAACGAGCCGATTATGTAAAAGCCTGTAACCGCCGCCAGCAGATAACGTTCGCTGTTGTTAAGCTCCCTTCCAAGAATGATCCGCCCGCGCAGAATCGCAAACAGCATGAAAACAAGCAGTATAAGCAAAACCGTTCCGATAACACTGCGCGGGTCTCTGCGCGGGAAAGACGAATGGAGAGCGCGAAGTTCCTCCATTTCATCTTCAGTAATTATAAAACCTTTCCTTATAACCCTCTTGCCTTTTTCAATGGTGTGCATAACGGGCATTGTCGCCGATTTTGCTTCTTCGATGCGTTTTTGCGATTCTCCAAGCGAGAAAAATACGTTTTCTTTTACAAAAGGTTTTAAAAGATCGACGGCGGATGTCTTGAACAAAACCGGCGCGTCCTGATCTTTGATAATGTCTTCAAGGGCGTCCTTTATGTCTGACATTGTAACGATGTCGCTATAGGAGACAAAATTTCGTTGTTGGCCTGTATCTCCGCCCGCCTGCAATTCCGCCATGTCGGGGTTAAAATGCCTTATATCTTCCCGGTAAAAAGAAAAGACCCCCTGCTTCAGAAGAGCGTTAAGCGTTTCAGCGCCGTGGCTTTTGAAAGATATTCGCTCGTTTGCGGACAAAAACGCCGTCAGCGTTTCGGCGGAAAAACTGCCGGGGTATTCTTTTTCTAACGCCGCCAGCGCCGCGGACGCACTGCCGCCTGAAGGCCTGCCGGAAAAATCGCAAAACGCGCTCCATGAATCCTGTACCTGCGCACTGATTTCCGCCGAAAGGCGGAAGACTGCGGGTACCTGCTTCGCGACAGATTCCATACGGAGCATAGTCGCCTCTTCATCAAGGAAACTTACCGAAAATCCGGCGAAAACATCGCGTTCCGCTACTTTGCCTACTTCAAAATTATCAATGTCGCTTAAAGATTCATTGTTTACGCCCATAATAATTATGATCGCCGCCGCGGCGCATAACGCAAAACTGAAAAGGTTGGGCCCCGAACGGAAATTCGCGGCAATCGCGCTGACTGCCTTGCGGAAATTGAACATTAACCGTTTATGTTTCATTTTCATTGTATGCCTGTATTATTTTTTTTATGAGGGGATTGCGGGCCACGTCGCTTGTGTGTAAAAACGAAAAATGCAGTCCTTCTATCCCTCTCAGAATTTCAATGGCGTGTAACAGCCCCGAATCCGTCTTGCGCGGCAGGTCTATTTGAGTTGCGTCTCCGGTGATTATCGCCCTTGACGTTGAACCAATTCTTGTCAGAAACATTTTCATCTGTTCTTTTGTCGTGTTCTGGGCTTCGTCAAGAATTACCATGCAGTCGTTAAGGCTTCTTCCCCTCATGTACGCCAAAGGGGCAATTTCGATTGCCCTTGTTTCTTCCATGCGGTGAATCACTTCGTAGGGAACAAGGGAGTCCATCGCGTCGTAAAGCGGGCGCAGGTAGGGGTCGATTTTCTGGCTGAGGTCTCCGGGAAGAAAGCCCAGGCTTTCGCCCGCTTCCACAACGGGGCGCGTAAGCACCAGTTTCCGCATTTTTTTTGAAAGCACCATTTGCAGGGCCTGGGCGATAGCGAGGTATGTCTTGCCCGTTCCGGCAGGTCCCGCGCAGAAACAGATTTCGTTTTCGCGCATCCCGCGAATATACATGGCCTGGTTTTTTGAGCGCGGATAGACGCGGCCAAAACCATGCGGAATCTGTATCATGGAATCTTTAAATTGAGACTCTCCGGTTTCCCCGGGCAGAAAATCCCCGGCAAGAGCGCGGATATATTCGGGAGAAGGCAGTTCCCCCTCTTTTACCGCCGCGATAAGGTTGTCCATCATCGTCCTAAAGCGCCCCACTCCGGTTTCGTCATGGCTTTCAAAGTGAATCTCGTTGCCTCTTGCAATGATGGAACCTCCCAGGGAACCTTCAATAATCCTGAGATTTCCGTCGTTTGCCCCGCAAATCCCGGAAAGCAGTTCCCTGTTATCAAGAGCTATGGTTATTCCGTCCTCCAAAAATACCTCTGTCATGATTCTATAGCCGTCTGAACGGCCTCGTCAAGCTGTCCGCGAAGGGCCTTTATTTTATTATCCAATTTTCAGTCCTTTTTTCATACTTTATGTCCGATTTTATTTCCGATATGGCTATCCATTGTACCAGAAAGGAAATATCGGCGTTTACTTCGTATTGGGGCGGGTATGTATTNTCGTTGCGGTACGGCGACATTGAGACGGTAAAAGTCGCCTTCCAGTCCCCCANAAAGTGGGTTGCCGAAAGATTGAAGTTTTTCATTTTAAAGCCGGAACTGCGCCTTTTTGAATCGTCGGCNAAATTAAACGAATCAAACAAGTCCAGAAACAGGTTGTTCTGGCTTCCTTCGGAATACATCGCGGTAAGGCTCTCCATTCCGGGTACGCCCTTGAAATAGCGGAAAATGACCGAATTTTCAGATGTTGCCGAGAACGAAACATCCAGAAAATTTGAAATGCCCACGGACAGCCCCATAGAAAACTGGAAATTCGAGCTTGTATGGCGCTGTAAATCAAAGTAAAGCCTGGAATTTATATTTGTGGAAAAGTTAAGGCGGTTTTTAATTATATTGATGTTTGAAAATGTGCGGGCATAGGTGAAGGTTAAATCCCTCGGGTTAAGGGAAGGTTCATCTTCCGTTTGCCGCCATTCTCCCCCCTGGGTAATGTCGTCGGGGTCTCTGAAAACAAATTCAAACCTGTTGGATTTTAACGCCGAGAACCTCGTCTCAAAACTGTTCCATAATCTTAAAGTTGACGTGATGGTTGTAATTTCATTGTCATCTTCAGGGGCCATAACCATGTAATATGTAAAAGTGCCGACTTTGCCGAATCTCAGCGTTTCCGTAAGCGTAAAGGGTTCTATTTTCCATTCGCTGTTCGGCTCGTTGTTGATCGTTTCCGGCTTTCTGAATTGAATGCCCGCGCTGGTTTCGGTTATCCATACCCTGAAAAGCGCGCTGGTTGAAATGAACCCGTCAAGAGGAGGCAGGTCCGCGCTGAGCGTAATATTTTGCTGTTTGTCCATGATGCTCGCCGCAAGATTTGCCGTAAGCCTGTGGCTGTTAATGCCGAGTATGTCTTCGTCTGGTTTTTCCTTTACCCACGCGCCCCATTGCGGCGTAAGTTCCGGCCCGTCCCCGTCCGTGTATCTTTTTGATCTTGCCAGCGTTCCCCTGAAACCGTACTGTAAATTCGACTGCCCGAATACCGGATTGTCGTATAACGGACGCAGGGTGCCGTTATATGTATACGACGACGTATAGTTTGTCTGGCGGTACTGTTGTTTTTTTGCCTCTTCAAGCCTGCTTTCGTCTTTATTTCCCTGCGGATTCTGCGGAGTGCGGAAAGCTTCCGCTTCTTCATTCAGATAATTGTATTCCTTAAAAGTGCCGCTGGCTGAAAAAGAAAAGTCGTTTGTGTAAAAACCCGCGCTGTGTTCCATGCGGAAATTTATTGAACTGTTGCCGCTGAAACTTGACAGAATCGATTGAACATCGTCCCAGTTTACCTGCTCGTAACTTTGCCAGCGTCCAAAGCCGGACATAAACTGAAGTTCCGAGGAACCGGTCGGCGACAGCGAATAGCCGATGCTGAATTTCGCGTTACCCGTTCTTGGCAGTTCAAAGCGCTGGTTCAGGACAGGCGGGACAAGTGTTTCAACGCCGGGATTTTTTTCTTCTTCTTTTTCCGCCTCGGACGGCCAGGGAGAGCGCGGAACGCCTATGTCCCTGAACGGATTTTCTTCTTCTTTCACCGCCTGAGCGGAAGCGGTTTGGCCTGGGCCGCTGATACTCAGCGGCGTCCCGGAAACGGAGCCGGAAATGCTGTAAATTGTATATTTGTCGGGCGCGAAAAACCACCTGCCGGGATCGGAACTATTTTTTTGATTATCCTGAATTTTCATAAAGCTTAAGGTCATTGATATACTGGACAATGAGATGCTTGAAATGTACGGGGAGAGAAATGGCAGAGACGGATTTATTTGTCCGTTTAAATGCCATTGGTACGTGGGAAGCTCGGTTTCCGATGACGAGCTGTCTTCAGCCGACGCACCCTGTTGAATCATGTTAAACCAGTCCATGTTTTCCGAACGGTTAAGGAAATCTCTGTCAACATAAGGATCGGAATAAAACGGAATGTTCCAGTTAAAATTGCCGTACCTTCCGCTTATTGAACTGCTCAGTTTCATTCTGTAACGGAAGGGAACTGACGTTGAAAAAAGATTTGAACTGTTCCAGTCAAATGTGCCGTCAAAGTCGGAAGGGTAGGGAGTGTAGCTTCCGTCATACTGGGTAAGGGTTCTTGAAAAACCCGTTCCAAGAGATAATTCCAAAGGATTGAAAATCCCCTTTTTGGTCGTGGAAAGATCAACGCCCAAATAAACGCCCAAATTTGTATAGTAGTCGATCATTGCTTTAAGGCTTACCTCGTTTGGGTCGGTTGCCTTTCTTCCGGTACTGCGCAGGAAAAGCCCGTGCCGTTCTTTTACCATTTCGCTTGAGTTGCCGAGAATTCTGCTAAGAGAGCTTTGGTCGGCGGTATTTGCCTTTGGCCGCCCCAAAATGTACGTGGTGGTTTGAACAAACGCGCCTTCCCTGCTGCGGAATCCGACAACCGGATGAAAGATCACTTCGTCCGCGGGGTAATAAAAAAACGGAATGTACAGAACGGGAATTTCGCCTACTTTTAACCATGCGTTAAAAATAGCGAAATCGGAACCGGGAAGAAGCCATAATTTTGACGCGCTTATCGACCAAAGGGCTTCTTCGTTATATGCGTTGCTGACTCTCGCATTGTTAAGAACCGTTACGTCCTCATCGTTACGTGAAATTACCGTTCCAATGAAACGGTATGCGGTTCCTTCTGATGAAGATGTAAGTTTGCGCTCGGAGTCGCCCTCAAGAAAAATGCTTGACCAGTCGTCTATGTTAACTGTAATGTTTTCGCCGCGGAAAGTTTCCGTTTTATCTCCGTCNACTTTCTCGTATATTACCCGNCCTCTTGCGGTAAGTATATTTCTTGTNCTGTTAAANAGTATTTCGTCCGCCCTGATTTTGTGAACAGAGTCTTTGTCTTTCAGGCTGAGGCGTACTTCGCCTTTTAATCTGGCGTAGTCTTCATCAATTATTTCAATTGTAAAATATTCGGTTGACTGGGCGGACTCTATCGTTATAATTTTCCGGTTGTCGTCTACCGCTGCTTTTGGCTCCGGCAGTTCAAAATGTTCCCTTAAGCGTTTTGAAAGGTCCGCCCTTGTGCCGCCTTCTGAAAGGCCGAGCGTCCGGCTCCATATAGCAAGTTCGCTTAATGACGAAGTTCGTATTTCAAGCTCCAAGCGCTGTTGTTCGGGAGTCAGCGGTACCGGCGCGGGGGTTTCTTCTGGAGTTTCTTCGNCGTCGGCAAGCGTCTCTCCCTCAACCTGCAGTTCACCGTCTTCGCCCTGAACTTCCGCCGCCGACGCTTCTTCGGCATCCGCCGGTGCTTCGGCTTCCTGCGCGTACAGCGTTACAGTTAACGAAGATAGAAAACAAAAGATGAAGAAGAATATAT
>JGI24698J34947_10001415_pt1 | contig 12642 bp, 11 predicted proteins | sample TergutMp193P3_FD_34947 | JGI IMG/M metagenome (IMG submission 34947)
TAATGATGCAGGCATGAAAGGTCAGCAATGGTATATTGCTGCAACAAATGTTGGCAATCCTAATATCATTATTTTATATGATCCGCTTCCTGAAGGAAGAAAAAATGAAGCTACAATTTTCTCCAATGGAATTTATCTCAAGGAAAATTCACGCCATAGGGTTTATGCACATGACGGCGCAACAGGTCACGCATGGCTCTGGGTTCAGCATAATAATTGGAACATGGTATTGGATAGATCCTACATGGACTGATAACACAGGCTATCCATGGTGGGGTATTGTACAGAATGGCAAAGAGGTACAGTATTATCCCGATCCTGAATATTGTGTAGCAAACAATTACCCCAGACCAGGTGCAACAAATAATGAAACACGCAGTTCTAACTCAACATATACAAACAATACTAGTGCAGCAAGTTATAATTATTCAAATTTATATCTTTGGGGAGGTTATAACTCCGCCAATGGTTTACCATTAGGAGTTACAATTGGATTTTTTGGAATATACACATCATGGAATTTGGCTTTACCCACCACTGATGATATTACAGAAGGAAGATTTATTGATTGGGCATTCACTGCAGGTTATTCATTTAACCTAATAGACGGTGTTTTAAGATTACCTGTTGGTTTAGGCATGAGCAGGTCATATGAATACCTATATTATCTTGATAAATATAATTGGCATGTTCTTTATTACGATGAGTTTATCGCCGAAGCCGGGCTTCAATTGATTTTAATAGAAAAATTTTATCTTTCTGCCACTTATAGGTTAATAGGTTTTTCTAGAAGCGGCTTTACTATTGGAGCCGGAGTTGTTTTCTAATTGAAGTGGCGCATAGTATCAGTCACCGATTTTTACCTTATAACAGTAGAAAAGGTGACTGTCACCATGTGAACCGTTAATATTTTTCAAGGGAGAGAAAAATATTTTAAAATAAAACAATGTATGTAAAAGGATGTTATGTGCCGTAAACGATCAAAAATGTTGATTTTTCTCCCCTTGTAATATACTATACAAAATATGCCAGTTATGGTATAAATTTTAACTTATTGGGGGAACAAAATGCCGAGACCTACAAACAAAAAGGAACTGATTGAACTGTCTGAAGTAAACTTTAATAAATTACTGGAGTTTATTGACGGGCTGCCCGATGAAATTAAAACAAAAACTTATAAAAATGATGAACTAAACGAGCGGGACAAAACTGTCAGCGATGTAATTTGTCATCTGCACGAATGGCATTCATTGAAAAACACACTGACGACGAACTTTTTTCAAAGAAAAAATATCCGTGGACAGGAACAACGTCATTGGGCGCATACTTTATTTCCAACACGTCAAGCCATTACGACTGGGGCTTAAAAACAATCAAACCATTAAAAAAATTATGAAAAAGAAACATCAGTATTTTTCAATAATTTTTTTAAGCCCGGTCAGCGCGTACAGAGGGACATCGTACAAATTACCGTTTCTGCTGTAATCCGCAAGGGATGAACGAATCGCCATTACTGGCTTATGTTTTTCCACGTAGACTTTCAGGCTTTTTGCTTTTAGATTTGTTGCCGCTTTGACTTCCAGCGGTATCACGCCGTTATTTTCACTTTGGAGAATAAAATCAACTTCGGACATGCGATTGGACGCTCTTGTTTTTCCGCTGTCTGTTTCGGTTATTTCGTCCCTGTTTGCCCAATAGGCAATGTCTTCAATATTGTTTGCGTGCATTTCCTGGCATACAAATTGTTCGGTCAGCGCGCCCTTGAACTCCGTAAAAAGCGCGTTTCCCTCAAGCAATGTTCTGACATTCAGCAGAGACATTGCGGATAACAGGCCGACATCTATAACAAATAACTTGAACGCGCCCGTGTTCGCGTAACTTTTAAGCGGAGTTGCGGGCTTTGCGATTCTGTCTACGCGATAAATCAAGCCGCTCCTGACAAGCCACATTATGGCATCCTCATAGGTTTTTGCTTTTGCGCCTTTTTGTATCTCACTGTAAAAAAATTTTTTGTTTTCCCTGGCAAGCTGCGCCGGTATGGAATCCCAAATTTTCAAAACCTGGGGCAAAGTTAAAGCGGGTATATGTTTGGAGAAATCCTCCTGATACGATGTTAAAATTTCATTCTGCACCTTGCGTGCCGAGGCAAAATCGCCTCCATTGATGAACTTTGACACAGGTTCAGGCATTCCGCCTACATAAAAATATGTCCGCAAATACGAGATAAACCTGTCCTTGAAAGTTTTTATCAGGTTGTAATCCCCCTTATCCAATAAATCGCAAAGCCCCTCTTCACCCGCCGCCATCAGGAATTCATAAAAACTCATCGGATACATCGTCATAAACTCAACTTTTCCGACCGGAAAGGAATATTCGTCTTCATCACCTAACAACACGCCAAGCAAACTTCCCGCCGCGACAATATTGTACCCGGGAGCGTTCTCATAAAAAAATTTCAGCGATGCAAGCGCGTTTTTGCAGGCCTGTATTTCATCAAAAATTATCAATGTGGTTTGCGGATTTATTTTTTGGGCAGCTTCTATTTCCAGACCTGTAAGTAAACGCTGAATGTCCATATCCCCTGAAAACAGATCCTTCATCCGCGAATTCTTTTCAAACATGATATAGGCGGTGTTTTCATATTGAGAACTCCCAAATTCCTTCATAAGCCAGGTTTTACCAACCTGACGCGCCCCGTAGATAAGCAAAGGTTTTTTATCCGACCTGTTTTTCCATTCAACCAGTCTCTGTATAACCAGCCTTTTCATCCTACTCTAATAATACTATCTAAAAAAGGAAAAAACAAGAAATTTTACCATTTTTTCGTTGAATAAAATGGTAAAAATATCTAATATTCATTGAATATAGTGATGAAAATATAGTCTCTTTTAGGAGTTATTAAAAATCTTATATTTTGTATAATGCCAATTAAATGATGAATCTGTACAGTTCATGCCGCCTCTGTCCACGGAACTGCGGTGTTGACCGCCTCGCGGGGGAGGCGGGTTTTTGCGGGGAAAGCGCCGGTTTACGCCTTGGAGCGGCGGTAATACATAGGGGAGAAGAGCCGCCCCTTGTCGGAACTGGCGGTTCGGGGACAATTTTTGTGAGCGGGTGCAACCTTGGCTGTGTTTTTTGCCAGAATTACCAGATTTCGCAGGGAGAGAAGGGCGGTTTCAGCCTGGGAAGGGCGGTCTCTGCCGGAGATTTTGCGGCGATTTGTGTGAAACTGCGTGATAAGGGAGCGGAAAATATCAATATTGTGACGGGAAGCCACGCGGTTCCCGCTCTTATTGAGGGAATTACCGCCGCCAGAAGCGCGGGAGTGCAAATTCCGGTGCTTTGGAACTCTTCCGCTTATGAAACAGCCGAAACGCTGGAATTGTTAAGGGATTATGTTGATATTTACCTGCCGGATTTAAAAACACTGGACGGCGAAATCGCGGCGAAGTTTTTTAACGCGCCTGATTATCCGGCTGCCGCCGCCACGGCAATTCTCAAAATGATCGATATGGTAAACGATAAGCCGCGCTATAGCCCGCACAGCGCAAGAGAAAACGCGCGCGAAAAAGTGATTGTTCGCCATTTGATTTTACCGGGTTATCTTGAATCCACCCGTTCGGTGCTGCGCTGGTTTGCAGATAACGCCAAAGACCGCGCACAGCTTTCTCTGATGACGCAATATACTCCAATTCCCGGCAGGGGAAAATCCGCGCCGGAGCGGTATATAAACGAAGATGAGTACGAAACTGTCATGAAATGGCTTGAGGAATTTGAGATTGAAAACGGTTTTTGTCAGGAACTCGTTACGGGCAGCGACTGGCTTCCTGATTTCAAGCGTCCAAATCCTTTTTCATCGGAACTTTCTGTTACAGTGTGGTGAATGTTTCCGCTTTTCTCTCCTAACAAAAATAACTTTTAACCATTTCACGTAACTCATCTTTATCAATTCCCCAGTTCTTACCGAAATGGGCAGAGAGCCTGTCCGATAAGACAATAAAATTTTCAAAAACAGGTTTACTCTCCGTAAATTCCACCAAGCCTCGATTAACGATCAACTCCCAAAAACGGGCGAAGTTTTTGATACGCTGAAGATCACCGGCGGACATGACGGATGTTTCCAGAACTTCATAAGGCGGCAGGGCATTGTAGCGCATACCGAATGTTTCGTTGTGGCGGGAAATTGGCGCACCGGGGAGAAGTTTTAAAATACCAAGTTGAATTTCTGTCCGTGAGGACGGCTCAGGTTTTTCCGTTTCACAGAGCGCAAGCCAAAGACGGTCAAAACCTCTTGCAAAAGAGACGATATCTTCGCCGGGGAGTCCCGCTATCAAATCGGCGTGAATGACGGCGTTCGTTTTTTCGCGGAGGAAGCGAATGGCTTCAAGCTCTTTTTCAGGATTTGAACGCCGTCCTATGCGCGCGGAAACTTCAGGGTTGAGTGTTTGAATACCGATTTCAAGTCGCAGTGTTCCCGGCGGAAAGCGGACGAGAGTTTCGCGTAACTCATCGGAAAAAAGCGAGGGAACCATTTCAAAGTGAACGACGAGGGGTTCTTCGCGCTGTTTGATTTTTTCAAGAAAAAAATCGCATATCCCAAGGGCGCGTTTTATGTTCAGGTTGAAAGTTCTGTCCAAAAATTTAAACGTTTTCACGCCGCGCCGCACAAGCGCATCCATTTCCGCGAGAAACGGCTCAAGCGGGAACTCTCTCACCGCGCCGGCAGTGTATTGTCCTTCTTTCACCGCACTTAAACAAAACTCGCAATTAAACGGACACCCTCGGCTCGCTTCAACATAGATCAGTTTTTTCGCCAGATCTTCACCGGTATAGAGATGATAACCGCTCTTTATTGTATCAAGTTTGACAGGCTCTGTGAAAATAAACTTCGGCGGCTGGCGCGGCGTTTCTCCTTCCTTTCCCGCCGCCAAAATTTCTTCGCATAACACTCTGAAAGCCGTTTCTCCCTCTCCGCGAATCACATAATCCGCAAGCGGAAAAATTTCGGCTTCCGGCGGCAGGTATGAAACTTCCGGTCCACCAAGAACTACAACGGGTCTTGCCGCCCATACTTTCTCCAATTCTTCTAGCAGTTCAACCACAGCGGTATGATTCCATATCGAAACCGAAATGCCCAGGATTCTCGGACTGGCGGCAAGCAGGGCTTCCAGCTTTTCACCTAACGGCTGGCGCAGGGCAAACTCTATAATTTCACAGGAATCTTCCAGGGGACCAAGGTTGGCTTTCAACAGCCGAAGCGCAAGAGACGGATGTATCCACTTTGCGTTTATTGTCGTTAAAAGTATTTCTTTCACTAATTACCGAATAAGCCTATAGTGCCGGTTTTCCATTCCTCACGCGCTTCCATTACTATGTGTTCAACTTCAAACCAGTTGTTCGCCCGGGGGCCGGGCATTTCACGGTTGGTGGAATTGCTGAACACAATTGTTTTACAGCCCTGTTTGCGCAGGCTGATTATGTTTTCGGGAGCGTCGTCAATGTAGAGATGTGCGCCAACCGCGCCCTTGTCGTTCATAAAGCAGATGTCCCAGTATGGAATGTCGTAGTTATCAAGCCAGTCAACTGTCTGCGTTATTGACGTGCGGTGGGAATATTTCAGAAAAAGCCGGTGCGTGATAATGCGGACGCGGATTCCCTGGCTGGACAGTTTCCGCAGGATTGCCGGGGCGTGTTCAATCGGTTCCATGTCGCGGAAAATGTTCCGCTGGGTTACCGCGAATCTGTGCAGTCTGTCATAGCCGCCAAACTCGTCAATACCCCATTCCTGAAGACCGAAGGAAACTTCAGGGGTGAGGGCTTCAACCGGCTTGTTCAGCCACTCGGCGGCAATTTTTCGTACCGCTCCGTAAAAGTCGCCTACCACTCCGTCAAGATCAACGCCAAAAATAAAACTGCTGTTATCCATAAACTCAGCCTGTTTCCTTTGATATAAGAATCGCCATACTGCGGGCTTTAACAGGATACGTGTTTTGGGACGGCAGGATTTTTTCACTGCCAGGAGGAAGTATGTCATTGGGAGACTGGAGTCCTGTGTCAATAGCACGGAACCATTCCTTTTTTGAGGGCGGCTTCGCAAGTATAAAAGCCTGCGTATCAGTATCAGCGTTAAACATTATGAAAAAATCGTTGTCATCACGATCGGCAAAAATATCCGCCCTGCTGCCGTCCAGACGCAGCGCCAGATAATAGCCGATTTTAACCCAATCAGGGCTGCCGCCTTTTTCATCGTACCAGCTTATGTCGGGAATACCATTGTAACTGCCTTCCCTGCCGGTAAAAAACTCCGGGCGCATAAAGCCGTGATGACGCAGACGGAAGGCAATCATCTCTTTTACAAAGCGGTACAAATTTTTGTTTTTTTCAAGCAGGGACCAGTCGTACCAGGATATTTCATTGTCCTGACAGTAAGCGTTGTTATTGCCATTTTGAGTGTGTCCGAATTCATCGCCGCCAAGTATCATCGGCGTACCCAGTGAAACCATCATGGTAGCGAAGAAATTTTTTAACTGCTTTTCCCTTATTGTGTTTATAATCGGATCCGCGGCAGAGCCTTCGAAGCCATAGTTATAACTTAAATTGTTATTACTGCCGTCCCTGTTATTTTCACCGTTATCTTCGTTGTGCTTTTCGTTATACGAAACCAGATCCTTCATCGTAAAACCGTCATGGCTGGTAATAAAGTTGATTGAGTGAAATGGTTTGCGGCCATCCCGCAGGTACAGATCGGAACTTCCTGAAAGACGGGTCGCCAAAAGGCGGGTTCCCTTTGGATCGCCGCGCCAGTACCTGCGTACATCATCGCGGAATTTATCGTTCCATTCAGCCCAGCGTCCGCCGGGGAACCAACCGACCTGATAAGCGCCGCCGGCGTCCCACGCCTCCGCGATTATTTTCGTGGAGTTTAAAATCGGGTCTTCCGCAATCCTCTCAAGAGTCGGCGGATTTTCCAGCAGCCGTCCATTTTGATCGCGCCCGAGAATCGAACCCAGATCAAAACGGAAACCGTCAACATGCATCTCCATTACCCAATAGCGCAGACAGTCCATGATGAAGGTACGCACCACCGGATGATTGCAGTTCATTGTATTACCGCAGCCGGAATAATTTTGATAATAACGCCGGTTCTCACACAGCATGTAATAGATTGAATTGTCCAGTCCACGGAAAGAAATTGTCGGCCCCTGTTCATTGCCCTCCGCGGTGTGGTTGAACACAATGTCAAGAATCACCTCGATTCCCGCCTTGTGCAGTTCCCTCACCATCTCCTTGAATTCCAGCACTTGCCCGCCTGGACTCATGTCTGCCGCATAAGAGCCCTTTGGCGCGAAAAAAGCCGCGGTTGAATATCCCCAGTAATTTGTCAACTTTTTTCCTGTACGCGGATTGCACCTGAGAATCTCTTTTTCGTTAAATTCCTGAACCGGCAAAAACTCAAGGCTGGTAACGCCCAAGTCTTTGAAAAACGGAATTTTTTCGATGACGCCACGGTAAGTTCCCGGATGTTTCACTCCCGAACAGGGATGGGCGGTAAGGCCTTTAACATGGGTCTCGTAGATAACGCTGAAACGTAACGGATAGTTCAGGGGAGTATCGCCCTGCCAGTCAAAACCATCATCAATTACGATACAGCGCGGCTGATGGGCAAGATTATCATTATAAGAATATGTCAGGTCTCCCCCCGGTTTTTCGTGGTCATAACCCTTGCATTTTCCATAATCCCAATCACTGATATCGGTCAAAGCCTTGGCGTAGGGGTCCAGCAGGGCCATGTGAGGGTTAAAACGCAGTCCTTTTTCGGGAAAATACGGACCATCCGCCCTGTAAAGATAACAGGCTCCGGCTCCAATGCCCCGTATAAAACAATGCCAGATATTTCCGGTCTTATTTCCTTTTTTATCAAGCGGTATTTCAATTCTGGGACTGTTGGGCTGTGCGGATTCAAAAAGGATTAGCGTTACAGATACAGCATTACGGGAGAAAATCGCAAAATTAACGCCATCATTGGCAAGCGATGCCCCAAGGGGCAGGGCTTTTCCGAAGTCAACCACAGTGTTGTCAATGGTCATTATATAATTATAACACATAAATCGAAAAAAAATAAGGTTATTTTTTACTCTTGACAATTCGACCCACATGGTATAAGGATAGAGCCTTGAGAGGTATGCCGTCTAAAAAGGGGGGGGAAGTAATGTTTTCGGCAATTATTAAGAGGGACGGAAGGACACAGTCGTTTCATGAAAGTAAAATCACCGACGCGATTTTTAAGTGTCTTCAGGCTGTAGAAGAAGCAGATCGCCAGCGGGCAATGGAATTGACGCTGGAAGTAATGAAAAAAATGAAGCTGATCTACAAAGAGGACAATTTTACCGTTGAGAATGTTCAGGATATAGTTGAAACAATCTTAATTGAGCAGGGACTCGCGAGGGCCGCCAAATCGTACATTTTATACCGAAATAAACGTTCAATGTTGAGAGAAGCGCAAAGCGAACTTATGAACGCCGTCGCGGAGATTTTGCAGGAGACAAACCGCGACAACGCCAATGTCGGCAATTCGCCTTCGGCAAAAGTTCTGCAAATATCGGAGATTGCCTCCAAAAATTACTACCTGAAGCGCGTCCTCCCCGAAAAAGAAGCCGCCGCGCATATATCAGGCGATATTTATATCCACGATTTGTCATGGTACGGCAAGACGCTGACCTGTTTGCAAATTCCGCTAAGCAGCCTGCTGCGCGACGGGTTTAACAACGGACACGGCTACATACGTCCTCCAAAGGGAATAAAAACAGCCGCATCTCTGGCGGCGATAATTTTACAGAGCAATCAAAACGATATGCACGGCGGGCAGTCCTTTGCCTATTTTGACAGGGACATGGCTGTATATGTTGAACTGGAAAGGGAAAAGCAGGAAAAACTGATACGCAGTAACCTGGAAGAGTTGGGATTATCCTCTGATGATGAAAAAATCAAGGTTCTGGCGCTTGAACGCACAAGGGAGGAAACCTTTCAGGCGATGGAAGGGTTTATTTACAACCTGAACACCATGCACTCAAGGGCGGGGGCGCAGGTTCCATTTTCGAGTATCAATTTTGGAACCGATACAACCGAAGCGGGCAGGATGGTTACGGAGTGTTTCCTGCTCGCGTACGAGAAAGGTTTGGGAAAGGGCGAGTCGCCGCTATTCCCCAACGTATGTTTCAAGATCAAGCACGACATCAACTTTGAAGAGGGAGACCCAAACTACGATCTGTTTCAACTGAGTATGCGGGTTGCCTGCAAGCGGCTCTTCCCCACTTTTTCTTTTCAGGATTCAAGTTTTAACGCTCCATTCCGCGATGAAGAAGTAGCCTACATGGGCTGCAGGACGCGCGTTATCTCAAACTGCAACGGACCGCAGGTTACAGACCGTAGGGGAAATCTGTCTTTCACAACGATCAATCTGCCGCGCCTCGGCATACGCGCTGACAAGGATCTGTCCAATTTTTGGAAATACCTTGACGAAGTTTTTGAGCTGTGCGTTGAACAGTTACTGACGAGGTACAACATTCAGAAAAAACTCAAAGTAAAGGATTTCCCGTTTTTGATGGGGCAAAAACTGTACCTTGACAGTGACGGGCTGTCTAAAAACGATACGATTGAAAAAGCGATCCGTCACGGATCTCTCAGTGTAGGATTTATAGGGTTGGCGGAATGTCTTACCGCGTTGACAGGCAAACACCACGGCGAAAGCCCCGACGCTCAGGCTCTCGGCATTGCCATTGTCAGCCACATGAGACGCAGGTGCGATGAAGCTACGCAAAAGTACGGCCTGAATTTTACGCTGCTTGCGACTCCTGCAGAGCAATTAAGCGGGAAGTTTACCCTGCTTGATGTCGAACGTTACGGCAAAATTCCGGGCATAACTGACAAGAAGTGGTACACCAATTCGTTTCATGTGCCTGTGGAGTACCAGATAAGCGCGCTGGAAAAGATAGCGATTGAGGGCGTTTATCACAGGTATTGCAACGCCGGACACATATCGTATGTTGAGTTGCAGTCCGCCCCGGAACATAACCTTGAGGCATTTGAATCACTGGTACGGGCAATGGCGGAAGCGGACATGGGTTACGCCGCGGTGAATTTCCCGGTTGACATTTGCTGTGACTGCGGGCTTAACGGCGTAATTCAGGAGGACACCTGTCCAAAGTGCGGAAGCAAAAACATAAGCCGCGTGCGCAGGATAACCGGATACCTGTCAACGATTGACCGCTTTAACGACAGCAAGCTGGCGGAAGTGCAAAACCGGCAGGTTCACCAAAAGTTTTAATTCGCGTAAAATAGACTTATGCGTTTATCCGGCATTACTCAGGAGAGCCTTGTTGACGGTCCCGGGCTGCGTTATGTGATATTTACTCAAGGCTGTCTGCACTGTTGTCCTCACTGTCAAAATCCTGAAACATGGGATGTCAACGCCGGAAAAGAATTTTCTGTCAAGCAGGTTATCCGCCTTTTAAAACAGCAAAAGAAACCAAAACGGGGCGTTACCTTTTCCGGCGGCGAGCCGTTTTTGCAGGCAGCCGAACTCGCAGAAGTGGCGCAGGCGGCTCATGAAAAAGGATGGGATGTAGTCACCTACACAGGCTATACTTATGAAGAATTGATTGCAGATAACAACGACGGCGTAAAGGCTTTGTTATCCGCAAGCGACATATTAATCGACGGAAAATATATTCATGAACTTCGATCTGCAGGGCTTCAATTTCGCGGCTCGTCAAATCAGCGGATTATAGATGTCGCCGCAACGCAGAAAAAGGGGCGAATTGTTTTGTGGCACAAATCAAGAACGTCTTAATTTGTCTATTTCTTTTTCAGAGCAAACCAGAACAAAGCCCACACCATTACGGTTCCGCCGATAATATTTCCAAGCGTTACCGGAATTAGATTTTTTACCGCAAAACTGACCCAATTAAGACCGGCAAGCTGTTCCGCGGAAACCTGAGACATGGAAACCCACCCGGGATTTTGCTTAGCCAGGATTCCCGCCGGAATATAATACATATTGGCGACTGAGTGTTCAAACCCTGACATCGCAAACAGGGAAATTATAAAAAATATTGCCAAAATTTTAGCCACGCCTTCAGGCGACGAATAAGATACCAATATGGCAACGCATACAAGCCAGTTGCACATAACGCCAAGAATAAACGCCGCATGAAAAGGCAGAGCCGTTTTACCTGCGGCAATTTTTATCGTCATAGCGCCCAAAAGCCCGCCGCTGGTCGCAAATAATCCTGACTTGCTCATCATCCATGCGATAAAAATACCGCCTGCCAAATTACAGATATAGACCAGCAGCCAATTCAAAAGCATTTGTCCTACAGTCACCCTGCGGTCCAGCACTGAAGTAATGATCACAGTGCTGCCGGTGAACATATCCGCGCCGGTCAGGATAACCATCATTAGACCGATAGCGAATACCATCCCTGTCAAAACCTTTCCCAGACCAATGGCATCGGGATTGGCAAGCAGGTTATGCGCCGCCATAGTAGAGCCTTGCGCGGCAAAAGCGACAAATACTCCGGCAAAGAATCCCAATATCAAAATTGAGGAGAATTTCCTCCGCGCCTTCGTAAGTCCTGAGTCACTGGCATAAGCCAAAATTTCAACCGGAGTTCTGATACTCATACAACCTCTGTTTAATATTTACTTTTTTCAAAAAAAATCGCAATATGGGCGTAAGATATGGAACGGCCTACAATCGGAGTTATTCCCCTTTGGGATGAAGAGAAAGACAGCATCTGGATGCTTCCCGGCTATATGCAGGGACTGGAAGAAGCGGGCGCAGTGCCTGTGATTTTGCCCCTGACTGTATCGGAAACGGTGCTTAAACAGACTGCGGATCTATTTGATGGCTTTCTCTTTACAGGAGGGCATGACGTGAATCCCGTGTTATACGATCAGGAAAAAACCGATCATTGCGGAGAGATCTGCGAGGAGCGGGATCGAATGGAAGCGTACATTTTCCGTGAAGCCGTTTTGAAACAAAACAAACCCGCGCTGGGGATTTGCCGAGGCATACAGCTCTTTAATGTGTTGCTCGGCGGAAGTTTGTATCAGAACATCCCGACAGAACTCCCCAGCGCGATAACCCACGTCCACGGGCCGCCCTATGATGTTCCCGCCCACTCTGTCCGCATTCTCCCGAAGAGTCCTTTGTACGAACTTATTGGAAAAGAACGCATTGAGGTGAACAGTTATCATCATCAGGGAGTAAACAGAATCGCGGAAGGTCTTGAAATTATGGCTTTGGCGGACGATGGGCTTGCAGAAGCTGTGTATATGCCGGATCGTCAATATGTTTGGGCTGTGCAGTGGCATCCCGAATTTTCTCTTAATGATGAAACCTCAAAGAAAATTTTTGCTTCTTTTGTGGGGAACGCTGTATAACTATACATTTTCTGTATCCTCCGATGTTGGAAATTCAGGAAAAAGAATTTTCACATAATCTCTCCGTCCATACAGAACCCGGTCAACATATACTGTTTTATTTTCGTAACGGTAAAAAGCCAAATAGTTTCCACAAACCAAAAAACGATAATCGGTGTCAAAGGAAACCTTTGTGGACAAAGGCGTACCGGCGCCGGG
>JGI24698J34947_10001416_pt1 | contig 12624 bp, 3 predicted proteins | sample TergutMp193P3_FD_34947 | JGI IMG/M metagenome (IMG submission 34947)
GTAAGTGGCAACACCGTTACGGTAACGGGAACTATGACCGGTGCGCCAAGTGGTAACGCTAACTACCTTACGCTCAACATTGACGCCGGCGTAACGGTGAGATGGCAGGCGTCGCTTTCCGGCCAACCTTCCAGTAATTATTCTCTGATTAGAATCAACGATGGCTCCGGTACATTTCAGGTAGAGAGCGGCAGTATTGAGAATACCGGCACCGGCAGGGCAATCACTGACAGTTCCACCGGAGTTATCAGAGTTCAGGGCAGCGCGAGAATTTCTTCCAAAACCGGTTCCGGCGCTACAATTTATCTGGCTAACAGCTATACAACAGCGACGGATCGCCTCGTTATTACCAATGGGATGGTAGAAAATACCGGCAATGGCGACGCAATCCGTAACTATTCTACCGGTGCGGTGTATGTTTCCGGCGGAACAATAAGCGCGGTAGGCGGGGTCGCAATACATAATTATAATGGGGCCAATCGTCAGACTGGAACGGTATGGATTTCAGGTGGAAATATAATCGCGACAGGCGGTGGTGCGGTCCGTAACGAAGGCTATACCGCTTCCTATAGCGGCACAGTAACAATTTCAGGCGGGACGGTAGAGGTAACAACGGGAAATGCGGTTAGTAATTATACCAGCGGTACCGTAACAATTTCGGGTGGAACGGTAAGGGCAACGACAACAGGAACGGCAATTTATAATTCCAGTGGAACGGTAACGATTTCAGGCAGCGCGACAAATATTACTTCCGTGAGAACAACTTCCTCGAGCGGGACGGTTTACAACGGCAGTACGCTCAATGTAAACGGCGGAACGGTGCAAAATACCGCGGAAAATGCAAACGGCAACGCGATTTACAATAGCGCCGGCACGGTAAATGTTTCAAACGGAACGGTGAAATCTGGATACGGCAACGCGATCTACAACAATGGCAGTGGTAAAGTAAATATTTCAGGCGGGACGGTTACAACGGGTGGAAGCGGCAAAGCCGCTATTTACGGCTACTCCAGTACCTCGGCTGGAACCGGAAATAGTAAAATTACCGGTGGAACGGTTTCAACAACCGCGAACGATGGCTATGCGGTTTATTACGATGTTAGTTATCACACTCTGACCCTCGGCAACAGCCCAACGATAAATGGCAGAATATACACTTACCCCCAAAAGTTAGACGTAATTGTCGAAGCCCCTGACATATTTAACCCCGGACCGAACACCTTCTACACGCTTGATTTTCCGACTGCCCAATACGTCGAGACCCGGCCGGCGGTGATGGAAGGTTATAGTTTCCTCGGTAGTTTTACGCTTTATAACCCTGACTTCGCGTTAATCTTATCCGGCAGAAACCTTGCTATAGCGCTTTCCGTCAAAGTAATCTTCAGCCTTAACGGCGGAACAGGCACGGCGCCCGCTACTGTCGGCGTGTACTCAGGCGGGAAATTATACTATAGCCCGTCAACAAACGGCTTTACCAGAGCCGGCTACCACAACGGCGGAAAATGGTGCACTAATACTGCCGGTACAAGTGAGTTCATATTTGGCGCGAGCGGTACTACGGTAAACGGCAATATTACGCTTTATTTAAAATGGATACCGAGTTTCACTATAACCTTCAACCTTAATGGCGGTTCGGGTTCCGCTAACGGTACGACAGGCGCCGACTCTACGCTTGCGACTTTGCCCACGCCGACCAAAACCGGCTACACGTTTGGCGGCTGGTATACGGCTACCACGGGAGGCACGCAGGTAACGACAGCCAGAAAGTATACCGCCGCCGCTACTATCTACGCTCAGTGGACGCCAATAACTTATACTATAGCTTACGAACTTAACGGCGGTACCGACAATGTCTCAAATCTCACGTCATATAATATAGAAAGCGACGCGATAACGCTTCATGAGCCGAGCAAAGCCGGCTACTTTTTTGAAGGGTGGTATGGCAGCGCGTCATTTACCGGAAGCCCCGTCGCTTCGATACCCACGGGCAGCACGACGGGAAACAAAACATATTACGCTAAATGGTCGCCTATCTATACCGTGACATTTAACGCTGACGACGGTACGGTATACCCCGCGTCGGCTCAAACCGTCTCCGGCAGTAAACTTGCCGATTTGCCCACGCCGACAAGAGACGGCTATTTCTTTGAAGGCTGGTTTACGGAAGAGACGGGCGGAACGGCGGTAAACACAAGCAAAGTGTACGACGCTGATACTGAAATTTACGCTCAATGGTCACCTGTCTATACCGTGACATTTGACGCTGACGGCGGTACGGTAGACCCCGCGTCGGCTCAAACCGGTTCCGGCAGCAAACTCACGTCTTTGCCCACGGCGGCAAAGGCAGGTTACGGCTTTACCGGCTGGTTTACGGAAGCGACTAACGGAACGCATGTAACGCTAAGCCATGTATACACCGAAAACACTACCATTTACGCCCAATGGACGGCAAACATCTATACCGTGAGTTTCAACCTGAACGGCATTACGGGTACGGCGCCCGCAAACATCGCCGGTGTGGTGTACGGCAGCACGCTGAGCGAGGGGCAGAAGCCGTCTACCGCGGGATTTACCAGAAGCGGCTATGCCAACGACGGCAAATGGTATACGCGGACAGTAGTATCGTTAGATACTACATATACGGAGTTTGTGTTTGGCGACGAGGGTACGCCGGTGCAGGCCGCCACGACGCTATATTTGAAGTGGACGCCGACTTACACGGTCAGTTTCAGCCTGAACGGCGGCACGGGTACGGCGCCGGCAAGCGTTCCGAACGTGGTGAGGGGCAGCACGCTAAGCGAAGGGCAGAAGCCGGCTACAGCGGGATTTACCAGAAGCGGCTATGTAAACGACGGCAAATGGTACACGGACGCGGCGGGCACAACGGAATTTGTCTTTGGGACTACAGAAGTAATTGCCGCTACTACGCTATATTTGAAGTGGCTGCAGCTCTCAACCGTTACGTTCGACACGAACATTGGCGGCACGATTTTCGAGGAAGGTTTTGAGGGGACGAATTCGTTTACGGTTGTTAATTACGTCAGTTTGGATTCGATATTCTTAAGCGAAGATTTTGAAGGTGCAACTTCATCGTTTTCATTTGCCAACGGCAACGGCAACCGGTGGTACTGGGGAGCTTCTACCTCTTACTCAGGTTCATATTCCGCCTATATCGCTACCTCCAACGGAACCGCAAATTCCTACGATGTTGCGGCGAGCAGTATTGTACATATGTACCGCTATGTGACCTTTCCTGCGTCTACCGAGGCTTACACCCTCCGTTTCTACTGGAAAGGGATGGGCGAAAGCAATTACGATGATTTAAACGTGCGTTTGGTAGAAACGTCAACTTCGATTGCCGCTGGTTCTACGCCTTCAGGTACGTCATTGGGGACATTTAGAGGGTCAAGTACTTGGCAGCAGGCAACCGTCAGTATTCCCGCGTCAAATTCAGGGACGATGAAGAGATTGGTATTTACGTGGCGCAATGATGGTTCGGCCGGTACTCAACCTCCCATTGCAGTGGATAATATTACCATATCGAAGCGCATCGTTTCCCCGAACCGGTGGTATGTTGGAACCGATGCCAAGAACGCAGGTACAAGGGGCGCCTATATTGCTACGAGCAGTGGGACCACTAACGCCTATACTGTCACTTCCCCCACCGTGGTACACATGTACCGTGATGTGACATTTCCGATATCTTCCAACCCTAACTATACGCTTAGTTTCTATTGGAGGGGGGTGGGTGAAATCCATAATGATTATTTAAGTGTAAATTTGGTAGAAACGTCTGTTACGCCAACGGCCGGTACGATGGTGTCGTCAGGTACGTTGTTGGGGAACTATTGGGGAAACACCGCTTGGAATCCGGTAGCCGTCAGCATTCCCGCGTCTAATAGCGGGACTACAAAACGACTTGTATTTACTTGGCGCAATAACGCTTCGGGCGGTACAACCCCTCCCATTGCGGTAGACAATATTGTATTGAGGTGGTTACCAACATTTCCTGCGGTTCCAACGGTCAATGTCGTGACGGGCAGTGTGCTCAACACGTCGCAAATACCGATTGCGCATGACTTTACTCACATCGGGTGTATCAATGACGGCAAATGGTATACAGACGCGGCGGGCACAACTGAATTTGACCTCACAACGCCGATAACGAGTAATAAGACGCTGTATTTGAAGTGGGCGCCCGCCAACACTTACGCCGTTAATTTCAACTTGAGCGGCGGCACGGGCACGGCGCCGTATCCTGTTCATGTAAAGTTAGACAACATTGTTTTCCGCGAGGATTTTGAGGGGCCGAACTCGTTTACGGTAGTGAACGGTTCGGCGAACCGGTGGTATGTCGGGGCGGATACCAAGCATGGCGGCTCAAACGCGGCGTATATTGCCACAAGCAGCGGAACCACGAACGCCTATACTCTCAACTCCACAAGCACGGTACACATGTACCGCGATGTGGAGTTACGGCCGTCCGCCGAGCCGTGCACGCTGAGTTTTTATTGGAAGGGGCTGGGAGAAGCCGACTATGATTATTTGAGCGTGCACGTTGTGGACGCGTCGACGCCGGTTTCTTCCGGTACTGTGCCGGGGGGTTTGTTGGGGACGTACTATGGCGGCGCGAGCTGGCAGCTGGCGACAGTTATCATTCCTGCGGAGCACAACGGGGCGGCAAAGCGGATTGTATTTACGTGGCGCAACGATAACGGGTATGGCGACCAGCCTCCCATCGCTGTGGATGACATTGTGCTGAGAGAGGGCGGTTTCGGCAGCGGTACGGCCACGGTCACGCCGCCTTCGACGCAGGCTTTCGCCAAGACCGGCTACTACACCGACGGCAATTGGTATACCCGTACAGGCACGGAGGAAGAGGGTTATGATTATGCCCCGTTTGTTTTTGGCGGGAACGGAACGCTTGTGAGGGGCGACATGACGCTTTATTTGAACTGGCTGCCGCGGTACAAGGTAAGTTTTGATTTGAGCGGCGGTTCGGGTACCGTGCCGGCAAATATTTACGTAACGCCCCCGGGCGGCGACGTGCTCACGGCGGCGCAGAAGCCGTCGACAGCCGCGTTCACCCGAACCGGTTATTTCTTCCACGAAGCCGACGAGGGCAAATGGTATACCCGCGCGGGTACGGAGGAAAACGGTTATGAATATGACGAGTTCGTATTCGGCGAGGACGGTACGCCGGTAACGGGCGATGTCACGCTCTATTTGATATGGACGCCGTACTACAAGGTCAGTTTTAATTTGGACGGCGGTTCCGGCGCCGCGCCGGCAAATATCTATATAACGCCCCCGGGCGGCGAAGTGCTCACGGCGGCGCAGAAGCCGTCGACGGAGGGTTTTGCCCGAACCGGTTATTTCCTCCGCGAGGAAGACGAGGGGAAATGGTATACGCTTTCGGGCGCGATGGATGACGTATATACCGAGTTCGTTTTTGGCGAAGAGGGCATACCAATAACGGGCGATGTCGCGCTGTATTTGAAGTGGACGCCGCGCTACAGAATCAGTTTTAATTTGAACGGCGGCACGGGTACGGCGCCGGACAATGTCTATGTAACGCCCCCGGGCGGCGGTCCGCTTGCCGGCGCGGAGCAGCCTTCGGTATCAAAATTCGCCAGAACCGATTACTTCCTGCAAAGCGACAAGTGGTATACCCGTACCGGCACGTCGGAAGCGAATTATGTGTACACTGAATTTGTTTTCGGCGAGAACGACGGCACGCCGGTAACGGGCGATGTCGCGCTGTATTTGAAGTGGACGCCGCTCTATAGCGTCAGTTTTGATTCGGACGGCGGCACGGGCAGCGTCAGCTACACGGTTTTCCACGAGGATTTTGAGGGGAGCGCACATTTATTCACGTTGGCAAACGGTTCGCAGACGAACAAGTGGGTAGTTGGGACGGTCGCCGCGGCTGCCGGCGGTTCAAAGTCGGCTTACATTTCCAATGACGGCGGGGCATCGAACGGTTACAGAACCTCGGCGACGAGCGCGGCGCATATGTACCGCGCGGTAACGTTTCCGACGTCTCCGCAGGCATATACCCTCAAGTTCGACTGGCAGGGTATGGGCGAAAGCGGTTATGACGATTTAAAGGTGTATTTGGCGGATACGTCGTATTCTATTATCGCCGGCACTGCGCCTTCGGGTACTCTGTTGGGGACATATCAGGGAGGCAGCGGTTGGCAGCAGGCGTCGGTAAGCATTCCCGCGTCGAACTCCGGCACGACGAAACATTTGATATTTACGTGGCGCAACAACAATTCCGGCGGTACTCAGCCGCCCATTGCCGTGGATAATATCGTCTTGACCGCGACGGGAGTGGCGATGCCGCCGGTCGTTGCTGTCGACGTATTTCCCGGTAAGGTTCTCAGCGAGGAACAGAAGCTGTCGACGGCGGCTTTCACCAAAACCGGCTATTCCAATGACGGCAAGTGGCATACCCGTACGGGTATGGAGGAAAGCGGTTATCATTATACCGAGTTCGCCTTCGGCGCGGGCGGTACGCCGGTAACGGACGATGCCGAGCTCTATTTGAAGTGGACGATAAACAGCTACACGGTAACGTTCGTCGACCACGACGGTACGCAGCTCAAACAGGAAACGGTAGAGCACGGCAGCGGGGCAGCCGCGCCGCACATATTGCCGCCGCGCACGGGCTATACGTTCACCGATTGGGATAAAGTGTTTGACGCGGTGACGGGAGATTTGACGGTTACGGCGTTGTATCAGATCAACAGCTACGTGGTAACGTTCGTTGGCTACGACGGGGCGCAGCTCAAACAGCAAACGGTTAATTACGGCGGTTACGCGTCCGCGCCGTCCGCACCGAATCGCACGGGTTATGCGTTCAGCGGTTGGGATGCGGCGTTTAACAATATTGTTGGAGATTTGACGGTTACGGCGTTGTACGCGGTCAATAGCTACACGGTAACGTTCTATTCGGGAAGCGGCAGCGCGGTATCCCCGCAAACCGTTGAGTACGGCGGCAAAGTAACGGAACCTGACGACCCGACCCAGAAAGGTTACAATTTCGACGGATGGTTCAAGGAACTCGCCTGCGTTAACGCGTGGGATTTTGGCGTGGACGTGGTAGGGGCGTCGTCTTTGACGCTTTACGCGAAGTGGACAACGCTCCCAATCCACGTGGTATCGTTCAATTCGGAAGGCGGCAGCGCCGTGGGTTCGGAACATGTCGAGCATGGCAGCAATGCGACCACGCCGGCAGCCCCCACCCGCGCGGGCTATACGTTCGTCGGCTGGTACGGGGATGTCCAGTACGCCAACGCGTGGGATTTTGCCACAGCGATAACGTCGGCGGTAACGCTTTACGCGAAGTGGACGATTAACGAGTACACGGTAACGTTTGTTGACTGGAACGGTACGCAGCTCAAACGGCAAACCGTAGAATACGGCAGCGGGGCAACCGCTCCGGCATCGCCGACGCGCACGGGCTACACGTTCATTGGTTGGGATAAGGCGTTTAACGCGGTGCCGGGAGATTTGACGGTTACGGCGGTGTATGAGATAAATAGCTACGCGGTAACGTTCAATTCGCAAAGCGGCAGCGCGGTAGCCCCGCAAACCATACCGTACGGCGGCAAAATACTAGAACCTGACGACCCGACCCTGAAAGGCAGCAATTTCGACGGCTGGTTCAAGGAGGCCGCCTGCGTTAACCTGTGGGATTTTGGCGTGGACGTGGTAGGTGCGGCGCCTGTAACGCTTTTCGCGAAATGGACGACGCTCCCAATCCACGTGGTGACGTTCAATTCGGAAGGCGGCAGCGCGGTGGGTTCGGAGCATATCGAGCATGGCAGCAGGGTGGCCGAGCCGGTCGCCCCCACCCGCACGGGCTATATGTTCAGCGGCTGGTACAGGGATGCCCAATACACAAACGCGTGGGATTTTGCCGCAGCGGTAACGTCGGCAATAACGCTTTACGCGAAGTGGACGGTTAACGAGTACACGGTAACGTTTATTGACTGGAACGGTACGCAGCTAAAACGGCAAACGGTCAATTACGGCAGCGGGGCGACCGCTCCGGCATTGCCGACGCGCACGGGCTACACGTTCAAAAATTGGGATAAGGCGTTTGACGATATTGCGGGAGATTTGACGGTTACGGCTGAGTATGAAATCAATAGCTACGCGGTAACGTTCAATTCGCAAAGCGGCAGCGCGGTAGCCCCGCAAACCATACCGTACGGCGGCAAAGTAACGGAACCCGCCGACCCGGCCCGCGCAGGTTACAATTTCGACGGCTGGTTCAGGGAAATCGATTGTATTAACGCGTGGGATTTTGGCGTGAATGTGGTAGGGTCGGCTGTAACGCTTTACGCGAAGTGGACGACGGTAGAAATCCACGTGGTAACGTTCAATTCGGAAGGCGGCAGCGCGGTAGGTTCGGAGCATATCGAGCATGGCAAAAAAGTAACCGAGCCGGCAGCCCCCACCCGCGAGGGCTATACGTTCGGCGGTTGGTACAGGGATGCCCAATACGTTAACGCGTGGGATTTTGCCACAGCGGTAACGTCGGCGGTAACGCTTTACGCGAAATGGACGCAATCCATAGCGGTACTAACGCCCGACCGCGTAATCCCGCAAACCAAGCCGAACGAGGAAGCGACGGTAATAGCCCCGGTAAGCCAGTTGACGGGCGAGTTCACGGCCGGCCCGAACCCCGTAGCGAAGCAGTCGGGGAGTGTGAATTTCTACCGTCAGGGCAAAAGGGTCGCCAATTGCGAGTTGCGTATATACGACGCTACGGGTAATGTTATAAATAAGGTTAAGATTAACGACAAGGCGTTGAACAGCCAAGCAAGGCGTATAGTGGGTTCGTGGGATTTGAAGGACAAGAACGGGCGTCAGGTGTCCGAGGGTACGTATTTGGTGAAGGGCGTGGTGAAGACGTCGGACGGGAAGAGCGAGAAGGTATCGGTAATCATAGGTGTAAGGTAGGTGAATTGTAGGGGCGGGCGAACATAGTTCGCCCGTCAATTATTTATCATCGCGTGGCCGCTACGGAGTTGTCGGTACGTTTCGTCTGCCGCATCTCTTTTATTCCCGCGACGATGTCTTCAAGGGTCATTTTGTCACGCCACGCACCGCGCTCCTCCGCGTAATTTCCATAGCCGCGCCCGTAAAGGCGCATGAACTCTGCCGTCCCAACAGGGCCCAGTTTCTCGTTCAGCGCGTCAAGGCCCAATTCCCTGATAGCCGCTGGATTCAACGTCTGCGTTTCAACGCTCACTTTTAACCTCCTGTATTGTGAAAATTATAGGATTTTCGACCCGCACCGGCGAACCCGTCCTTTTCGCATATTTTATAAAGTCCTTATCTACAGTCAAAAGTACATCCGCGCTTACGGATTCCGCGGAGGCGAGGTGCAAACTGTCAAACGCTTTTAACCCGTGCCGCTGTAACACGGCGGCTCGTTGCTCAATTTGCGGGTTCAACTCTACGCGCTGGTTGACAACGCTATAAAGGCGCTGAATATTCCCACGCTTGATGTCGTCCGGTATCTGCGAGAGTTCGAACTCCGCTACCTCGCTCCCAATCAATTCACAGATATTGCACAGGTAACCGAAAAACAATATCATCACGGCCAAACTCTCCAACCCTGTTTGACCTTGCAGCTGATCATCATAAGGCCGCCCATAGCAGCACGTGTCTAAATAGATTTTCACGGTAATTATAAAATTACAATATGTCGGGGAGCCAAAATCAAAAATTTAGCGACAGGGGGTAGACAGGTGAGAAGAACGGGCGTCAAGTGTCCGAGGGTACGTATCTCGTCAGGGGCGTGGTGAAGACGTCGGACGGGAAGGGTGAGAAGGTGTCGTTAATCATAGGTGTGAGGTAGTAGAAGTTCCGGTTTTAGCGCCGCCAAGTGGAGCATGTTTTAAGAAGTCCCCGTCCGGTTCTACCGGATGGGGATTGGCTGCGCCGAGATAAACAAGTTTAGGGGTATATAATATCGGGGCGTTACGGGGCAGAGCCCCGTCCCCATATTATTATTTTTAATATTTTGACTTTGACTTTAAGGATTTTTCCGTGTTGGTTAAAAAAAAATTAAAAATACTGCGCAAGTCCCGCCCATGAAATATATTTTAGAAAAGATTAAAAAATTGTTTGACTTTTGTATTGCGTTCCCATATTTTATATTATGGGGGATGGTTTTCGGGTATTTTGTCGCGGAGAGGTTGACAGATATGGTCTCACATAAGTGTGCGGGATGTTGTCGCAAGGCGCTGTTCGGGTTTATTTTGGCGTTGGGCCTCTGGGGCGGCGTTTTTGCCGCCGGATTGCCCGGCGAATATCTTGTTACGCAGCGGTGGCGGGCGCTTCACAACCAGTACTCCCCGCTCAGCAACCCGGCCAACATCGCGGAGGAGAACTACATAGCCGTCAGGGCGGCGATAGCGCCTGTCCTGCAGGGCGAGTTTACCCTCTCGGAATTTGGCGCGAACGTGCCGCTTTCGCTCTACCACACGGCGAGTTTCGCCTTGCTGATGGAGAACGCGGGGGTCGTTTACGAGGACAGGGCCGACCCGTCCGGCAGGCTCGTCCCCACGGATTTGGGGCTGGGGAACACCAACCTGATGTTTTCGTTCGGCTACGCCTATCATGTTTGGGAGAAGTTAATCGTAGGCGCAAACCTCAACGTCGCGTACCAGTCCAACTTCGGCAACGGCCCGCTGACCGGCGTGGGGTTCGACGTCGGCGCGAACTACCGGCTTATGAAGCACCCCGTTTTGGGCGAGCACATTGTCGGCCTCGCGACGCAGAACCTGATAGCCCCGACGATGGGCTACTCGCTGTTTGATTTCGAATCCACCGAGGAGTACGCGCGTAACCTGCGCCTATCCGGGTACTCGAAGTTCTGGGAGAGCCGGATAGAGAACTATTTGGAGTTCGACCTGAAGGATTTCGTGGCGAGCGCCAAGAATTTCGAGATACCGAATGCCGCGGACGGCGGCTCCAGCACGGTCGATTACCTGAAGCGCCTTGAGTGGGAGCTCAACTGGCGCGTCGGCTACTGGGCGATGAGGATGTTCAAGGCGTATATGCTGTTCGGGTTCGACGAACACATAATGGGCCACTGGGGTATAGCGCTGGGGGCGCAGCTGCCGTCGTTCAACCGCGGGCGCGACATGTCCGCCTACTACCAGTACGATATAATGACCGATGAGGGCAACGACGCCACTTCCCACTCGTTCTACGTGAAGGCCGATTTCGGTAAGCACCGCGAGGAGGTTTACGCGCGGAAGATGGCGCGGATGGCCTCGCTCAACCCCAACGAGCTGTACAACCGGGCGCGGAAACTGCACGCCGAAAAGAAATATTGGGAGGCGTTCTTTATTTTCAGCCGCCTTGCGACCGAGTTCCCGGACTTCTTCAAGAACGACTGGGTGATGCTGCTCAGGGCCGACTGTCAGGAACAGCTTGATATGCGGGACCAGGGCGTCGTCAATTATAATAAGGTAAGGGAAGCGTACCCTAACGGCGAGGTTGCGCCGTACGCCGACCTCGGCCTCATGCGGATATACTACCGCAACGGCGATTTCGCGCAGGCCACGAACCAGTTCGTNGAGCTGAACAAGCCGAGCGTGCCGGACTCGCTGAGGTTNCACGGTTCGTACATAATGGGGCAGATATTCCTGCAGAACGGCGAGATGAGGAAGGCGATACACGCGTTTTCGCTCATTCCNGAGGGGCACCCTGACTACGTTTTCGCCCAGCACGCCACGGCCGTCGCCCACGCCACGCTCGACAGCGACATGAAAGAGGTGATAGCCGCGCTGGAGAACGTGATGAGCGTNTCCCCGAGGAATCAGGAGGAGCAGGAGGCCGTCAACAGGAGCTACNTGTTCATGGGCCTGATATTTTACGAAGAGAACGCGCTCTCCAAGGCGGTGGTCGCGCTGCGGCAGGTTCCGGCGAACAGCCATTACTACGAGGACGCGCTCCTCGGCCTCGGCTGGACGGCGCTGAAGGCGCGGCAGTGGAACGACTGCATAGCCACGGGCCAGCTCTTGGCGAAGACGACGCAAAAACCGGTGCTCCGCGCCGAGGGGCTTTTGATACAGTCCTACGGACATCTGCTGCAAAAGGATTACCCCAGGGCGCTGGAACTGATAAGGGCCGGCTACGATATAAGCCAGACGCTTGCGTCGCCTGACCCGGATTCGCTCACCATGCGCAATACGGCCAACGACAACAGCCGTATCGGTTATTCCCAGATGTCGGACAGGGTAGACGAGTTTTCCCAGATGGGGCAAACCTCCCACATTTCCGGCGTTTTGGACAGCCTGAAGGGCAGGAGCGCCAACTACGTCAAGGAGTTCAAGGAGCATGACAGGTACAAATACGAGTACCAGAGGGGTGCGTTCTTTTCAAGGGGCAACGAACAGGTGAAGGAGGACTTGGAGTACGCGCTGGCGACGGTTCAGAAGATAGTGGGCACCGCCGGTTCGGCCGGGGCCGCGAGGCAGCAGCAGCAGAAAGCCGCCGACAAGTCCAAGGAGCTCGACGCCGAGATAGAGAAGCTCAAGCGGCAGATGAACGAGATGGGGGGCGAAGGCTCCGAATAGCGGGTTCGGGGCG
>JGI24698J34947_10001417_pt1 | contig 12620 bp, 12 predicted proteins | sample TergutMp193P3_FD_34947 | JGI IMG/M metagenome (IMG submission 34947)
CCTGCGGAGTCTGCGTCTCCTACGGCGGAGAATCCCAGAAACAGTTTTGCCGTCCCCCAGCCAGCCTCGCCCGATTATAGCAATTCTAAAAAATCTTCTAACTCTATTCCTGCTTGCGCCAAAATACTTTTTAATGTTCCTCTGGCTATAGTATCATGTATTGGAATAACAGTTATGCGATAGCCATTGGAATATTTTGCATGACTTCCCCGTTGGCTCTTATACACGAATCCCTTTTTTGATAATGCTGAAATAATCTCTTTGGGCTTGAGTATTGGGTATTTACTTGCCACTATATTGCCATTTCCAATCTGGTTATATAAAACGGCTCATTTTGAAGGAAATTTAATTCTTCTTTAGTTGTTTCATCTTCATAGTATAAGGTAATTGCTTCTTTTAAATTTGCCATCGCCTCTTCTATTGTTTTTCCTTGTGAGGCAATATTATTTTCAAGGCAGGTTGCAACATACCATTCTTCTTCCTGATTTATTTTTATTGTGCCGTTAAAAGTCATTTTATCCCCCAAGAGCCTATATTAGTACAAGTGATATGTTGCCAATCTCATCTGTATGACCTATGTATTTATACTAATACGACCTTTGAAGGATGTCAAGAAGCCCACAAAAGGAAACTGCTTGAAGAACATCTTCTGCCTGAAAAAAAACGACGCGCTGTAAAAAGTAAATCACCGTTTAGAATTATTCCTATACATGGGCGAGGCTGGCTGTGTGCCTCGCCCCAATCTCTCCCTACGGATTCTGCTTACTCCAGTTTCCTGTGTAGACTAGGTAGCCATATTGAGGATCAGTGGTAATTGTCCCCGTAAATATATACGTCCCAGCCTGTTTGCCCTGATTGTCGTAGAAATAGTCAAAGTTGCCGGGGAATGAATCAATAATATAATAATTATCGTATTCATAATCATACTCATAATCCCCAAGTTCTACATTTGCCCCAATGGTAACGCTGGTCAGTTGGTTGAAGTCAAACGCACTACCCCCAATCTTTGTGACGCTGTTTGGAATGTCAACGCTGGTCAGTTGGTTGTCGAAAAACGCATGACCCCCAATCTTTGTAACGCTGTTGCCGATGATAACGCTGGTCAGTTGGTTGGCGTAAAACGCAGCGTCCCCAATGGTGGTGACGCTGTTGGGAATGGTAACGCTGGTCAGTTGGTTGTAGCCAAACGCCCCGAACCCAATAGTGATGACGCTGTCGGGTATGGTAACGCTGGTCAATCCTTTCCCTGTCCCCGTCTGCTCGTCTAAAAACGCAAAATCCCCAATGGAAACAACAGGTTTTCCGTCAATTGATGACGGTATGGTTACCACGCCTCCGTTTCCTGTGTAGCCTGTTATGGTAATTGTTGTAGCCCCGTAATCATAAGCAAAACCGCCATAAGTGCCGCTTCCGTTATTGCCATTATTATTCCCGTTGTTATCCGGGTCTTCCGGGCAGGCTGTAAAAAATACCGCGAAAACCGCCATTAGCAAAATTGTTAAAACCTTCAAAACACTGTTCTTTTTCATTTCAAAACTCCTTTAAAAGTGATCAAAATAAACGACCGTTTTTTTAAAGCAGTTTCTACATTCGTTTTTCAGAACATTAATATTAATAAACCCTTGTTTTTGCTTGACAAATGCGAGAATTAACGATAATATGTGAGGAACAGAGTTTTCTGTGAAAGTAAACCATAGTGCTTAAAAAAAACGGTCGTTTTTTTTAAGCATTTTTTTTTTGGTATGGGGTTTATCTGACCCCTGTAAGGGGTATTGCGGCTTTTTTGTGGGACAGGGCAGGCTGGGGGACGGCAAAACTGTTTCTGGAATTCTCCGCCGAAGGAGACGCAGACTCCGCAGGCGGATTCTTCCAGTAGTTTTGCAGGCACACAGCCTGCCCTGTCCTCATATATGCGGTTTACGGCGTATACAGAGGTTAAAGTGTTATTATAGAGCGCCGATAATTGGAACAGAGGACTAATGAAAAAAGGTATAACGGCATTAATTATCGGGTTTTTACTCAGTTTTAACGCTGAAGCGTCAATGATTTCGTTTTTCGTGATTGAAACGGGACTGCCCAGAGAAGGGGGAGCCAATCAGCATTCACAGCGGTGGGAAAACGCCTTTATGGACGTTTTCTTTGACGAGGGGCATATAGTCAGTAATTCCCCAATACAGCGTCTGATTTCAAAATCGTCGGATGATATCCAGCGTGAAATTTCAATGCATATTGAGGAAGCAAGAGACGGCGGAATCGACTATGCGCTGATAACCCAGTTGGATTTTAACGCGGATTTCGTGCCGTGCGGAATATCGTTTTTTATTTACAGGGTAACTCCGCAGGAAAAAGTTTTTGAAAGGCGGTTTACCGGAAGGTCATACAGGTCGTCAAGGGACGAAGTTGACGATTTAAAAACAATCGCAAGGGGACTTATCCCCTATATAGGCGAATAGTTATGGGGGACAGTGTGAAAATAAGGACATTAATATTTACTTTTGCGGCTCTTGTTTTTCTTCAAGGGTCTTCACCGTGGGAAGGAGCAGCCGCTACAGCTCCTGAAGGGGAACTTCCGTCGACAGGGTTCTTTGTCGCTACCAATTCTTTCCCCAAAAATACTGTCGTGGATATTACAAATATCGAAACCAACAAAAGCACACGGGTAATAGTTGCCAATACCCTGAACAGTCCAGGACTTCTTGCGATAGTTTCGCGCGAGGCGGCTGAATTAATCGGAATGCGTCCGGGTTCTATCAGCAGAATCAGAATGGTACAGCCATCCGACCCGATAGCGTATCTTCGTTTTACAGAAAGCATGTCTTTAAATGCCCCTGCATACGATTCGGGGAGCCTTGTTACCGAAGAACAACTACTTGACGAACTGTACAGCGAGGACACTTACAAACCGGATGTTGTCGCTCAGCCTGAAATACCTTCTGAGACACCTGGCATAAGCGGACCAAGTTATTTGCTGGAGCCTGAATGGGGCGGAAGAGGGCAGAGCATTATCGACCTTCCCGGCTACAGCGTTACGCAGACAGAACCGTTACCCGGACAGTACACGGACAATTTTTCCGAACGCACTCCGTTTGAAGATGACCCTCAGAACACAGCCCAGCTTTCGCAGGATGAAATCGTAAAAGATGTTTCCGAAAAAATTGAAGAAACGCCGCAGAGAGAAATTGTCAAGGAAGTGAGCGAGTATATTGCAGACCTTTCCCATGTAGATATTGAGGGACAAGAGCGCGATGAAATCATAAAAGATATTCCCCAGTTTATTGCGGAAACTCCGCGTGAAGAAGTCGTCAAAGCCCCTGACACAGAGCCTGTTGAACAAGTTGCACAAACTCCGCAGACACAAGAATCTGAGCCTAGCGAATATGTAATGGTTCCTTCTGAAAATCGCCCTCCTGAGGGTCTTTACGGAATCGATCCTTCTGATATAATTCCCGGAATAAACACTACACCGTCACAGCCTGCAGTTACCGCGCCCGTTGACACAACAACTTTTTCAGTACCAAGAATATATCAGCTTGATCGCGGACGGTATTATGTGCAAGTAACGGCGCACAATACCCCTGAATCTGTTGAAAACGCCATTCGTCAAATTGACCGCAGTTACGCTCCCGTAGTATACAAAGACGGCGACAACTGGTATCGCGTTCTTTTAGGCGGACCCGAAGGATTGAACCAAGGCGAAAGCGCCGCAGTACTTCAGCGTTTCAAGACAATCGGCTACAAAGACGCATTTGTCAGACAGGGACGATAGCAAAAAGTGGATAGGGAAAACATCCTATCCACAACAACAGACTTGACAAAGACATCTTATTTCTTCATATTAAAATAAATCACACGGTGGATGTAGCTCAGTGGTAGAGTCCCAGATTGTGGATCTGGTCGTCGCGGGTTCAAACCCCGTCATCCACCTAAGGTTTTAGTTGGAAAGTAAATTATTACATTCAACTTAAATTTTAGGGTTGCGTGAAATTCGGGGTTTGAAACTTTTTTGCGACCCTAAGAAGCCGAAAGGCTTCGCAGGGTAAACGCGCATGGACGCGCGTTTAGCAAAAAAGGCGGCCTGTAAGCCCGAAGCAGGATGCTGAGGGCTGGAAGGCAAACCCCGTCATCCACCCAAGGTTTAAGTTGGAAAGTAATTTTTACATTCAACATTGCGCCTGTAGCTCATCTGGATAGAGTAACGGACTTCGAATCCGTAGGTAGCAGGTTCGAGTCCTGTCGGGCGCAGAAATAATTATCACTTCCTATTAGATTTTTTCCAAGCGAAAAAAAATTATACCTATTCCCATTAGTTTGTCAAATAAAAACATACCGAGACTACATCCCCCGTCTCGCTTTGCCCCTGACGGGCTTTTTCGCCGACGGTTTATTTTTTTTTCCTTGAAATTTATGAGGAATTTTGTTATATTTTTAACATAATAAGCTTGATAAACTGATATATTTCTTTTGTTGCGTTGTTTATAAAGGGGGAGCCAAAATGAGAAAAAAGAGCTCTTTTTGGGGAATAATGGCGTTTGCGCTTGTTTTCGCAATGATGGTTATTGGCTGCGACGATGACGAACAACTAATGCTGGAATTAAGGGAAAAAACGCCTGAAGAAAAATCAACCGCTGACCGATGGTATTCAGTGACGGTTCCGGGTTCAACTGTTACAATAACACATTCGGTTGCAAATGACGGCTTAGTTACCGTTAAGGTAGGCGGAGTTGCTGAAACTTTGAAAAACCGGTATAAAGCCTGTGCCGAATATGAGTACACTGTGCAGAAAGACGCCACTTATATTTACAAATTTGAAGCATGGACAGCGCCCGGGTCCGGCAATCGGACATTGACTATTGAATATTATGGCATTGGCTGGGATACCAAAGGTCCTCCTTATTTAGATATAAATCAGGTAATAACAGAAGAACAGAAGGAATATACTTTTAAGGGTACTATTACCGGCGACCCACCTGCTAAAAGCGGAGTTTCTTTTTTAGGATTTCTATGCGCAGACCAGTTAGGGACATTCTATGTCAAGATTATATCAATAACACAAATTAACAGCGGTGATTTCATTTATAGCGAAGACTCCTCAGCAATAACCATTATTGGCTACACCGGAAGCGGAGGCAATGTAAACATACCTGCGGAGATAAAAGGAAAACCTGTTACCGCTATTGGGGAAAGTGCGTTTTACAACAATAAACTGACCGTTGTTACAATCCCCACCAGCGTTACATCCATTGGGAAAAGTGCGTTTGAGAAAAACCAATTGACCAGCGTTGCCATTGGAAACAACGTTACCTACATTGGGGAATATGCGTTTCAAAGCAACCAATTGACCAGCGTTACCATCGGAGAAAGCGTTACCTACATTGGGGAAAGTGCGTTTGAGAGCAACCAATTGACTAGCGTTACCATTCCCAACAGCGTCACCGAAATTGTGAGAAGAGCGTTTTACAATAATCCCGTAACTAGCGTTACAATCGGGGCGAATGTAACAATTGGATATATGACTTTCCCTGGTTATTTTCAAGCTGACTACGACTATGAAGGCAAAGCGGCGGGAACGTATACGAGGGAAAGCGGATCAAATACATGGACGAAACAGTAAGGCAAAACCGCTATTGATTATTGCGATATTGGGGCGAGGCTGGCTGGGGGACGGCAAAACTGTTTCTGGTCGCCCTCAGAAGATGCTAAAGCATCTTCTGCCTTTTGTCGGTAGTTATACCTTTATTGGGGCTACGATATGTTAATTATTTCGGAATAACACCCTTCGGGTGGCGTTATTTATCGTCTCCGCCGTAGGAGACGCAGACTCCGCAGGCGGATTCTCCTAGTAGTTTTGACGGCGTATAGACTGCCTCGCCCATGTATAGGAATAATTCTTCATGCATACATTTCTGGCATTTTAGAATTTTTTGTATAAGCCGTTATGTGCCATTGCACCGCAAATAAAAACCTACAGACCTTTTTCCAGCATTTCCGCGTCGGCTAAATCTTTTTTTCTTCCTGCGGCTCGTTTGCTGATAATTAAATCGGGAACAGACAGAACACGAACGGGTATCCCTTCAATTTTTTTCATTTCGGAACGGGAAAATGCGTCATCAAAGTTCAAGCCGTCAATCGATGTCAAAATATATATACGGCATGGAGCTATGCCGATTTGAAAAACAAAATCTTTTTTTTGCAGGTCTTTCGCAGACAGGTAGCTGACGGGCGCTCCAAAATCATCAAGCGCCTTCAGTACCAAAAGAGCGTTTTCCGAATCGGGCTTTATCAATAAGTCTATATCCGTTGTAGAACGGGGATATCCATGAACGACCATAGCGTATGCGCCGACAAGGAGAAATTTTACTTTTTTCTCTGAGAATATTGACAACATGTCTTTGTATTGGCTGTTTAACGCCTTAGTTTTGTCCATTAATCAGAATTATAACAGATATTTTTGATAATATCAAGGGTATTTTTTAAGAATCGACGCCGAAAAAGGCGGATAATCGGGGTATTTTAGCCCTATAATCGGTATTGCGTACGGCGAATTTATGCAATATAATACCTATAAATCCGAATTTTTGGAGTAAAAGATGAAAGAAGAAACCCTTATACTTACAGAAAACATAGACGAAGGAGTATATAGAATTACCGCGAAGGGACGTATCGATGCAAACAACGCGGATTCGCTTCTTTTTAAGCTGGAAAACGCGCTCAAGGACGGGCATAAGACTATTATCCTAAATATGTCTAATGTTGAATATCTCAGCTCCATCGGAATAAGGGTCATTTTGAAAATTTTTAAACAGGCAGCCGAAGCAGGCGGCACGTTCAATGTTGAACGCCCGTCGGAAATTGTAAAAAATGTTTTGGGCATGGTCGCTTTAAAAGAGATGCTTATTACATATTAAAGATGAATTCGCTTAGAACAAAAATCATTGCCATTGTTCTTGTTTTTCTGTCCCTGACGGGCACGGCGTTTGTTATTTATTCCGCAAGATCGACTGTCAATTATAAAAATCTCCGCCGTGAAAACATTGATTTTTTAATTAAATTTGAAACAGAAAAAGTAAACAGAATAATCGGCGAAATACAGCAAGGGGCGGTTTTTTATACGGTAGGCGGTCTCCTCTGTTATCAAGATCAGTCGGAAGAGTTATACAAAAAAATGGTAGTTGAATATTTGAACGGACTGCCTTCTGCAGTCGGCGGCGGTTTTTGGTACGAGCCGTATGCTCTTGGTCGCGACAAATTACGCGCAGGTTTTTATGCGTTTCGCGAAAAAGCGTCCGGGGAAGTGCGTTTCGACAATACATTTTTTATGGACGAATATGATTATCATAAAAAAATATGGTATCGCGAAATCAAAGAGTATATTACAAAGCCGTATCAGGTTGTATGGACAAGACCGTATGTTGACGATTCAGGATCATTTAGTTTGATGACAACAGCAGGAGCCGGCGTTTTTGATGATGACGGGCGGCTCGTCGCCATATCGACATCGGATTGGGAAATAGAAGATGTTGTAAAACAGCTAATGACAATTCACCCGACAGAAAACAGTTTTGTTTTACTGGTTGATCCTAAAAAAGACTACGTTATTTCCGGCACAGGCGCGAATGTTTCTACAGGAGATTCGCTTGAAAGCATTACATGGGACATAAACGCCGATTCATTTTTGCTGAATAAAATTAAATATATCACGTTTCGCGCTTATATGGATAACGGCTGGCTTTTATCTGTACAAATCCCCGAAAGTGAAATGTTTGCCGAAGTTAATGAACGCAACAGCCGTTTCTCGACAATAATAGCGCTTGCGTATGTCGCGATGTTCTTTCTCGCGTATCTGTCAACATCATTGTTTATAAACAGGCCGATAAAACAGCTTACAACGGAAGTTGCGCATATCGCTCTTGGTAATCTTGACAGGCAAATTAACATATCGTCTAACGATGAGATTGGACAGCTTGCGAAAACATTTAACGATATGACAGTCAAGCTGAAAGAATCAATCGAGGAGAATGTTCATGATCGCGTAGAAAAAAAGAGGATCAACACGGAACTTGGCATTGCGACGGAAATACAGACAAGCATGCTCCCTAACACTTTTCCTCCGTTTCCGGAAAGAAAGGAATTTGACATATACGCTTCTATGACTCCGGCGCGTGAAGTCGGCGGCGATTTTTACGACTTCTTTTTTATAAACAAAGACAATTTTGTAGTAGTAATCGCCGATGTTTCAGGCAAGGGAATTCCTGCCGCGTTGTTTATGGTAGTAGCAAAGACGCTGATAAAAAATTGCAGCGCCTGTAGAACCCCAAAAGATGTTTTTACGTCTGTCAATAAAAAACTTTGCGAAAATAACGAGGCGTGCGTATTTGTTACGTCATTCATGGCTTTTTATAACATACCGACAAAGAAATTTACATTTGTCAACGCCGGTCACAATCCGCCACTGATAAAAAGGCGCGACGGCTCTTTTGAGTATTTAAGGACAGAGCCGTGCGTTGTTCTGGGGTGGATGGAAGACGCAAAATACAGAGAAGAAGAGATTATTCTTGGAGACGGCGACGTTCTTTACTTATACACAGACGGCGTAACGGAAGCGATGGACGAAGAAAAGAGCCTGTTCGGAGAAGAGCGGCTGTTAAACGCGCTTAATCAAAACAAAGACTGCGCGCCGAAAGAATTGTTACACGCAATAAAGGTGGAAGTAGACCGTTTTCGCGGCAGCGCGGAACAGGCGGACGATATAACAATGCTTGCGTTTAAAATCGGAGAACCTGAACAAAAAGAATTGAATAAAATGAAGGAACTGCAGATTGAAGCGAAAGTCGAGAACCTTGACGTATTAACTGCCTTTATCGGCGCGGAACTTGAAAAATGCGGCTGTTCTCAGACTCTGCAAAATGAGATAGGCATAGCCGTAGAAGAAATTTTTGTAAACATCGCGAATTACGCCTATACTCCTGAAATCGGAACCGTAAGGGTTTCAGTTTCAGCAGGAGAAAATACGACCATCAAATTTGAGGATACAGGCCGTCCCTACAATCCCCTTGATCAAGCCGATCCAAACCTTGAAACCCCAATTATCGACCGTGAAATCGGCGGACTAGGCGTTTTTCTAGTAAAAAAAATAATGGATAAAGTAGAATATATTCGCGAAGGCGATAAGAATATTCTCATAATGAACAAATCCATCGCGCCGGCTATTGACGAGAAACAAACCTGTTCCCCTTAATGAAAAACCGCAGTTCAAGTTCCTTTCCTGCGGAAAGACCTATGCGTGTACTTTTTACAATCTCCACCTTTTTACGGCTGTCGCAGATACAAAAATTTTCTTCAAGCAGGCTCATATTGTTGTGCTTTTTTGTAATGCCGAACGCCTGCGTTAATTTTCCAGGTCCGTTGCAGAGGTTTTCTATCTTTTTGGTTTTGCGCCTTTTTTGCATAAGCTCAATACCCTGCACAGGTTCAAGGGCGCGGATAAGCACTGCCTCTCCTTCGCCTTCCTTTCCGCTGACAATGTTCAGGCAGTGGTACATTCCGTAAATTAAATAAACATAAGTGCGCCCGGCAGGACCGAACATGGGAGCGTTGCGGACAGTGGGACCCATGCTTGCGTGACAACCGGGATCATCGCGGTAAAGGTACGCTTCCGTTTCGACAATGAGTCCCTTCAAGTTCCCAAGACACAGGTATTTTCCAAGCAGAGCTTTTGCAAGATCGACAGTAGGCTGGCTAAAAAATTTTTTCCCAAGCGGCATTAGACTGATTATACAATATGCTATAATAAATCCACAGAGGGGAAAAGTGGCAAATCTGCGCGACAGGTTAAAAAGGATACAGGAGCAAAAACAAAATTTACCTGTCGCAAAACAGCAAAGAGGCGAGGGGAATCCTTCTGACTTAAAGCTTAAAGGCTGGGAAACTTGCGGTTATCAGGTCTTGAAACGTGAGATTACTTTGGATTCGCCGTTTAAACCCGTGAAAAGCCTGCCCCCTGCTTTGGCGGTTCTTGTTCCCGATTTGGCAGGAAGAAGCCTTCCGCAGATTGAGGATTTTCTTTTTTTCGATCTTGAGACAACAGGGCTTTCAGGCGGAGCCGGAACTTTAGCCTTTCTTGCCGCCTTTGGGAAACTGCTTTCCGAAGGAAAGCCGCTTTCAAATATGAAATTGCACATAACACAGTATCTGCTTTTGGACTATCCGGGGGAAAATGATTTTCTTGACGCAGTTTTGAAAGAATTTAAAAATGAAAAGTCCGTAATTGTAAGTTATAACGGGAAATGTTTTGATTCGCAGATTTTAAAAAGTCGATGCCTTATGAACAGGATTAAACCGCCTGAATATTACCATGCTGATCTTCTGCACCCTGCGCGAAGACTATGGAAAAACATCATTAATGACTGTTCCCAATCTTCAATTGAGACACGCATATTAGGCATTGACCGAAGCGGCGATACGCCCGGCGCAATGGCACCTGAGATTTGGTTCGACTTTTTAAAAACGGGCGAAACGGAGCGGTTAATCGGTATCTGCGACCATAATTGCGCCGACATATCAGGTCTTGCCTCGATTTTTTCAGCTGTTATTTCAATAGCAGGCGAGCCTCTTAACAGCGAAAAGTACAACTTCGATATTGAACGCCTTGCCCTGTTTTGGCGGAAATTTATTCATATACGAGAAAAATATCCGCCGACGGAAAAAGCGGAAGTTACCCGGCTTGATAAACTGCGCATAACAGGAAAAGAAATTTTACGCTATACTGCAGATAAAAAATACCCGTGCGCTTCATTTATTTATGCGCAGGATTTGATAAGAAGCGGTGATTGCGAAGAGGGACGGAAGCGGCTGCTTTCAATATTAAAAACAAATTTTCCTGAGGACACAAAAGCCTCTGCTTTAAGAGCGTTGGCAATAGACAGCGAAAGAAGACTTAAAAATTTGGAGGAGGCGCGAAAGTTTGTAGAAATGGGAATAAAATTAAAACAGATATGTCCCGTCCGTCAGGCTGAATTTGAAAAAAGAAAAGAAAGACTGGATAAAAAAATTACTAATCGTTTAAACCCTTGATACGCTCAAGCCTTCCTCGGAAAAATGCGGACGAACCGCCGCGCCTGTCAATTTCCGCCTGCATTTTTTTTCGCACAGCTTCGGCAAACTCGCGGATAGATTCAGGTTTTATTTCTCCTTTTTCATCTCGCCTTACATATTGAGAAGGGTATACCGGCTCAAGCACGACAAGAGTTTCAAGCGGAAGGGAACGCCCCCAAAATGACCAAGCTTTAAACGCCCCTTCCGAAAAAACCGTAACAAGCGGTACTATGGGAATATCCAATTCGGCGGCGATTAAAAACGCGCCCGGTTTAAATTCTTTTATTTGCTGGTTGTATAAAAAACATTCGCCTTCGGGATAAAAATGCAGAAACCTGCGAGTCTTTAACGCGCGTTCGCAAATCTCAAGAATTTTTCGGTAGCCTTTAAGACCTCTTGGAATAGGAACGCCGCCTAAAATTCTTGTGAAAGTTCCCAATATTGGAAATTCTACAGTGGCTTCCAGCAAAGTTTGAAAGATAAGACGCGGTAATACAAGCGCGGCGATTTTTACAGGATCAAGAAAAGTTGTGTGATTAGAAACTGTAATTGCTTTTTTAATGTTGTAAATTCTGTAACGGTGTTTGTACCTTGTTAAAAACATCGAAAAATTGACAAGAAAGGCAATTGGTATCGTAAGGTAAAAACCCCACGCGGAAGCAATTCTGAAAAAAGGGGAAAGATCGATTACAGGGCGGCCATGTTTATACGGCATCAGCTAACCTTCCTGTCTTTCCAGAGAAAGCCCTTGCCCGATACAGTCCTGAACCACGACCAAAAAGCCATATACAAAAGATTGAGAAACATCAACGGCCAAAGAAAACCGTACCACCAGTTCAGTCTTTGACCCAGAAACATAAAGAGCCATGTCAGGGTGTAGAGAATGTTTACAATTATTATGTGAAGCACCCATGGACTGCCGACTATTATGCCGCCGATAAGCAGAGGGAATGGGAAAAAAAGAAAGAATAAAACGGCGATTCCCATAAGAAAGATCACAAGGTTGTTTTTTCCGAGAAAATCAAAAATATTTTTTCCGATGCCTTCAACAGCGCCGTGATAGCCGCAGTACATTCTGCATTTAACGTGTTCGGTAATGTTTAAAAAACGGGTGGTGTACCCCTTTCGTTTCACATAACGGGACATATAAATATCCTCGCTTGTTTTTTTCTTGAATACCTCGCAGCCGCCGATGGCTTTAAAAACGTCGTGCCTTATGACAATGTACTGACCTATTGCCGCAGAGAACCAGCTTTTTCTCGAAAAACGATTCAGGAAAAGCGGAATAACAAAGCCCGTAAGGAAGAACATAAGCGGAACTGTTATTATCTCTCCGAATGTCATAAAAACCTGCCCTATGTAGCCTGAAATCATGTCGGCTTTCAGAGACTGCAAGTTGGTTACAGCCCATGAAATACTGGACGGATTGTGAACGGTGTCCGCGTCTGTTAAAAGAAGAATCTCTCCCTTCGCGTGAGCCGAAAGCTGATGAAGGGCGAACGGCTTTCCGAACCAGTCGTCGGGCAGGG
>JGI24698J34947_10001418_pt1 | contig 12619 bp, 11 predicted proteins | sample TergutMp193P3_FD_34947 | JGI IMG/M metagenome (IMG submission 34947)
GTCGCGGCGATGAAGATTGGCCGGACCTTCCAGAGCATCAGGCTTTGGAACGAGATGACGGTGCTGGACAATATCAGCATTTCCCAGCACCACCACCTGGGATACAACGTGCTTGACGTGTTTTTCCGCACCAAAAGGTACAGGGAGCGGGAGAAGGAAATCATTGATTCCGCCATGGAATTGCTGGAGGTGTTTCACCTCGCCGATTACGCCAACGACTACCCGAAAAACCTCCCCTACGGCACGCAGCGCCGGGTGGAGATTGTCCGCGCGCTGTCGCTCAAGCCGGACCTCCTCATGCTGGACGAGCCCGCGGCCGGGCTGTCCACGGTGGACGCCATCGCGCTCATCGGCTACATAAACTGGATACACGAGAAATTCAAGCTCACCGTCTGGATGATAGAGCACCAGATGGAGGTGATCATGACGCTCTGCAAGAGAATCACGGTCATTGATTTCGGGCGGGAGATCGCCTGCGGCACTCCCGAGGAAATAAAAAACAACCCCAAGGTCATCAGCGCCTACCTTGGGGACGGAACGATATAGGGGCCCGTATGCTGCTGGAAGTAAAAGATTTGAGAGCCTCCTACGGGAACATCAAGGTTCTCCACGGCATTTCTTTCAATATTGAGCGGGGGGAAATCGTGACCCTTATCGGCGGGAACGGGGCGGGAAAAACCTCGACTCTTTCGAGCCTTGCGCGGCTGCCCCGCCCCGAGGCTCCGGTGATTAGCTCCGGAGATATCCTGTACGAGGGGGAGAGCCTCCTCAAGACCGAGGCCCACAGTCTTGTGCAGCAGGGCAGGATGGCCCTTGTCCCCGAGGGGCGGCACATCTTCGGCAACCTGACGGTGGAGGAAAACCTCCGCATCGCCGCGTATCCCCACAGCAAGAAAAAGCACCGCGCCTCCATCATCGCCGAAAAGATGAACATGGTCTGCGAGCTGTTTCCCCGCCTCAAGGAACGGTCGAAGCAAAGGGGGGAACTCCTTTCAGGCGGTGAACAGCAGATGCTCTCGGTGGGGCGCGCACTCATGTCGGGCAGCGATTTTATACTGCTGGACGAGCCTTCCATGGGGCTGGCGCCCAAACTGATGTATGAGATGTTCAGGGTCTTGAAGCAACTCAATTCCGAAAATCGTACCACTATCCTTGTCGTGGAGCAGAACGCGAAAATCGCCCTTGAATTCGCCAACCGTGGCTATGTGCTCAAAACCGGAGAAATCATCGCCCACGGAAGCTCCGAAGAACTTGCCGCCAATCCCGACGTGAAGAAGGCTTATCTCGGCGGGTAAGGGGCAGGTTAGGTGCTATATCAAAATTTCAATTTGATCCTTTTCCTCCAGAAACTTTGCCATCATATCATTGTGGAAGGTCCGTTGCGGCAGAAGGCAGAGTATATGGGCTTCTTCGGCTTTCGTTACGAATTGCCTTCCGTGAAGAATTAATGGGTCTAATTTCACGAATGTACCCTGGGGTACATAAAAGGCTTCTATGGTGTCAGGGCTTAATTCTCCTCTCATAACTCTCCCAACATAGATGATCACATCCGCATCCAGGGGTAAAAGCCCTTCGCAGGTATATCTATGGGCTTCCACAAAAGCAATTATGTTCTTTTCCTCCTTATTTACAGGACATACCGAGACTGTAGGCAAAGTAGTATTGCCGAAGTTAAGGGTAATGACATCCGCAAAAAAGCCTCTCTTGTTTACCGAGGCGGCCGCCAATCCTTCATTATCAAGAAGGTTCTGAAATGTTCCGTACTGCCGGAACGCTTCCTGACTAAGTTTCTGCACATTGATCGTTTTCATTGGTTCCTTTTCTCCTTAAAAAATGATAGTAAAACCTTCAATTATTACTCTATCATAAAATTCAAAACTATATCACCCATACCGCTTGCGGAAAGCGTAAGTTTGGCGTTTCCTTTTTCCATGCCACGGATTAGGCAGAGCAGCCGGCCGCCCAGCATTTTACGCTCCTGTGAATTGAAAGGCGCAAGATCCCTGGGGTCCCCGCTGTCAAGCCCCAGCAGGCAGGCATTGCCTTCTACCCCGGCGCTAACCAGGAGGCTCGTGTCCGGTACAAAAAGGCCGTCCTTATCCAGAGTGTCAATCTCAATATGCGCGATACCATAACGGGGTATGGTTAGTCTGTCCGCCGCCGCGTTGAGCTTAACCGGAACACCGGTTGTTTTTACGATTTGTTCCGCTACAGGTTTACCTTCAATATAGCCGACTGCTTTAAGTTCTCCGGCTTCGTAAGGCACATCCCATTGAAGATGAAGATCGTGTGTGGTTGGCCGGGAATTTTTTGCCCTGATGTTCCAGGCGCCCAAAGCGCCCACATTTGGAAAATCATAACCTTTTGTTCCCACCAGCCTGCCATTCAGGTAAAGGTTCACTGAATCGCAATTTGTATAACCTATAACCGGAATAAACTCGCCTTCACGGCCTTTCCAGTTCCAGTGTGGAACCAGGTGCAAGGTTATATCATTTTTATTCCAGATACTTCTGAAATAATAAAAGGTATCTTTGGGGAATCCGGCGGTATCAATAGGGCCGGAAACGGCATTCTTTGACGGCCATCTGGATTCACCCAGGTAGTCAATGCCGGTCCAAAGGTAATCCCCGGCTACAAAATCACGGCTTCCCGTATAACGCCAGAGGAATTCATTGCTATGGGTAACCACGTCATAACCAAAATGGAAGAATCTTTCGCTGGTTCGTAATTCATAGAAGGCGCGAATACCTCCGGCACTGGGATTTTCGGCTCCGATCATGCGTCGCCTGGGGAATTTTCGCCTGTCCTCATCGTAAAGCGTCTCCGCGCGCATGCCCCAGCGGGCAGCATAATTATAGCCCACCACATCAAGGGCGGTTTCAAACGCCTCTGTAACCCGCTGGGGTTCGGGCGCCGCGATCTGATCGCATGCAAGGCACACGCAGCGGGTAGGATCCTCCCGATGGCAGATGTCTTGTAGATGGCGAAGTATGGATACCCCTTCTACCGATGCCTGTTCGGGAATTTCATTACCCACACTCCATAGGACAATACTGGGATGGTTCCGATCCCGGTGAAGCATGGTCACCAAATCCGCGTCGCTGTCCCTGCCAAAGAATTGGCTATAGCCGTACTGAAAGTTGTGACTATATCCGTATTCAATACTTTTGTGCTTTGTAAGGAGCCATTCGTCAAAGGCCTCGTCCATTACCAGAAACCCAAGCTCGTCACATAGATCAAGCAATTCTACAGCAGGTGGGTTATGCGCCGTTCTGATCCCGTTACACCCCATGTCCTTTAGCCGTTTTAGCCTGCGCTCCCATATCTCCCGGTAACTCGCCGCTCCCGTAAGGCCGCAGTCGTGATGGACGCACATCCCTTTTATCTTTACCCGCACACCATTCAGCAAAAAACCTTTATCGCAGTCAAATTCAGCAGTCCGGATCCCTATCCGGGTCTTTATCCTGTCTACCTCCTTCGAGTCTGCCAAAAGCACTGTTTCCACAGTGTATAAATAGGGATCCGCATCGCTCCATAAATGCGGATTCTCCACCATCGGCATTTCCATGGCATGACCTTCAGCTCCGGCTTCTATACTCACCGCCGACGCGCCAACTGCCACTTCCCTGCCTTTGGCATCCAGTACGTGGTGTTCCGCCACCACATCCACATTTTCTTTCCCTTCGTTCTGTACTCTTGTCCGGATCTGAAGGCGCGCTTTTGTTTGCTTGTCATAGAGTCCGTTAGTTGCTATGTATACACCGTTCTGACTGATATGCACATCGTTAAGTTTAAGAAGGTACACATTCCGGTAAATTCCCGAACCGGTATACCACCGTGAATTGGGCTGCCTGGAATTGTCTACACGAATGGAAAGAACATTTTCTCCTTTTACCATCTTCTCTGTTATATCTACCGTAAACTCGCTGTAGCCGTAAGCCCATCCCCCCGCTTTCTCACCGTTTAAGTATACCGTTGAATCCTGAAAAATACCGTCAAACTGAAGAACTGTTCTTCCGGCTGGTTCCGGCGCCGTGAATTTTTTTCTGTACCAGCCGACGCCTCCTGCGGCATAACCACCGCCTGAACCGGAAGGCGCTTTTTCATCAATCGGATATTCAACGCTCCAGTCATGAGGCAGAATTACGTCCTTCCATTGGGTATCGTCAAATGCGGATTCATGATAACTCCCGGAATCTCCAGGGAAAAACTTCCAGTCTTCGTTAAACCAGATCGTCTCTCTTGATGTTCGTGCCATACATTAACTCCTTCAATAGTACCCTAAATTCTTTTTTGTTTTACAGCCGAATATCTTTCATATAGGGCTTCACCAGTTCAAAAATTTTGTCTATCTCTTTCATGTCATCGGAAGAAAGCTCCCTGGAAGCCCGTCGCATGATACGGTTCACGAACACCCCTCGCCGGATCATAACCTCTTTGGCGTAACGCATCCCCAAAAGACCCTCCAGTTGCAAGGCCGGCAAGATGGCGTAGTGCATGCGCCTTCCTTCCTCCTCCCTGCCAGAAAAGAAAAGATCCCATGCCTGTTGTACCAGATCCGCCCATTCACAGGCATGGATGGAAGCTATGGCGCCCCGTTCATAATCAAGAGGNGCATACTGACTGCCATACCCGGACATGATCCCGATAAGGGCATTGGTCTTTACCGCGTTCAGGGCGGAGATGGAAACCGGGCCNGGCTGAACTTCCTGNTTTACCCAGCCNACATGCTCGATCTCCTCGCAGAGCCGGATAAGTTGTTCCGGANTGAGCATAGTCCCGGCCATGGAGTGGTTTTGGATCATCACCGGGATACCGGCCGCATCGGAGATTTTAATAAAATACCTGCGGATATATTCGAAATCCACTCCCGCCGGCGGCATGGCTATTACCGCGTCGGCGCCGCATTTCCTGGCGTATTCCGCGTAATCCACCGCCTGTGGGGTGCAGGGAGCGGCAACGTTGGCGATGATGGCAAGCCGTCCTTTGGCTACTTCGGAGGGTATGCGGATCATCAATTTTCGTTCCTGTTCGTTCAGGGATTCAAACTCGCTGACCATTACAGGGGTGGTAATTGAAGTGGAGCCACAGCGAACGATGAACTCAATTTCCCTGGCTAAAACTTCCTCGTCAATCCGGTCGTCCTCTGTAAAGGGCGTCATGGGGATCGCACTTGATCCTTTGGCATTTTTTAAATCGAAAGGCAAGGGTATTCTCCTTATGTTAGTTGCTGTAGTCCGGCCATTCAGGGGGACAGTAAAATTCAGGGCGGCCGGTCATCAATCGTACGCCTCCGTCAAGTTCTATTGTTTGTCCGGTGAGGGATGCCGCTTCGGGGCCGTCCATGAAGAGGATCCAGCGGCCGATTTCTTCGGGCTCTACCCAACGGCGCAGGGGGATATCCTTAAGCGATGTTTCACGGGCGCTTTCCATGCGTTCCTCTCCGGTATTGACAAACCCGGGGGCAATACAGTTCACCCGTATTCCGTAACGGGCAAACTGCATGGCGGCGTGTTCGGTATATTTTACCAATGAGTCCTTTACCAGGGAATAAAGGACATTTCCGCCTTTCATATTATGTTGATTGGAAGAAATAAGAACCATACTTCCCCGGATTCTTTTTTCCGCCATAAATTGCGCGGCTTCTTTGACNCAGAAAAAAGCGTTNCGCCAATTAATGTTATTGATAGTATCCCATAACTCCTGGGTCACATTGAAGATACGCGCGCCTATGGTTACTCCGGCGTTGTTGACAANANTATCAAGCCGGTCAAAAGATTGCCGGAACTGCCCGAACAGTTTTTCGGCCCCTCCGGGTTTGGAGAAGTCGGACACAAAGACCTCTACTCTGCGGCCGCTCTCTTTTCGCAGTTCCTCCGCTAATTGCCTGGCCCGTTCCTCATTGCTGCCCGTATGAATCCCCAGGTCAAAACCTGCCCTGGTCAGGATCCGCGCGACGCCCCTCCCGAGACCGGAACCGGCGCCTGTGATCAAGGCAACTTTATCCGGCATTGTTTCCTCCTGCCCCCGGTACTCTTTCTACTGTTTAATACTCAAATACGCGTCCATAGCCCGGGTCGGCGTGCCATCCCCACGCCAGGCACTGAGACCGTACTTACTCCACACCTTAGCCCCCTCAGGCTCCCAGTAAAAGAGCCCTTTACACCGCGGGAGGGCGCTGCATTTTTCAATCACGTCGAAAAGCAGGTCAAAACTCTCATCTTCCTTTTCGTCCTCGCCGCCAATTTCCGCGATCATCACGTCACGGTTATAACGTTCCGGCAGCAGATGGAGGGTATCCATCAAAGTGCCTATGACCTTGTCGTTGGTTGTTTTAAGCCACCAGGGATAGTATGAAAGGCCGATCATGTCATAGGTGCAGCCGTTTTCGGTGAGTTTATCAAAGTAGTTTTGTATGAAGGATGTTTTGTTGCCTTCGGCGAGGTGTACCATCGTCTTTGTGGAGGGGGAAATTTCCTTGACCCCCCGGTGCCCCGCGTTGTAGAGCTTCGTGAGGCGGGAAAAATCATCGGTGCTGCCGTCGGGTAGGAGCATACCGGGGTTGGTCTCATTGCCGAGCTGAACCCACTCGGGGAAAAACCCCGCGGAGACAAAAGTCTTCATGGCATCCCTGGTGTACTCATACACAGCGTTAACCAGGCCGTCAAATCTAAGGTCCTGCCAGGCGGCGGGCTTCACCTGGTGTCCGGGATCGCACCAGGAGTCTCCGTAATGGAAATCTACCATGATGCGAAACCCGTGTTTAATACAGCGCAGGGCAAAGGCAAGAGTCTCCCGTGTTGAGCAGTGGCCTCGCCAGGGATCATCCGATGGGTTTACCCAGGAGCGGAGCCGTATGGAGTTGAGGCCAAATTCCTTCAGGGTTAATAAACAATCCTGTTCTTTACCGGCGCGGTTTTTAAACGCAAAACCCGACGTCTCCATCTGGGGCAGCCAGCTTATATCCGCCCCCGAAGCGAAAAGCGGATCAAACTTGAATTCTTTCATCTTTTACCATCCCTTTCTATTCCAAAAATCAGAACCCGTCTGAAGCAAATTCAAAATTCCACTCATCCGTGGGGGCCCAAAGCTCTGAGTCCCAGGAAGAGACGTGCTCCCTGATTACTTCGTCGTTGAGATCATCGATCCCGAGTCCCGGTAGATCCGGTACATCGATAAAGCCCCGATTAACCAACGGTTTATGCATCTTGTGTATCACGAGGTCATCCCACCACGGCACATCGTTAGCGTGAAATTCACATGCCCAGCAATTCTGCGTTGCCACGCCGATGTGGGCCGCCGCCATCGCGTGAATGGGAGTGGCCGCTTGATGAATAACCATCCTGACACCGTAGCGTTCCGCAAGATCGCCTATCTTCTTGCTTTCCAGAATGCCTCCCGCGGTCAGCGGGTCCGGGTGGGCAACCGTAATACCTCCTACATTGAGCAGAGGCTCAAAATTTTCGGCAAGATAAATATTTTCTCCCGTGCATATAGGGATAGTGGTGGAAGAAGTCAGCTTGCGCCACTGTTCCGGGTATTGTACTGAAATCGGATCTTCCAGCCAGGCAATATTGTATTTTTCCAGCCGGCGGGCAAGCTTAATTATTTCGTCTACCCCTACAGTACCGTGATGATCCGTGGCCAGAGGCACATCGTAACCAATAGTGGAACGGACATCCGAAACATACTTCTCCAGAACGTCCAAACCCTTTTCGGTGATCTGTATGCCCGTAAAAGGATGTCTGGGGGAAAAGTAGATCGAAGCGTTACGGGCCTGGAAGATTTCCATCAGCCTGTTTATGTCTTTGGTGGCTTTAATTTCCTTTCGAATTTCCGCGGCATTGTCCGCCCAGGGGGTTGGATAGATCTTTCTGGATTTTTCCCACAGTGCCCGTTGTTCCTCAAGCCAGCCTAAAGGTGCGGTAAGGGTCCCCGGAATGTCCCGCAAAAGGCCTATCCCAAGATCCATCTTTAAAATCGTATAACCCCGCTCAAGCCGTTTTTTCAGGGCAATACCCATGTTCTCTCCGGCGGAACGATCCTTGTTGAACTCAATATCGGTATCGCAATAGATACGCATCTTGTCCCGGAATTTGCCTCCCAGCATCTGGTAAACCGGTATGCCGTAGGCCTTGCCGGCGATGTCCCAGAGGGCAATCTCCACGGCGGAAACACCGCCTCCCTGCCTCCCCTGCCCGCCAAACTGTTTGATTCGCCTGAAGAGCTTGTCTATGTTACAGGGGTTCTCCCCAAGGAGCCTGCCTTTCAGCATGAGCGCATAGGTTTTGGAAGCCATATCCCGTACTTCGCCAAACCCTACAATACCCTGGTTCGTATACAGTTTCATCATGATGCAAGCATAGGGAGCGCCTTCAAGCTGGGCAAAACGCATGTCGGTGATTTTAAGATCACTGGGTCTGGATCCCGTCCTTACGTGATCCAAAACATCCTCATAATTATTTTCTTTATTCGCCATTAAAATCTCCCAATGAATATGTAACTTACCGGACAATACGGCCCGATGTACTTCCCTTCATAAGCGCGAGAATTTCCGCCTGGGTGGAAAAATTAAAATCCCCATGGATTGAATGGCAAAGACAAGATGCGGCCGCGGCAAAGGCAAGGGCGTCATCCTTGAGGGAGTCGTCCATTAACGCGTAGATCAGGGCCGCGGAAAAAGAGTCGCCGCCCCCTATCCGGTCCACAATGGAAGTAATGGGATAGGGCTGGTATTTCCCCGCAACTACCGGGGCAAAGATAGACTTCTTTAAGACGTTATCGTAGAGCATGGCCCCCCAGTTGTTATGGCTTGCGGAAATACTTTCCCGCAGGGTAAATGCGATCTTGCCAAGGGACGGGAATTTCGCGGCGGTCATTGTCGCCAGCTCCGGATATTTTTCAACATCCAGCGTCCCTGAAACGGTATCCACCGCGTCCGTTTTAATCCCAAGTACTTCCTGTACGTCTTCCTCATTCGCGACGAGGATGTCCACATTGGGCAGTATTTTCCCCATTACGCGGGCAGCCAGCTCCCCGGGAGCCGTACCGTTTTCCCAGCGCCAGAGCTTTTTTCTGAAGTTCAAATCGCAGGACACGGTGAGCCCCATTTTCTTGGCTTTACCTACAGCCGCTATGGAAATGTCCGCGGCGTTTTTCGAAAGCGACGGGGTAATTCCCGTCAGGTGAAACCACGACGCCCCGGTAAGGATCTTTTCCCAATCGTAGCTTTCCGGCGGTTCCAGGGCGATGGAAGAAAAATCCCTGTCGTAGATCACATTGCTGGGCCGTTGATTGGCCCCGGCTTCCACAAAATATATTCCCAGCCGGCCGCGTTCAGTGCGGACTATCCCCGACACGTCCACGCCCAGGTTCCGCAGTTCCCCAACGCACGCGTCGGCCACCGCGTGGCTCGGCAAGGCTGTAACGAAAGCGGCTTCGCCTCCCAAAAGGGCGATGGAAACCGCCACATTGGCTTCAGCTCCGGCAAAGGTGATTTCCACGTCCCCGGGAAGACTTTGGCGGAACCGGCGATGCTCCTTTGTATGCACGCGGATCATGATTTCACCAAACGTAACAACCTTTCCCATTTTATGTCCTCACTTTTAAAGCAATTTCCCGGGCTTCTTCACAGTTCCGGCTGATCTGATCCCAGTCACGGGCCTGGATCAGTTTACGCGGGGCCAGCCAGGAACCGCCCACGGCCAGAACCGAAGGCTCTTCCAGGTACTTCTGTAAATTTGCCGTGGAAACACCCCCCAGGGGAATGTATTCGATCCCCAAATGGGAATAAGGGGCGTTGATGTCCTTTAAATAAAGCAGCCCCCCGGCGGCTTCAGAAGGAAAAAGCTTCACTACCCGGCAGCCTTTTTCATAGGCGGACTCCAGTTCCGAAGGGGTCATTATTCCCGGGGCAAAGGGCAAACCAGCCTGTGCTGCCGCCGCTACCACCGAAAGGTTAAGCCCCGGAGAAAAACCGAAAAACGCGCCTTTGGCTTTTACCGTCCGCACCTGTTCTTCGTTTAGAATCGTCCCCACTCCGGCAAGGATCTCCGGCGTTTCGTTACAGATACGATCCAGGGCATCCAGGGCCGCCGGAGTCCTGAGCGTAAGTTCAATCGCTTTAATTCCCCCCCGGAGCAAGGCATTGGCAAGCGGCGCCGCGTCATCAGCGTTATCTATTATCAAGACCGCTATTATGGAAGCTTCCCTCAAAGAAGAACGTAGTTCATTGGTAAATAAACCAGCCATTATTATCTCACCGCCTGTTTTTGTAACACCGCTCCTAAAATATGATAAGCTCTGGTCTTCAGGATTGTCAAGAATGGAAATTCATGGGGATAAATCAAAATAAGAATTTCCTTGACAAAACCGCTTATACGGCGTGATACTGTATTAATTGTACCCAAATTGTTGCGCTCTATTTTGTAGTTACAGGAGTTATGAGGATGCCTATACAAAAATCTAATAATTTTCTGAGCAATTTACTAAAGAACAGGCATTTCCTGATACTGTTGCTGCCCGCGTTATTGTACATAATAATTTTTTCGTACTTGCCAATGACAGGTATCATACTGGCATTTAAAAGGTACTCGTATGTCGGGGGGGTTTTTGGCAGTCCCTGGAGCGGCTTGAGAAATTTTGAATTCTTTTTCAGGTCTGGCCAGGCGCTGGTTGTAACCAGAAACACGGTTCTGTACAATCTACTGTTTATCGCGTTCAATACGGTTTTACAGGTAACAGTCGCGATACTTATCACCGAAGTAAGCAGCAGGTTTTTCAAGAAAATAGCGCAATCAATGATGTTTTTGCCGTACTTCATTTCATGGGTGGTTGTGTCTGTAATTGCGTTTAATATATTAAGTTTCGATGTTGGCATCATTAATTCGGTTGTCGCGGGTTCCGGAGGAAATAAAATATCGTTCTATTCCGAACCGAAATTTTGGCCGGTTATACTAACGTTTTTCCAGGCATGGAAAGGTGTGGGATATGGATCAATCATCTATCTGGCCGCAATAATGGGAATTGACACGGAAATTTATGAAGCGGCGCGGATTGACGGGGCAAATGTTTTTCAGCGAATATTCAGGATAACTATTCCCCAGTTGAAACCGACTATTATTATTCTTTTCCTCCTGGCAATGGGCGGCATATTCAGAGGTAATTTTGACATGTTTTACAACCTGATAGGGTCAAACGGTTTGCTGTATAACATGACAGATGTAATCGATACATTTACATTCCGCGCATTAATGACAAATTCCGATTTCGGAATGTCGGCGGCTTCGGGTCTTTTTCAATCCGTGTGTTGTTTCATCACAATTATGACCGTTAATAAACTGATTAAAATGTATGAAAAAGACTACGCCCTGTTTTAATAACGAAAGGAGGATGCCGTTATGACCAGAAACCCGGTGGTAAGACAGGGTAGGGATGAAGACATATTGCACCTGATAGGTTATTTATTCGCAGGCGCTGTCGCGGTTTCATGCCTTCTTCCGTTTATTTTGATTATTTCCGCTTCGTTTTCAAGCGAGGCAGCCATACAAAGAAACGGGTTTTCCATATTTCCGCAGGACCCAACCTTTGAAGCCTACAGGCAGGTATTCAATCAACCTGATGTTGTCACCCGCGCATATATGGTTACCATATGCCTGACGATTGTAGGCACATTTTGCGCGTTGTTTTTGCAATCCCTGACGGCTTATGTGTTATCCAGACGGGATTTCAGGTGGAGAAACGGCTTTTCGCTGTTTTTTTATATAACAACGCTGTTTAACGGGGGCCTGGTACCTTATTTCATTCTTATGACGCAATATCTGCGAATGAAGAATAACTTTCTGGCATTGCTTTTACCGCTTCTGTTCAGCGTGTTTCACCTGATTATATTAAAGACTTATATACTGGGCATACCGAATGAAATGATAGAATCGGCGAAAATGGACGGATGCTCTGTTTTTAGAACGTATGTATCAATCATTTTACCGTTGATGAAACCGGCGCTCGCGACCATAGGGCTATTTATCGCACTGGGTTACTGGAACGACTGGTACAGCGCGATGCTGTTTATCTCTGATGACAAAATGAAACCCTTGCAGTATATGCTTTACGAAAAGATCAACAACATTGAAGGATATAAACGCTTAATCGCGTCCGGGATAAGCGTAAGCGCGGAAGCCGTCAGCGCGATTACCATACCCACAGAGACGCTGAAAATGGCGCTGACCATAGTCGTTACAGGCCCCATAATACTGCTGTACCCGATAATACAAAAATACTACGTCAAAGGTATTACACTCGGCGCGGTGAAAGGGTAATGTGAAAGATTAACGGTTTGTTAAACCGGATCTTAATATTTTTTTGGAGGAAAACATAATGAAGAAAATTGTGTTGTTTTTTATGGTGTTGGCCGTGGTAACATCAATGGTATTCGCCGGCGGCGGCGGGCAAAGCAGTTCCAGCAACAGGGTACCCGGATTGACTTATAAAGGACAAGATGTGTCCGAGTCTCTCACCCTTGTAGCGTATGTTTTGGGTGATTTGGCGCCTGATGGACAGATGGTTTACAACAGGGTAAACGATATTCTCAAAACGACCATCAACGCAACAATAGAGTGGA
>JGI24698J34947_10001419_pt1 | contig 12618 bp, 11 predicted proteins | sample TergutMp193P3_FD_34947 | JGI IMG/M metagenome (IMG submission 34947)
TTCCTGATGAACGGCCACCTCACCGCCGGCCAGTACATGGCGTTCTCGTCCCTCACCTGGACGCTGGCGGGCCCCCTGCGGATGTTGGCGGCGGTGCTGGCGGACCTTGAGCGGTACAATGCCTCAGGCGCTATGCTTCGCGAGGTCGTCGAGGCCCCAAAAGGCATCTCGGACGCGCCCAACGCGTCGGAGCTAGTACAGCGTCCCCGTGGAAGCGTCGAGTTCCGGCACGTCAATTTCTCGATAAACCAGACCCCCATCCTCGATGATATCAGCTTCAAGGTGAATCCGGGCGAGACCCTGGGCATCCTCGGAAGCACGGGCGCGGGGAAAACTTCGCTCATCAATCTCCTCAACCACTTCTACGAGCCGGATTCCGGTGAGGTCATGCTGGACGGGGTGCGGGTGGAAAAGTACACGCTCTCGTCCCTGCGCCGCAACATAGGGATTGCCATGCAGGATGTCTTCCTTTATTCGGACGCGGTGAAGGGCAACATCGCCTACGGCAGGCCGGAACTGGACGAGGAATCGATTGTGAAGTGCGCGGTCTACGCCGACGCCGATGGCTTCATCCGGGAGATGGAAAACGGCTACGACACGCTGGTCGGCGAGCGCGGCGTGGGGCTTTCGGGCGGCCAGCGCCAGAGGATCTCGCTGGCGCGTGCCCTGGCGATATCGCCCGCGGTCTTGATCCTCGACGATGTTACTTCCGCCGTGGACAGCGAGACCGAGCAGTACATTCAAGAGCAGATGCGGAACCTCGAGTTCCCCTGCACCAAGATAATCATCGCGCAGAGGATCTCGTCGTTCCGGGGCGCGAACCAGATCATCGTCATGGACAAGGGGCAGATCATTGAGCGCGGAACCCACGAAGAGCTTCTGTCGATGAAGGGCTTTTACCGCCACATTTATGATCTCCAGTACAACGCCGATAAAAGGCTCTTTGATGCCGTGAACCCGATGAAGATTTGGGAGAACTTCCAGGCTCTGCTTAAAAGGATGCACAGTGAAAGTAAAAAGAACTAGCCAAAAGACCGCTAAGGTTCGCAACCGTTACGACGAAGACGAATATCTCGACGAGAAGGTAAGCCTTTTCAACCTCAAGCGTTGTGTAAAGTACATAGCGGGCGTTCAGAAAAACCTGGGACTCGCCCTGCTCCTGAGCATCATAGGAAGTCTTGTTGGTCTCTCGGGGCCGCTCTTCATCCAGCGCGCGTTGGACGAGGCGATCCCAAACAAGGACCTCCGGCTGCTCCTCACAATGGCGGCTTTTTTGGGGGGAACCATCATCATCAGCGTCTCGATGGGCGCTATCAGAAACATCCTCGTGGCGCGGGCGGGGGCGAACATCATTCACGACATACGCTACGACTTGTTTAACCATCTGCAGAAACTGCCCTTCTCGTTTTACGACAGCCGCCCCCACGGCAAGATCTTCGTGCGGGTGGTTCCATACGTGAACAGCGTTTCCGATGCGCTCTCCAACGGGATCATCAACTTTATCATTGAAGTGCTGAACATCATCTTTATCATCTTTTTCATGTTCAGGGTGAGTGCGAACCTCGCATCGGTGACGGTGATGGGACTGCCGGTGCTGGCGCTGTTTATCTGGACGATTAAGGGGGCGCAACGCCGCGCCTGGCAGAGGGTCTCGAACAAGAACTCCAACCTCAACGCCTACATCCAGGAGTCCATCGACGGCGTGCGCGTAACGCAGGCGTTCGACCGACAGCAGCGCAACATCAACACGATGAACCGCCTGACCGACGACCGCAACAAGGAGTGGATGCGCGCCAACTACATTTCCAACCTGACGTGGTTTTCAACGGAGACCATCGCGCAGGTGGTGTTCTCGTTTGTGTATATCATGGGTGTGTACTGGATGAACCCGATGGCGACCTTCGGGATGCTCCTTGTTATGGGCAATTACGCGTGGCGCTTCTGGCAGCCCATCATCAACCTGGCGAACATCTACAACACCTTCATCACCGCGATGGCGTACCTTGACCGGATTTTCGACACCATCGCCGAGCCGGTGAAAATCAAGGACGTTGAGGGCGCGGCGGAGTTCCCGTTTGTGCGCGGTCATGTTGAGTTCAAGGACGTCAGTTTCAGTTATGACGGCGTCCGCAAGGTGCTGAAGAACGTCAGTTTCGACGGCCACCCCGGCGAAAGCATCGCCATTGTCGGGCCAACGGGCGCGGGAAAGACCACCATCGTAAACCTGCTCTCGCGTTTCTACAACGTCGAGGAAGGCGAAATCACGGTTGACGGCCAGGACATCATGAAGGTGACGCTGCAATCGCTGCGGGCGCAGATGGGCATCATGCTCCAGGATAGTTTCCTTTTCACCGGGACCATCGCCGACAACATCCGCTACGGCAAACTGGACGCCACCGACGAGGAAATCCGCACTGCGGCGGAACTCATCGGCGCGAACATCTTCATCGAAAAGCTTCCCCAGGGCTACAACACCCCCATCAACGAGCGCGGCGGTGGCATCAGCCAGGGCGAGCGCCAGCTCCTCGCGTTCACGCGCACCCTCATCAGCGACCCGCGCATCCTCATCCTGGACGAGGCGACCAGCAGCATTGACACCGGCACCGAGCAGCTCGTCCAGGCCGGTATCCACACCCTGATGAAAGGCCGCACCAGCATCATCATCGCCCACCGCCTCTCCACGATCCGGGACTGCACGCGCATCATGGTCGTCGAGGACGGCAGAATTGTTGAGAGTGGATCGCATAACGAGCTTATGGACATGAAGGGGCAGTACTACAAGATGACGCTGGCGCAGAATAAGGAGTGAGGGGGGCTAGTGGCGTTCGCGCCAAGCGGCGTAAAGACCCATGACGATGGCTACAAGACCTACTGCCAATGGAGCGCCAAATACATAGATAAATTCTTTCATCTCTTTCTCCTTTTTGGCTTCGCCAACTCCGCCTATGAACAGTATATCTTGCGATATTTCCCATCGCACGGAGGCTGCTTATAACAACACTGCCGATAACCATCTTGCTCAGGTCAAGTAAGTATTTTCCGGCGTCCTCTTCACGCGTTGTCCGTTTCTTTGGTTTCTTCATTGCGTCCTCCGCACATACACTGCACAGAGGCGGGATTTGCTTTGTTGAATATGACAAACGCAATAAAAAAAGGCAGAAGATAGCTTATTATGAGTCGCGTTCCCCATGCGCCGTGGCGAAAACGGTATCAATTACCATTCTTTCCATTCCCTACCAGTCGCAATACGCCATTCTGCCGCCATTGCTCACGGCGACGAACCTGCCGTTCCCGTAGGCCACGGCGTTGATGTTGCCACCGCTGTTTGAGGGGAATGTGGTGTTTGCCACGGCTGTCCAGCTTGCTGCGTCGGTGGAATACGCCATTACGCCTCTCTCTCCCACGGCGACCCACCTGTTGTAGCCAAAGGCGATGCCTCGGATGTTGTCGGACCTGCCAAATATGCTGTTTGCTGCGACTGTCCAGGTTCTGCCGTCCGTCGAATACGCGTTTTTGCCGCCATCGCCCATGGCAACCCACCTGCCGCCACCAAAGGCGATGGATCTGATGTTAGTCGTTCCGAACGCGCTGTCCGCTACGGCTGTCCAGGTTCTGCCGTCCGTGGAGGACGCTATCCTGCCGTTTGCGCCTACGGCGATAAATATGCTACCGGCATTGCCGGCAGTGCCAAAGGCAACGTCTTCGATGCGGTCTGTGCCGAACGTGCTTTGGTTGGCGCCTGTGCCCGACGGTATGGCGGTCCAGCTTCTGCCGTCCGACGAATACGCGATTTTGCCGCCATTGCCTACGGCGACCCAGGTGTTGTTGCCCCAGGCGACGCCGTTGATGGCGGACATGCCGAAGGTGCTGTCCGGCACGGCGATCCAGTTGACGGGGCCGTTGCCCTGCGCGACGACCTTGCGTATCAAGATGTTGTCGCCATCGATCCGCTGGATGGTGTAGGGCTCTCCGCTCACCTGCAAAGTGTCGCCCACCCTCTGTGCGAACGCGTCCCCGGCGACAATGAGTGCTAAAAGCGTGATTAACATCGCGCTTTTAACTTCGAGGGCTAAGAGAAGAAATGCTTTTTTCGATGTTTTTTTCATAAAACATTCCTTAAACAGTAAAATTGTCCCACCCAAAAGAGCAGAATTGGTGAATTATATACAAATGGGAACTAATTGTAAATGGATTTTATGCCCTAATGGAATATTGAGGACTAAACTTAATACCTATTAGCATATAATTATGACCTTGAAACAAGTTTTTGTCCAAAACCTTAAGGAGTTTCGCAAAAAAGAAGGTTATTCGCAGATGAAGCTGGCAGAATATTGCGACACAACGACCAGTTATATTGGACACATTGAAACGGGGCTCAAATTCCCTTCTATGGACATGATAGAAAAAATAGCGGAAATACTAAGAATAGAACCGTACCTTTTTTTCAAGAACCAAACAAAACAAGAGACCAGCAATGACACTGAAAATATCTACCCTAAACTGCCAGTCTCCATGAAAAATGAAATAAATAATGAAATAGACTTGTCAGTTAGTAAAGTAATTAAAGAAATTCTAGATAAATATTGATAGAAACGCAACGGTAGCAATTTCATTGTAGCTTCTCCGTGCGCTCCGTATGGTCGTCGAGGACGGCCGCATTGTCGATCGCGGTTCTCACAATGAACTCATGGAGAAGAAAGGCAATATTACAAAATGACTTTGGCTCAAAATAAGGAGTGAAGCGAAAAAATAGACAAATTTACGGGTTTGTGATAAAATAGTGACACTCATTGTTCTATGAGGGGTATTTATTATGAGAAAAGCTGTGGTTTTGGGTTTACTGGCAATTTTGTTGGCGTCTTGTTTTGTTGGATGTGATGTTGTAAATAGTCTTACAACCTATACAGTAAGGTTTGATTCAAATGGCGGCTCAAATGTCGCGGCAATAACCGGAATTGCGTCTGGTTCAACCGTAACATTACCGGGAAATCCTTTTAAGGCGAATAATACTTTTGCCGGTTGGTTTATTGACAATGGTACTTTTCAGAATCAATTTACTTCATCTACTGTAATTACATCAAATTTAACTGTTTATGCAAAATGGACATACACAGGGCCAAAAAGTGTCAAAATAACCGGATTAAATTCCTTTGACGGGAAATACGGTGCGGTTGTAGTATTTTCAAATGATGACGGCAATTATTTTCCTGTTGCAAATTCCAGGAACTATGAGTTAATTACATCAGGAGCATTCACGATTAATTTATGGAAAGATGATCTTTCAATACTCACTCCTTCGGGTTTTACAATAAGATGGTCAGGTGATGGCGAATATTTCGCATATATTATAGTAGACAATAATGCTGAACCAATATACGCCAACAATATTCCAATATCAAGAGTTCTGTTTATTGAATCTGGTACTAAAATTATGATTCGTCAAGAAGAAACCACAACGATAAATATTTCGGATTATGAGTGGAAAGTCTTGCAGGGGTCTTTATAGCGTCGCTTGATTTTTTACTTTTTTCCTAAAAAAACAAAGTAAAAACCCGTTTCCGCACAGTATACAGGTATGAGAACAAGATTTCTGTTTCTTTTCTTCGCCCTGGGCGTTTTCCCTGCCATGGGGGCGGAGAATCCAAAAAAACCTGAAGGGACCCATCTCTTTACATGGGATCTTCTTTGGACGGGTTCGTGGTACAAAAGCATAAAAACCCCTGAGGGAGATTTACCGCCTTCCGAGGATCTTTTCCTGGGGGGAACGCTTTACAACCGGGGGAATTTTACCCTGGGGGTTCCAACGCTGGATATGTCGTTCCGATTTCAGGCTACGGACAAGCGTGTTATCCCCTCGGAGGAGGATGACGGCAAAGCCGGTTTCAATCCCGGTTTGGGGGCTTATCACCACGCAACCGGTTCGCGCCTGCTCTATGGGGTCCAAAGCGAGTACGGCCTTCCCGCGAGGCTAAACAATGTCTGGGTCCGCTCCGTCCCGTTCATCGAGTCAAGACAGCCTTCGTCGCGGGATCTCAAAGCGGAGCCCTCAGCCCAGGATGAAAGCGAAGCCTACCTTTACCTGGATCTCCCCGATAATGTGTTGCCGCCTTTTGACGCTTTTTTCTCCGCTGCCCTGGACGGGGGACTAAACCCGGCTTTTGTGGGAGGGTTGGGATGGAACGGCCCCGGCGCGGATATCAGGCTTGAGGGCTTTTTTACCCGAAAGGATCTTTCCTCGCGTAATTCCTCAAGCTGGTTTTCCCCCGCGCCGCCTTTACCGGAGCGGGATTTCAACATCTATGCCTTTGGCGCGATTTTCAATTCCCCCACTGTTACGGTGGCGACGGATTGGGCCTTTTCGGAGACCTTTGCCTGGGGCCGGGGGGTATACGGGAATTTCGCCTTACGGATGGGAAACAAGCCATGGCGGTTCTCCCTGGCGGGTGACGGCGCCGGGGACAGGTTCGCCGATCGCAGCGGTTCCACGGCAGGGGGCGGCTTTAGGCTGGCTGCGAAAGGCGAACGCTTCTGGCCAAGGTCAGGGTTGCTTCGACTTCAGGGCATTGTCCGTTCCCCCGGCGTGGGAGAAGCCTTAAACCGCGGCGGCTTATCGGTGTACTATCGTCCCTCCGCCCCGACAGCCGCAGCGAAAAGGAATGACCCTTTCCGAATCCGCTTTTCCCGCTCTTCCCTCAGCCTGAACCGTGATGCCAGGAATCCTGAAAAAACCGCCGACACGCTGGACGCACTCGCGGGCTTTAATTTAGGCCCGCTAACCAGCGTGTTTTCATTTTCGCTTCACAACATTTCCGGCCTTGAAGTGAATAGCGGAATCCCACCCCTGTTCGGCGTTCCTCTCTTCGGAACCTTTGATTCCTTCAAGGTTTCGGGGGAGCTAGGGTGGAAACCGCTTAACTTCCGGTTTGGCAGCCTCGACCTCAAAGCCAGGCTTGGCTACACCGTAAGGGAGGGAAAGAAAAACCTCTGGGAGCCTTCCCTTAACTGCTCGTTGAAGCCGGGCAAATGGGGAAGGTTTTCCCTTAAGATCGCCTCAACGGATTTCCCGGAGAAATGGAACTATACGTTTGGTTGGAGGCTTGAGACTCGGGGGCAGTAAACCCCGCCCTTGGGGGGACGGGGTTTATTCGATTAACGCCTTTGCGGGGTGCGTGGCGCCTGGGGTAGTTGATTCATCATCGGGGCCCTCGGAAGGTTTGGGAAGTTTAGTTGCCCATTCGGGAGATTGTTCAACATTCCCATCATCATCCCCATTCCAAGCGTAAGCGGAGACGCTAAATCGTAACTTTTCCCGCCAAGGGTTAGTTTGGATGCCTGGAGATATTTCAGGTCATTGTTCCTGGGAACCGCCATTACCGTACCTTCAACGGTTACCTGCGCTCCTTCTTTTAACCCGTCCACAAAACCGATAAGGTTGCTAATGCCTATAACTAGATAGGTGTCTTCTCCGCTTTTTAAAGCCGGCATACCGTTGGCGACAACCATGGTTCCGGAAACCGTTACCGTCTCGCGGGCTGACGATCGACCGGAAGGCCCCTCCGTGGTAGACCTCCCCCGACGGCTTCCGTCCTGAGCCGAAACCATAACGGCTAAGGCGATCATTAACAAGACAAACAAAAATTTTTCTTTCAAAGTGAACCTCGCCAAAAGAATTTTACTAAATAAACGATTTTTTCTGGCAAAGGTTACATGAGGAATTTTTTCCTTTTTTCCTCGCCTTTAATATGCATTTTCTCAAGTTCATCCATAATCGCATCCGCTACGGCCTGCTTCCTGTCCTCGGTTTCTTTTCCTTCGATTACACTGTTACGGAATTCCGTACAGGAGAGAACCGGGCTGACGCTTATCCGCACCACATCCGTGCAAACGATGTCATCCAGCATGTCCCCCTGGTTGACCTTCAGAATCTCACCGTTAATCGCAATAAGGCACATATAGTCAAAAGATTTAATATAGGAATCAACTTCCCGGACACCCCGTTTACTGGAAGGATCCCAGGATCGGTAACGGGTTCCCGAGGGGAAAATGAGGACAAGGCGGCCAGAGTTCTTCAATTCCTGAAGCTTTTTCATGGCCGCCCTGTTGATGGCATTGCTCCTGATGATCTCCGCCTTGTTGTCTTTAAGGCTTTGTAGTGAACGGCTTGGATAAATGACTATCCGTGTGTAGGCGCTGGCGAACGCCGAGACGACCGGATTATCCTCGTTAAGTTTCATTCCGGCGATGGCTATCACCGCGCGGCTGATATCCTTGCCGCCGGCGCCGCCTTTGCTGATCAGGTACGAAATTAGGGAAAGATCCAGGTTGCTGTAATGTTCCGGAAGAAGCAGGCAGGATTTCCCCGCTTTGGCAAGAGCGTAAAGCTCCTCCATGTTTTCAAACCCGTCAAGGCCGGATCCGGGCAGGATTTTGTCTTCGACCATCTTGTCAAGGTAAGGCAGAATCGCTTCGTCCATCTCCTGATAAACATTCGCCTCGGTGACAAAGGCGGGCGACTTCGTCAAGCTCATCACCTGCTTGATGTATTCACTAAACGCCGTACTCAGAGTGTCCATAAAGCGCAGTATAGCAGGGAATAAGGGGGTAGGGGAATAAGGGGGTAGGGGAGCTACTTCTTGTAAACAAACCGTTCCCCCAGGGCACAGACATGAAAGCGCTTTTCCGGGCAAATGGCATACATCGAATCGGCAAACCGGGCGGGGTTTTCATTGTTGAAGGCCATCATATCGTAGTGGGCGGGGAACACGAGGTCAACGGAAAGGGCGCGGGCCAGTTTTACAGCGTCCAGGGTCCCCATATTGCCAATGCAGTTTCCCTCGGTACGTTCCCAATCGGTACCGTTGATGGGAAGCATGGCAATATCCAGGGGCGTGTGGGCTTTAAGGGTTTGGACGAGGGAAGGCGTAACCCAGGTATCCCCGGAATGATATATCGAAATCCCATCGCCTTTAAGGACAAAACCCAGGGAAGTATAATCCCCGTTTTCATTCTTTTCACCTTCATCCTTGATATACCGGGTATGAATGGCAGGTACGGGATCAATGGCAATGGATAGGGAATCCCCATTGCGAACGGTTAATCTTTCCCCTGCCCTGGCTGCCAGAACCCTGTCCGTACCTATGCCGGCTTCGGTAAGCAGGCTCTTGCAGGGAACCGGAACCACGAAGCGTACACGGGGATTGGCCTCAGCCAGGGGGAGAAGGGTCTTGAGGTTCAGGTGATCTCCGTGGTTATGGGTACAAAGCACATAATCCACCCTTTGGGTTTCGCCGGGATCAAAGGGCGGAGGATAAAGACGGCGGGTGTTGCCGTCATTATCCTGAAGATCGTTGAGAATCACGTCAATATAGAAAACAATGCCCCCAAGGCATATAATAAACCCATGCTGGCCCGTAAACCAAACATATGCTTCCCCCGGCTGTGGTTGGGAACGCGCAATCTCGTCCAAAAGGGCTTTCCCGCATTTATACCAACGATTCATATAAACCTCCAATGCCAGGATAGAAATATTCGGAGAGTGGTGTCAATAACGTTGAACCTGGATCAAGTTGAATATATATGCATAATCCATTGAAAGGGGATGGAAATGAATAAATACCTTTTAATTACGGTATTCATTTTATCTATAATACCTGTTTGTACAAGCTGTGACCTCCTTCCCGGTGCGAATATTGAATCGCCGCTTATTCAGGGATTAACGTTAAATAACTATCCAAAAGTAGACGGCTCTACATCAACAGAGCCGCTAAATGCGATTGTCGCCTGTAAATTATTGGGTATTGATTATCGATGGAGATCCGGTGGTATTGTAGAACCCGGTCTTAACAAGAAGAATTCCGAAAAATTTTGGAAACGGATCAAAGCTTCCCAAACGCATCAATCGTTCATCAACCTGATAAACAAGGAGGCCGACCTTATACTGACTGCACGAAAAATGTCGGCTGACGAAAAAGCCAGCGCCGACGCAGCGGGAGTCAGTCTGATTGAAACCCCGGTTGCGCTTGACGCTTTCATTTTTATCGTTAATCAGGAGAATCCGGTACAATCGTTGACAATCAAACAGGCGCAGGATATTTATACGGGCAAAATAACCAACTGGAGACAGGTTGGAGGGGACAATGCGGTAATGACCCCATATGTGAGAAACGCCAATTCGGGAAGCCAGGAATTGATGGAAACATTGGTGATGAAGGATTTGGATATCATGGAGTTTCCCGAAAACAGTTCCGAACTGATTTTTTCAATGGCGGGAGCGCTCGACATAGTCAGCCACGACATTAACTCCATATGTTACACCGTATATTACTATAAAGAACACATGGCGACAGGAACATGGAACATAAAAAGCCTTGCCATTAACGGAATTTATCCCGACTATTACACCATCAGTAATAAGTCGTATCCTTACGTGGCTGAAGTATATGCCGTTATTCGTTCCGACCTGAACAATTCGTCAATGGCATATAAACTTTACGAATGGCTTCAGACAGAAGCGGGAAAAGACGCGATTCTTGGCAGCGGATATCCGCCTTATCCCTAGTCCATAATCTCCAATCCCTGTATAATGAAACACAAAATTTTTGCTGAAGAAAGGAGAGCCTTGTGGTAAAGATTGCGACAATAGCCGGTTCGGACGCTTCTGGTGGGGCGGGCCTGGAAGCTGATCTCAAGACGTTTGAGGAGTACGGCCTTTACGGCATGGCGGCGGTGACGCTTATCGCGACGATGAACCCCAACGACAACTGGTCGCACAAGGTGTTCCCTCTGGACGAAGAAGCTATTCGCGCCCAGCTCGAAACGATTTTCAAAGGCGTCGGTGTTACGGCGGTCAAGTCCGGTATGCTTGGCACATTTTACGCCGTCGAACTAACGCGCGAATATATCGAGAAGTTCGGTATCGGGAATTATGTGCTTGACCCGGTGATGGTCTGCAAGGGCGCGGGAGAGGCCCTGAACCCGGAGCTGAACGCCATGGTCGAGCGGAAACTGCTTCCCCTGGCGGAAGTCGTTACGCCAAATCTCTTTGAGGCGGAGCAGCTCACTGGCCTGAAGAAGATAACGGGGCTCCAGCAGATGAAGGAAGCGGCGAAGATCATTCACGGCAAAGGCGCGAGGAACGTCTTTATCAAGGGCGGCGCCAAACTGAAGGATACGACCTGGGCAATCGATCTCTTCTTTGACGGAAAAAGGTTTGAAACCCTTGAAGAGGATCTCGTGAAAACCACCTGGACCCACGGCGCGGGTTGTACCACGTCGGCGGCCATCGCCGCCGGGCTTGCCCGTGGTCTTCCGCTCCGGGACGCGGTGGTTCTGGCGAAGAAGTTCATCACCGCGAGCCTCAAAGCCAGTTTCGCCCTCAACAAGTGGGTCGGCCCCGGCGACCCCTCCGCCTGGCGGAAGGACAGGCTGTTCGGGGATTAGCGCGGTTCGCAATCCCGCACCCGAGGCGCTATTGGCCGCTTACACAATCAACCTTGCCGAACATGGCGGCGAGTTTCTCAAGTGTCGCCGGGGGCAAGGGCGGCCCCTGGATTGCCGCGAGATTCTCGGCGAGGTGGGCGGCGTTGCCCGTACCGGTTAAGACCACGTCAATTCCGGGGGAATGGCGGCAGAAACGGTAAGCCGCCTCCGGAATGCTGTCGGCAATGCCCTCATACGCTAGAAAATCCAGCGTATCCTTTGTTTTGACCAGCGCCGGGTCGGCCTGTCCCCGTTCGAGGATGCGGCCAATGTCGATCTCAAGCTGCGCCGGATTGGACAGGGCCTTCCGCACCGCGAACATGCAGAGGACGCCAACTTTCTTTTCCATGGCTGCCGGAAGAACCCATTTCGCCGCACAAGGGTTGAGCAGGTTATAGCCAACCATAATTACATCGAATATATCATCCGGCAGGGCGGATTTGAACATCCGGTGAGAGGTATCCTCGCCAAAAAGCTCGGTAATGCCCAAAAAACGTATCTTCCCCGCTTGTTTTGCCTTTTGCATCGCTGGAACAAGGGTGTCCCTGGCCTGGGAATAGTCCTCGGGATGCACCCCGTGGAGGTGGTAGATATCTACATGATCTGTCTTCAATTCCCGAAGGCTCTCATTTAGGGTTATCTCAAGATCCTCGGGACTTTTGCCCTTATAGGAGAATTTTGTGGAAAGGATATAATCTGCACGCTTGATCCCGGCCAGGCCCTTGCCCACCGCTTCCTGTGTGCCGTAGACGGTGGCGGTATCAAAGAAATTTACCCCTCCGTCCCACGCGGCGCGGACAATCCCTGCGGCGTGATCCAGCCCGTGGATTGGTAGGCCAAGCCGCGAAAATCCCCCGCATCCAAGCCCCGCGACAGTCGCCTTTAAACCAGTTCGCCCAAGTGTAACGGTCTGCATAAAACACCTCCGGAATGATACTATTGTATTACCCGGATTGTAGAATGGGAATAGGGACGAGAGAAAAAGAAAGGAGAGAATGGCTCACTCAGCTCTGCTCTTGACAGATTGGACTAATCTGTGTAATTCTTTAGAACACATTCCGGGGGTGTAGCTCAGTTGGCTAGAGCGTTTGAATGGCATTCAAGAGGTCAGGGGTTCAATTCCCCTCACCTCCAGGAAAT
>JGI24698J34947_10001420_pt1 | contig 12614 bp, 8 predicted proteins | sample TergutMp193P3_FD_34947 | JGI IMG/M metagenome (IMG submission 34947)
AGCTCAAAGGCCTTGGCCTGATTCCTGGAAGACGTGCTTACATGATAGAAGTTATCCCCTACCGTGCCAATGACAATGTTGGGATCCCCGGAACCCTGTTCATCGCGGGGGAATCTGAAAATGCCCATCTTCGCGTAAAATTCCGGGCTTTCATTCAGGGCTGAAGAAACAAACCAGCTTCCCATGATGTGCATAGCCGCCTCGCCGCGGTACATAATCTGCCGCGACTGACCGGAATCTTCATCCAGGCCGTTAAAGCCTGTATTGTAGTAACCCTTGTTCACCCATTCCTGGATTTTCTCTCCCGCGTAGATAAACGCCGGATCGAGGAAGGTGCCCGTACCGTCAACCCCCCTGATAAAGGGTTGGGTACCGCCGCGCCGGGTTGCCAGGAACATGAAGTACATGGAACCTGTCCACTGGGTTTTGTTCGCCAGGCTGAAGGGAGTTATGCCGTTCGCCTTTAAGGTATCGCATAACGCTTCCAGCTCCCTTATGGTGGTAGGAACCTGGAGATTGTATCTGGCAAATATCTCTTTATTGTAGAATACCGAACAAACCGAAACGTTTTGCATCGGAACGCCCCAGATCTTTCCCTGATAAGTGGCCTGCGAAATTGCCGCATCCAGGAATTTGGCCTTGTAATTATTGGCGTTCATGTAGGGAGTGAGGTCAACGATTTGGTTGTTGACGGCATACTCATACATGGGGCCGCCTGACCAGGAATAGAAACAGTCCGGCGCCTGCCCTGAAGCCAGGGCCACCGCAAGCCTCTGCTTGTAGGAATCGTTCATGATTTGAGAAGTGTTCACCCTGATTGTTGGATTATCCCTGGTGAACCTGTCAACCGCGCGTTGGAAAATCGCCGGGCCCTGTCCTGTTGTCTGTGAGTGCCAGAATTCCAGGGTATTCGCTGCGCCCGCCGCGTCACGGCCTCCGGTGGCAAATACCAGACTGGCTGTTATCAACAACAGCATACCGATCAAAAGAATTTTCTTCATCTCTTTCCTCCTATAAGTCGAAATAAATTAATAAAATTTTGTATCGAAATCTGCGGTTTGTCAAGAAAAAAGCTAAAAGAACAAAGAGCAGATAACAGATAACAGAGCGGTAAAATTTCGGAATGACGGGAACACTCAGTTTGCCAAGAGCGCGGATCCCTGTGTCCCCCGTGCGGAAAAATTTGAAAAAAAATCCCATCTGGTGTAATATGTCTTCCAGCGGAGGCAAGCATGGAACGGGAAGCGAAAATAAACGAACTTATCTCTCAGATGACCCTTGAGGAAAAGGTGTCCCAACTGATTTATGATAGCGCGGCGATTCCGCGCCTTGGCATACCCGAGTACAACTGGTGGAACGAGTGCCTGCACGGGGTTGCGCGCGCGGGCGTTGCGACGGTGTTTCCACAGGCCATTGCGCTGGCGGCGACCTTTGACGAGGGCTTTGTCGAGAAGGTGGCGGACGCGATTTCCGACGAGGCGCGCGCAAAGTACAACGAGGCGATCAAGCGGGGGAACCGGGGCCAGTACTGGGGCCTGACCTTCTGGACGCCGAACATCAATATCTTCCGCGACCCGCGCTGGGGCAGGGGGCAGGAAACCTATGGCGAGGACCCGTACCTCACAAGCCGCATTGGGGTCGCCTTTGTGAAAGGCTTACAGGGAGACGACCCGGAAAACCTGAAGCTTGCCGCCTGCGCCAAACACTACGCCGTCCATTCCGGTCCGGAGATACTCCGGCATACCTTCGATGCCGTCGTTTCCAAAAAGGATCTCTTCGAGACCTACCTCCCCGCGTTCAAGGCCCTGGTTGACGCCGGGGTTGAATCGGTGATGGGCGCGTACAACCGTACCCTGGGCGAGCCGTGCTGCGGCAGTTATTATTTATTGAAAGAGATACTTCGGGAGCGCTGGGGCTTCAAGGGCCATGTGGTCTCGGACTGCTGGGCGATTCGCGATTTCCACGAACACCACAAGGTGACAAAGACCCCTGAGGAATCCGCGGCCCTTGCGCTTAACGCGGGCTGCGACATCAACTGCGGCTGCACCTTCCCTGAGCTGACCGTTTCCTGTAAAAAGGGCCTCGTGACAGAGGAGGCGATCAACACCGCCCTTGCCCGCCTCCTGCGTACCCGCTTCAGGCTGGGGATGTTCGACACGCCGGAAGGCGGGAAAAAATACAGCGCCCTTGGGCATGACGTGATCAACTGCGAGAAGCACCAGAAACTCAGCCTTGAGGCGGCTGAGAAATCCATCGTGCTCTTGAAGAACGACAAAGGCATACTCCCCCTGGACGACAGCGCCAAACGGATTTCCCTGCTCGGCCCCAGTGCCGCCAACCCCCTCGCGCTCTTCGGAAACTACTACGGGGTGAGCCCACGCTTTGTGACCATCCTTGAGGGAATCGGCGCGAAGGTGAGCGACAAGTACGCCATCAGCCTGGAATACAGGCCCGGCTGCCTCCAGTACGAGCCGAACCACCACCCGGCTGGCCCAGGGGGCGGGTTCTTTAGCGGGTCAAGGACCGACCTCTTTATCGTGGTTCTGGGGCTTGACGGGTCCATCGAGGGGGAAGAAGGCGACACCATCGCCTCCGAGTCCAGCGGCGACAGGGACGCAATCGAGCTGCCGCCCTGGCAGGTTGATTTTTTGCGGAAGGTCAGGGGCTCAGGCAAGCCGGTAATTCTCGTGCTTACAGGCGGCAGCGCCATCGCCTTCCCTGAAGACCTTGCCGACGCGGTGATCTTCGCGTGGTACCCCGGCGAGCTTGGCGGCAAGGCCGTTGCCGATATCATCTTCGGCGACACGGTCCCGTCCGGGAAGCTTCCCATCACCTTCCCCGCCTCCACGGCGCAGCTCCCGCCCTACGAGGATTATTCCCTTAAGGGCAGAACCTATCGCTACATGACGGAAAAGCCCCTGTACCCCTTTGGTTTCGGCCTTTCGTATACCGGCTTCCGTTTTGATTCTATCGCCCTTTCCAGCACTGTTATTTCGGCGGGCAAGTCGCTTAAGGCAACGGTCAAGTTGAGCAATACCGGTAAACGTGACGCCGACGAGGTGGTGCAGATTTACGTTGCGTGTGACGAGCGCGGCAAGGATGATCCCCTGTGTTCGCTCAGGGCCTTCCGCCGGGTCTTTGTGCCTGCCGGGAAAAGCGCCAATGTGGAGTTTGAGCTTCCCGCCTCGGCCTTTGAAACAATCAACGCCGAAGGCGACTCGGTGCTGTTACCCGGCTCCTACACGGTAATTGCCTCTGACGCGGCCCCGGTTCCCGTGGCGCTTGAAAAGGGTGCGCCTGCCCCGGTGTCGGCGAAGGTGTCATTGCAGGCGATGGGGTGAGTTAGGGTTTAAACAGTTCGTTGGCGTAGCGGACAGCGCCGGTCGCGTCCTTTGAATAAAAATCAGCGCCTATTTTGGCGGCATACTCCTGTGTCAACACGGCGCCGCCCACCATTATGCGGCAGTGCGGCGCTTTTTCTTTCAGCAGGCGAATCGTTTCTTCCATGTAGACAACGGTTGTGGTCATCAACGCGCTTAGGCCGGCCAGCCGGACATCCTCTTTCAGGACAGTCTCCAGCACAAGGGCAGGATCAACGTTCTTCCCCAAATCTATCACCTGGAAGTTATGGTTCTCAAGCAGTATCTTCACGATGTTTTTGCCGATGTCGTGAATGTCGCCCTTGACCGTCAGCAATACGATTTTTTCGCGTTTTTCCGTGGCAAAATTTGCCGATCCCGCCCCCTGTTTCGCCATATACGATTTAATGGCCTCGAAAGCGGCTTTGGCGGCTTCTGCGTTCATCAAGAGCTGCGGCAGGAAAATCTTTTGGCTCTCGAAGTCTTTCCCCGCCTTGTCTATCGCCGGAATCAGGTGCTTGTTGATGATCTCAAGCGGCGGCGTGTCGGCTAACATGGCAAGGGCTTTCTTTCCGGCCTGTTCCCGCAAGCCGTTTGTGATGGCATCGTAAAGGCTTTCTGTTTCGCTTGCGTTATGCGTAATTGGCATTGTTGCCGGGGAAGCTGTTGTGGAAATCTGTTTCGAAGCCCTCTTGATATATTCGACACAGTTCTCGTCCTCGCCGCTCAAGGCGTTGTATGCGTAAAATGCGTCCATAATCGCGGTGTTCATCGGGTTGACAATTCCCGCGCTTAGGCCGTGGCTCATGGCAAGGGTAAAGAAAGCGGCATTGATCCTTTCCCTCTCGGGAAGGCCGAAGGAAATATTCGACACGCCCAGCACGGTATGAAGGCCCAGCCTGTTCCGTATATGATCCATCGCTTCCAGGGTGATCTTCGCGTTGTCCCTGTCGGTGCTAACCGTCATGGTCAGCGTGTCAAAGATGAGGTCTTTTTTGGGAAAGCCATATTTAGCGGCCTCGGCGATTATTGTTTCGGCAATCCGGATCCTGTCCGGCGCGTTAGCCGGAATCCCGTTGTCGTCAAGGGTCAGGGCAACCACGGCGGCGCCGTATTTTTTCACCAGGGGAAGAATGGTTTCTAGGGATTCCTTCTTGCCGCTTACCGAGTTGAGAAGCGGCTTGCCGTTGTAGAGCCGCAATGCGCGTTCTGCCGCCGCTGCATCCGACGTGTCTATTTGCAGCACGGCGTTGGTAACGCCCTGTAACCCTGTGACGGCACGGGCAAGCGTTTCCTTTTCATCTATACCCGGCAGCCCGACATTCACGTCCAGTATCCCCGCGCCGTTTTCGGTTTGCTCAAGCCCTTCGCGGTAGATATATTCCATGTCGTTGTCGTGCAACGCCTTCTTCATGCGGGGCTTGCCCGTGGGGTTGATCCGTTCGCCGATGATGATCGTTTTGCCGCCGAAAACCACCGCTTTTCCGTAGGAGGATACGATGGTATGATTTTTAGGCGTTACCGGCGCGGGCGGAATCCCCCGGCAGGCGGCAATCATTGCCGCTATATGCTCGGGGGTCGTGCCGCAGCATCCGCCCAGTATCCGCGCCTGGGCGGCAATGTCCGCCATGTCGGCGGCAAATTCCCCAGGCGTTACGCGAAAGTGGGTTTTGCCGTTTATCTGCTCCGGCATCCCGGCGTTGGGACTGATGATGACGGGGATACTTGCGTACTTGATCAGTTCCGGAAGGAGCATCTTCATCTGTGCCGGCCCCAGGCCGCAGTTTAGTCCCACCGCGTCGGCGCCAAGGGCTTCGATGAGGCAAACGGCCGTCAGGATATCTGCGCCCGTGAGCAGCCTGCCTGAGGAATCCGGGGTAAAGGTAACCAGAACCGGCAGGTTGCAGTTTTCCTTTGCCGCAAGCATTGCCGCCTTGATCTCGTAGGTATCATTCATGGTTTCGATGAGAACGATGTCGGCCCCGGCCCGCGTTCCTGAGTTGACCATCTCCGCGAAAATGGAGACCGCCTCCTCAAAATCCAGATCCCCGAACGGGGAGAGCAGCCTGCCCGTCGGGCCCATGTCAAGCGCAACATATGCCTTATCCGTTTCCGCCGCTCTTTTCGCTATCGCAACACCGGCGGAAATTACCTGTTCAACTGAATAGCCTGTGCCCGACAGCTTCAGGCGGTTTGCGCCAAGGGTATTGGTTTTCAGAATGTGGCACCCGGCGCGCAGGTACGCCCTGTGGATGTCAACCACCGTGCCGCCGCTTGTCATGTTCCAAAGCTCAGGCAGCTCACCTGCCCCAAGTCCGTTGGCCTGCAGCAGCGTGCCCATGGCGCCGTCAAATACCAGTCTCTCTCTTTCCAGCTTTTCCAAAAAATTCACTACGGGGGCTCCCGAAATTCACATGATTCTTCCGCGCATTGCCTGCATTTCCTCTCATTATGTACTTTTTCTTTCGCAAAGCCAATAACTGCCGTAACCGATTTGGAAGGTATCAGCATATATCCGCCTGTCAATGTCAGGCCGATGCGCCTGTCACAGTTTAAAAGACCAATAATATCTTTTTGATGGGCAAGATCAAAATCCCCATACCCTGGGCTGAAGCGTGTTGTGGGGCAAAGGCCGCTTACTTGGGGCTTTCCCCTGATCTCGTTTTCAATTTCATCACAGTACGCCTCTATCATGGCGGCGCATACGGCCTGGCTGATCACCGCCTTTTCCATGTCCTGTACGCTGTAACGGCGAAGCAGGGTGTCGGCTCCAATGCCCAGGGTTGCGGCTAACAACGCGACGCTGCGGCAGCCTGTTAGATGTCTGGCGAGGCTCCTGCTCTTTACGGTCATGCCCTCCATAATCACTTCATCGGGCATTGCCGCAGTATTAATACTGCAATCCCATATCCCGTAAACGTTTTTTGGAACCGTGTTAGCCGCAAAAATATCTGTCAGTTCCTCTATTAGGGCAGAAACCCGCCCGTCAGCCGCAACACTACCCATTTTGAGGTAACGCAAGACTTCCCTGGCTGCTATTTTCATTCACCAATAATCCCTAACAAAAAATCTCAGATAAATTCTTCATAATCCTCCCTGCGATATCAGGTTTGTTCATCGTGTAAATGTGGATGTGATTGACATCGTTTGCTATTAAATCAATGATTTGCTCAGTTGCGTATGCAACACCAGCCTGGTTCATGGCGGCGGGGTTGCCGGAAAATTTGTCAACAATCGCGCGGAATCTTGCCGGGAGGGCCGTGCCTGATAATTTGCAGATGCGGGCAATCTGCCTGCCGTCTGTAACAGGCATAATTCCCGCAATGACAGGCATTTCGATACCGTTATGCAAAAGCCGGTACATAAAATTATAGAGGATGTTGTTGTCGAAAAACATCTGTGTCGTGAGAAATTCGCAGCCGGCTTCCGCCTTGATTTTCAGGCTTTCCATGTCTTTTTGCAGGCTTTCCGCTTCAGGATGGCCTTCGGGATAACAGGCGCCGCCTATGCAAAAGCCGCCGTAATCGCGGATATCCTTCATCAGCTCATTGGCATGATGGTAATCGGCGTTGGCCGGAAACGGCGAGCCCTCGGGGATATCGCCCCTTAAGGCCAGGACATTCTCTATCTTGCGCGACGCAAGTTCCGCAAGGAAACCTCTGATTGCGTCCCGTCCCGACGACACGCAGGTAAGATGGGCCAACGCGGTAACGCCGCACCCGTTTTGCAATTCGTCCGCCAGGCTGACGGTATTTCCGCTTGTCCCTCCGCCCGCGCCGTAGGTAATGCTGATGAAGGAAGGCCTGAGCGCCGCCGTCTGGCGGACCATTGATTTTGCGCCGGCAAGGCCTGAGCCATGTTTGGGAGGGAAAAGCTCGCATGATACGGTCACTTTCCCTGTGCCCAATATGTCGCTTATTTTCATTGTTTTACCGCTCCTTCAGGCAGTGTATAGCTTATCATATAAAAGCCCTGGCTTCAATTTAAGGTTTGCATGACATTTTTTCAAAAAATGTCATCTAAACCCCTTGCCTCATATTGGCTTTCCGGCTATTATGGGGCCAAGGAGTTACAAACGTGAATATTGTTGTTCTGGTAAAACAGGTGCCTGACACCCAGAATATCACAGGCGATGCCATGACGCCTGAAGGCACGGTAAACCGGGCCGCCTTGCCGGCGATTTTTAATCCCGACGACCTCTATGCCCTGGAAGCGGCATTGCGTATAAAGGACGCAAACCCAGGGACGAAGGTGGCTGTGCTGACCATGGGTCCCCCGTCAGCCGCAACTGTGCTGAAAGAGTGCCTCTACAGGGGCGCGGATTTTACGGCATTGGTGTCGGACCGGGGCTTCGCGGGCGCGGACACCCTCGCCACCTCCTATGCCCTCAAGTGCGCGATAAACAAAGCCAGCTCCGCCCAGGGGGCGATTGACCTCGTGCTTTGCGGCCGTCAGGCGATAGACGGTGACACGGCCCAGGTTGGGCCCCAGACTGCCGAGAAACTTGGCGTGAACCAGATTACCTGCGTCTCGAAAATCGAGAACCTTGACCCGGTGAATAAAGAAATAACGGCCATCCGTTCCATTGAAGGCGGATGGGAAAAGGTAAAAGCGAAACTGCCGGTGCTTATCACCTTCAACGCCGAAGGGGAGGCCCCGCGCCCCGCTTCAGCCATCAAGACAATGACGTATAAGCGGACGGCGCCTGGTACCGGGCCCATGGCGCTTTGGGACATTCCCGCAATAAACGCAGACCCTCTCAAGTGCGGCCTCGCGGGTTCCCCCACCAAGGTGAAGCATATCAATTCCGTGGTTCTCACGGCCGCCGATATCAGGTACATCGATCCAGGTGAGGCGGGTGTCACGGAGTTGATCCACGACTTAATCGCGGATCATACATTTGGATAAAAGTCAAGAGGGGTAAATATGAGCGCAGAAAACAGCGTAATGGTTTATATACAGCAAGGCGGGGGAAGGGCCGCAGAGGTGAGCCTTGAACTTGTCTCCAAGGCCAGGGAACTCGCGGACAAACTGAAAGTGGAAGTGTCAGCCGCAATCTTTGGGGAGAAGGTAGAGGGTGAAGCGGCGCGGCTCGCGGGTTTTGGCGCAGACAGGGTCTACCTGGTTGAGGATCCCCGTCTCAAATATTACACCCCGGTTCCCTACAGTAAATTGATGATCCGTGTTGTCTCCGAAAAAAAACCTCAGATAGTCCTCTACGGCGCAACGACGGAAGGACGTGACCTTGCGCCAAGGGTAGCGTCTAACCTCAAAGTGGGGCTAACCGCCGATTGTACCGACCTTCAAATCGGGGACCATGTCCAGAAAGAAACCGAATACAGGGATATTCTTTACCAGATACGGCCGGCCTTTGGGGGCAACATAATCGCCACCATCGTGAGCCCGGAGAAAAAGCCGCAGATGGCCACGGTCCGCGAAGGCGTTATGCGCATGGCCCAGCCCGACGCTTCCCGCAAGGCCGAAATTGTGCGAATAACAGCCGGCCTTGGACAGGATGATTTTCCCAGCGAGGTAATAAACCAGGTCATGGAAGCGAAGACCGTCAACCTGAAAGGAGCGCAGATCATCGTGTCAGGCGGCATGGGTGTTGGGAGCAGGGACAATTTCGCCCTTATTAAGGAGCTTGCCCAGACCCTGGGGGCAGAGGTTGGCGCTTCCCGTGCCGCCGTAGACCAGGGCTTCATCGGTAAGGAGCATCAGGTGGGGCAGACAGGGACCACGGTCAGGCCCAAGCTGTATATCGCCTGCGGCATTTCAGGCGCCATTCAGCACCGCGCCGGCATGGACGCTTCCTCCAGGATCATAGCGATAAACAGCGATCCTGAAGCGCCGATTTTTGGCATTGCCCATTACGGCATAGTGGGGGACCTGAACGAGGTCATCCCCCGCATGGTCAAGGCCTATAAGGCCAGAGTGTAAGGGCCGGAGGTTTACAAATAATGGAAAACTTTTTAACCGACAACGAAGATATTCTGTTCCAGTTGGAGCATCTCGACCTTGACAGGGTCATTCGCCTGAAAGAGGAAGATTTCATCCAGGCAGGGCAATACCCCCACGCCCCAAAAGACGTTGAGGACGCGAAAGACTCCTACCGCATGGTGCTCTCCATCGTCGGGGAAATTGCCGGCGGGTTTATAGCGCCTAACGCCCCGGCCGTTGACGAGACCGGCCCCACCCTTGCGAATAACCAGGTAACCATGCACCCTGCGACCCGCAAGGCCCTGGATATGTTCGCCCAGGCCGACATGATGGGCTTTGTCATTCCCCGGCAGTACGGCGGCCTTAATATGCCCAACACGGTCCTCAGTATTGCGGCGGAAATACTCGCCAGGGCCGACGGCTCCTTCCTCAATTTGGGCCTGCAACAGGATAACGCCGGAACCATCAACAAATTCGCCTCGGAGGATCAGAAGGCGAGATACCTCCCGAAACTCTGTTCCGGCGAGTGGGATTCCGCGATGATCCTCACCGAGCCCGACGCGGGGAGCGACCTTCAATCGGTGAGCCTTAAAGCTGTCGAGGGGGCCGACGGCCAATGGCGCCTTAACGGGGTCAAGCGTTTCATCACCAACGGCTGCGGAACCATCGGCCTGGTACTGGCACGGAGCGAGGAGAAGGGCAAGGGCGCGCGGGGGCTTTCGTTCTTTTTATACAAGCGTGACGACAAGATGATCATCAGGCGGATCGAGCATAAACTAGGCATACACGGCTCTCCCACCTGTGAACTGCAATTTAACAACGCGCCTGCGGAACTCCTGGGGGAGCGGCAGAGGGGCCTCACCAAGTACACCCTCTGGCTCATGAACAACGCCCGCCTTGGCGTGGCTGCCCAGGGGGTGGGGATTGCCGAGGCGGCTTACCGTGAAGCCGACCTTTACGCGGCAAAGCGTATCCAGTTCGGTGCGCCTGTGCGCGATTTACCGCCGGTTTTCGAGATGCTCACGGAGATGAAGATTGCCGTCGAGGCGGGCAGAAGCCTCCTCTACGAAACTGCGCGTTTTGTGGATCTCAAGGAAGGGCTGGAGGGTTATTCCGAGAAACACCCGGAAGAGAAGGGCGAGATCATCGAGGAGAAAAAGAAGTACGCGAAGCTTGCCAATCTCTTTACACCTCTGGCAAAAGCGTATAACACCGAAATGGCAAACAGGGTTGCGAATGACGCAATCCAAATCCACGGCGGTACTGGCTACATGAGGGAATTCAACGTCGAGCGTCATTACCGTGACGCGAGAATTACCAACATCTACGAGGGAACCACCCAGCTACAGGTCGTAGCCGCCATCGGGCCGATTACCTCGGGCGTGGCGCAGATGATCCTGGATGAATACGACCGGGCGAATTATTCGCACAGCCCGGAGCTGCTTGAGAAGATCCGTGAAAGCCGAAAGCTCTTTGACGAAGCCCTGGAATACGCGAAGACCAACAAAAGCCACGGGCAATTCCTCACCTATCATTCCCGCAGGCTCGTGGAGATGACCACCGACCTGGTGCTGGGCTACCTGCTTATGCGCGAGGGCAACCACAGCGAGCGCAAGCAAAAGGCGGCGGCTATTTTCGTCGAGAGGATGTCCCCCCGCGTAAAGGCGAACCGCGACTTCATCTTTAATGAGAACGGGGCACTATTGAAGAATTACGAGGCGGTGATTGGAAGGCGGGGTATGGCCTAAGAACCCGCTTGTGCGGGGGAGGGTATAATACTCTCCAACGAAGATACTTCCTCCATATATAGTGTGCTTTCCACATTTTCCTGGCCATAATTCCTTTAAAAAGGTTTCTTAACAGGATAAAATTTAATTGTTGGAAATAGATGATTATTTACTGGCATTTATTCCTGAATAGTAGTATAATAATGCCTATAATGTCACGAAAATAATTAATTTAGGCTAAAGCAGAAGCATATTTGGGAGGATATGTAATGACTATAATTTCATTATTTAGCGGTGCAGGCGGACTTGACTTGGGACTTATAAAGTCCGGAAACTCCGTTATATGGGCGAATGATATTGATGCAAACGCAGTGGAAACCTATAGGGAAAACATTGGTAACCATATAACCTGTGCTGACATAAAAGAAATAAATATCTCAGGCTTACCAATTGCTGATGTTGTCGTAGGTGGGTTTCCCTGTCAAGGGTTTTCGCTTGCTAACTTACAACGACATACTGATGATGAACGTAATAAGCTTTATAAATATTTTTACGAAGTTATTAAAGATAAACAACCCAGGTTTTTTATTGCAGAAAACGTGAAAGGCATTTTAAGCCTTGATGGTGGCAATGTCATAAAAGCAATTATCAATAAATTCTCCGAAGCCGGTTATAATACTGTTTACCAGCTTTTCAATATGGCAGATTACGGTGTACCGCAGACACGACAGCGGGTTTTTATTGTAGGGCAAAGAAAAGATTTAGGTTCATATATGCATTTTCAGTTTCCACAAAAAACACATGGTGCATCTGGTGATCCCCAGAAATGGATCTCAATACGGGAGGCGATAGGGCATTTTCCTGACCCAGAATACACTAATAACATTCCCAATCATATTTGTTCTTCATATAAAGTCGAATACCGTAATTTTACGGGGCATAGAAAGACCAACCCGGAAAGACCATCGCCTACTATTTTGGCGCGGGGTAATGGGAAAGGTGGTGTTTGTGCAATACCGCATTATAACGGTAAAAGACGGCTTACAATACGAGAAAGTGCAACGGTTCAGACATTTCCCGAAAATTTTGTTTTTACAGGAACAATGAATTCTTGCTATCGCCAAATTGGGAATGCAGTGCCTGTAAAGTTTGCCCATCTACTGGGTCAGGAATTATTAAGACTGGAGAAGGATGGTTTATGAAAGTAGTTTCCCTGTTTTCCGGTGCTGGTGGTTTGGATTTGGGTTTTATTAAAGAAGGGCATAAAATAGTATGGGCTAATGATTTTTACCATGACGCTGTTGAGACTTATCGTAATAATATTGGCGGCCATATTGTCGAAGAAGATATTCATAATATTCCATCAAAAACAATACCTGATTGTGATATTATAATAGGCGGTTTCCCTTGTCAGGGATTCTCCGTTGCAAATACAAAAAGAACTGCTGGTGATGAGCGTAATGAATTATATAAGCAGATGGTTAGGATAATTAAAGATAAGAAACCAAAATTTTTTCTTGCGGAAAATGTCAAAGGATTATTAAACCTTGAGAAGGGTTCTGTTATTAAAATGATTATCGCTGATTTT
>JGI24698J34947_10001421_pt1 | contig 12609 bp, 8 predicted proteins | sample TergutMp193P3_FD_34947 | JGI IMG/M metagenome (IMG submission 34947)
TGGGACGACGCCGAGATGCTGCTTGACAGGCTCGTGTCCCTTTACCCGGACATGGTCGAGGCCAGGAGCGACAGGGCGCGTTTCTACTGGGGAAGGGGAAGGTACAGAGAGGCCCTTGGGGACTTTGACGCGGCGATAAAGCTAAGCCCGAACGACTTCTGGCTGGCCGTTGACAGGGCAGACCTTCTCTTCGAAATGGACAGAAAAACCGACGCGCTTGCTGAATTCAACAGGGCCATAACCCTCAATCCCAATCATTACTACCCGTACGTTTATACATCGGGGCTGAAGGACGACCTCGGCGACCACGAGGGCGCGGAAAGGGACTACGCGATTCTCGCGAGGCTCAAGCCCGATTACTACTACGCCTTTGAGGGGCTGGGGCTTCACAAGATGAGAAAAGGCCAATGGGCCGAGGCCCGGGACGCATTCATGGAAGCCTACAGGCAGGCCCCAAATGAGCACTACTTCGCCCTTCTGGCCGCCATAAGCTGGATGCGTATGGGGGATGTCACCGCGCCCAGGACTTTTCTCAACCAGGCCCAGAACCGGGTAACGCGCAACACCCTTGAATGGTATATGTTTCGCCTTTATTATGACTTAACAAGCAGGAACTATCAGGGTGAATACGACATGCTGACCCGGCTGGACAGGGAGCAGGACGAGACCCTGAAAGCCAGGATGATGTTCTACATGGCCTGGTATTTTGATGTCAGGGGCAATATGAATTCGGCAAACAGATACTTCCGTATGGTTTACGAGATGGACAAGAAAGCCATTCCTGAATGGCGGCTTAACGAATGGACACTGATAGACAGGGGCATGCATCCCCTCATTTTTTAGAGCTTTTTTAAGCACGGAGTCCGCATGAACGGCGCAGCAAGCGATACCAGAATCAGCCTGACCCTGGACGGCAGGGAATTTATCCTGATTGGCACAGCCCATGTTTCCAGGGAGAGCATCGACGAAGTAAGCGGAATCATCCGGCAGGAAATGCCCGATCTCATCTGCGTGGAGCTTGATGAGGGCCGATACGCTTCCATTACCCAGAAGGAAAGCTGGGAAAACCTTAATATGGTCAAGGTTTTCAGGGAGGGCAAAGGCTTTCTTCTCCTGGCGAACCTCGTGCTTTCCGGCTTTCAGCGCCGCATGGGCGCGGAACTGGGCGTGAAACCCGGCGAGGAGATGAAAGCAGCTCTGGATATCGCGAAGGAACTGAATATTCCATACGCGCTCTGCGACAGGGAAGTACAGGTCACCCTGCGCCGGGCGTGGGCGAGCTGCGGCCTCTGGAACAAGAGCAAACTCCTGGCAACGCTCCTCACGAGCGCCTTCACCACAGAAAAAATAAGCGCCGAGGAAATAGAAGAATTAAAAAACCGCAACGAACTTGACGGTATGATGAACGAGCTTGCCGATTACCTTCCCGAAGTGAAAGAGACGCTCATTGACGAGAGGGACAGGTACCTCGCGGCGAAAATCTGGGTAAGCGCGTCGCCAAATGTTCCATTTGGCGCGAACCAGGTTACTGCGGAGCAAGTCGGGGATCAGAGAACAAGGCGAATAGTCGCCGTGGTCGGGGCCGGGCACATTCAGGGCATCAAGAGCCACATGGAAAAAATTGCTTCAAGTGAGAGTTCCCCGGATGTTTCGGCCCTCAATGTCATTCCGTCACGGGGCGCCGGGTCAAAGGCATTGCCCTTCCTTATCCCCCTGGTGATAGCCGCCCTCTTCGTGTTCGGCTTTTTGAGGGGCGGCGCGGGTTTAAGCCTTTCCATGCTGCGCCAGTACATACTCTGGAACGGCTCCCTCGCGGCCCTTGGGGCGCTTATCGCCCTTGGCCATCCCCTTGCCGTGGTTACCGCTTTTCTCGCCGCCCCCATCACGACCTTCACGCCCTTTATCGGGGTGGGGCTTTTTTCGGGAGTCGTCCAGGCCTTTCTGCAAAAACCCCGCGTAGCCGACGCGCAGACCCTCATTGACGACGTGGGAAGCGTCAAGGGCTTTTACCACAACCGGATCACCCGCGCCCTGCTGGTTTTCTTTCTGTCACAACTTGGCGGCGCGTTGGGCACTTTTGTCACGATTCCCGCATTGACAGCGGGCCTATTCCGGTAAACCGAAAATTTTGTCATTATTCATATTTACTTATTTATCAAGATAGAGCATTATTATCTAATGAAAGCAAAGCAAGTGTTACCTTTACTTTGCGTATTGGTATTGTCCATCTGCTCTTGTAAAATGGATTATGGGGAATATCCCTCCGAGCCAGATAATCCTGACAGTAATATTGTTAAGGAAGTTCCACCCAGGATGTTTTGGGCGTTCAACTACAGAACTTCGCAATATTATCTGATTACGGCCAACCTAATTGTGGAAGGCAGATACTGCAGGATCTGGATGGAACAGGGGGCGAATGTCAGTTCAACTATCGCCAAGAATCTCGCCGACAGCTTCGACACTAAAATTTATCCAAAGATGATGGAAACCTTTGGTATTTACGGGAATATAATCGTTGGTACGGAAACTGTCGCAAATAACACCATGCAGCTTGCCGATTGGCTTGGCGACAAAGACGGGAAACTCGCCATACTGCTTCTGGACATACAGGACAATTATCAGCAGGGTGTTAATGAATCCCGCACGAGCGGTTATTTTTCGTCATCGGATCTAATACCATCCAGGCCGCACAGCAACGGCGCCGACATGCTCTATCTTGACATAAATCCGGAAAGGCCCGGATCATGGAATTCAAACAAAACCCTTGCACACGAAATGCAGCATCTGATGAATTACGTGACAAGCGCCCTGCTGAGAAGGGACAGCAGCAATACTGTTCACGAGATGGATACCTGGATCAACGAGGGGCTCTCCGCAATAGCCGAATGGGTATACAGCGGGCAGTATTCCGAGGAAAGATGGGCTTACTATAACGCCGATCCGTCGGGACTGATTCAGAAGGGCAACAATTTCTTTATATGGGGCAACCGTGCAAATGAACACCAATACGCCGATTTGGATGATTACGCTACCGTTTACCTTTTCTTCCACTGGCTGAGACTCCAAGCCGGCAGCAACAGTATCTTTACCAACCTGATCACCTCAAAACACTACACTTACAACGCGGTAACCGAGGCCGCCAATGACGCGATACCAGGAAGGGGCTATGACGATTGGGGAACCCTGCTTAAAACCTGGCTTGCCGCCAACTATATCAACGCTTCCAGCGGCCCTTACGGCTACGAAGACGACGCAACCCTGAGAAGCGTCAAGGCCAAAACAGTGCCGGAGGGAATTGAAAACATCCGGCTTTATCCGGGTGAGGGAGTTTACAGTATAACCAGGTCCGGATTTCCCTGGCCGGGTGAGGGAAAGGACATAAAATACGCCGGCTTGACCTCTCGTTCGCCCTGGGTAAATGACAATGAAACTTACAACAACGGCGCGCTCTTAACCTATAACGTGAATACCAATGAATTTGGCAGTCCGGAAGAGGGAAAAACAAGCGGCATTTCCTCAAACATTGATACAACCCTTTACGAACAGCGCATAAGGGCACTGCTTTCCCTGCGTACCATGAGCGGCATGCCATGATGGAATTGCCTTATGAACAGCCAAAGCGCAAAAAAAACCTGCGTCTGTGAATGTACCATTTCCGACAAAGTTACAGTTGACACAGTAAGGCTTGAATTCTTTTGGCCGGGCCCGGCTCCCCGCGCCGGACAATTTTTTCTTGTGAAACCACAGCGAACGGGGGTATTTCTCGCCAGGCCCATCAGCGTCGCGGGCTGGGAAACCCGGCAAAAGCCGAATCCCGCGAAAAACGCGGATACGCGGCGCGTTTACAGGGGAGGAACCCTGCGCTTTCTTGTGGCCCTTAAGGGCCGTGGCAGCCGGGAACTTGCCGAAATGCGATCCGGTGAGGAAGCGGAACTAACCGGCCCCCTGGGAAATTCCTGGCCCCTTGAGCTTTTCCCCAGGGGCCCCATCGCCCTCGTCGCCGGCGGCATAGGTATCGCGCCCCTCCTGGCGCTTGCCGCCGAAATCGGCAGAAAGCCTGACAGATCCGTTGACGAATCAGCGGGTTACGTTCAGGTATCAAAAGATTTCGTGTTTGATTTCTACGCCGGTTTCAGGAGCGGCTCTTTTGGACAAAAGCTGAAAGCCAGAGCCCTTATCCTCACAACCGAAGACGGCTCGGAGGGGAAAAAAGGACGCGTAACGGATTTCTTCAAACCCTCAGGCTACAAGGGGGTTTTTGCCTGCGGCCCAGAGGCGATGCTTAAAACAGTCGCGAATATTTGCGCGGACGGCGGGGTTCCGTGCTTCATAAGCGTAGAGAAACACATGGCCTGCGGCGTGGGAGCCTGTCTGGGCTGTACTGTGAAAACGACCGGGGGAAACCGGCGCTGCTGCGTCGACGGCCCTGTATTCAACGCCGAGGAGATCCAATTTGAGGACTAAAGCTTGAGGACCAGAAACTTAAGGGTCAGAGAACCGGATCTTTCGCTTAACATTGCCGGGGTCAGGCTGCGAAACCCGGTCATCGCCGCCTCGGGAACCTTCGGCTACGGACAGGAGTACAAGGGCCTTCTGAACGTTGCCGGCCTTGGGGGAATCTGCACCAAGGGCCTCACCTTGAACCCCCGAACGGGGAATACAGGAACGAGGCTGCACGAAACGCCTTCGGGACTGATGAACTCAATTGGCCTGGAAAACATCGGTATACGCGCCTTCATCGAGAAAGAGCTCCGCCGTCTGCGGGACATGGGCCCCGTGGTAATCGCAAACCTCTCAGGCGGAACGATCAGCGAATACGTCAAGGGAGCGCGGCTCCTTGACACTTCCGATGTGGAGATTATCGAGCTGAACATCTCCTGCCCCAACGTGAAAGCCGGGGGCATGGCCTTCGGCCTTGACCCCAAGTCCGCAGGCCGGATAACCAGACGGGTACGCAGGGCCACCCCGAACACGCCCCTCATGGTGAAGCTTTCGCCTAACGCCCCGGACATGGCGGCTGTGGCAAAAGCCTGCGTGGCCGCCGGGGCGGACGCCCTCTCCCTCGTAAATACCTTCAAGGCCGTCGCGATCGACATCGAAAGGAGAAGGCTCGTTTTCGACAATACGAGCGCCGGCCTTTCGGGGCCCTGTATACGGCCCATAGCCCTGCGCATGGTCTGGGAGCTTTACGATGCCGTCAAGGTTCCAATCATCGGCATGGGAGGCATAGCCTCCACCGCCGACGCGCTGGAATTCCTCCTTGCCGGCGCCGCCGCCATACAGGTGGGCAGCGCCACCTTTGCCCACCCGCCCGTGATGGACGAAATCATAGCCGGCATTGGAGATTACATGAGAGAGAAAGGCTTTGCCAGCCTAAGCGACTTGAGCATCCGAGGCTCTGTCTAAAAAGGTGCCTGGCACCTCCGCTAATTCTCCGGGTACAGGATCAACTGAACAAAGCTACCCCCTACGAGATCCGCCGCCGCTCTTTGAAGATCCGCAACGCTTACCGCCCGGTACAGGGTAGGCCTGTTGTCCAGCCTGCTCAAAGGTCCGCGGAAAATCACCGCAGAGTTGGCGTAGCTATTGGCGATGTAACTGTTCCGCTGTATGGACTCCTCCTGGCTCTGGATCAGTGCTTCTATCGCTTTTGCAAGGACATCCGCCTTTATATCGCCCCTGGCGACTTTGAGGAATTCCTCTTTCACCGCAGTGCTGAGTTCAGGAACCCTTGCCGGATCGCAGACAAAATACGCCTCACCTGAGAGTTCTCCCCTGGGCATGGGCGTAATTGAAATCCCGGCGGAAACCCCGTAAACCCCGTTCAGCTTCTCCCGTATCTCGTCTATTAACTGGATGTCCATGTACTCGGTTAAAACAGACATGGCGGCGCTCTTCTCCTCGGTATAGGTCTGGGGACTAAACCACGCCATGTAGACGGTACTCCGCTCTTCCATCCCTTTGCGGACTTCCTTCGTCGTGTCCTGCGGCCGCTGCGGATCGGTATCAGCCCACTGGTTGAAAGACGTACCACGCGGGATCGACGCGAGGTACGTTTCCGCAAGCGAACGGAACAGCGGAAGGTCGATGTTACCGACGATAACAAAGACGTAATCGGCGGGGTTGAGGCAGGCGGCTACAAAGTCCATGGCGGCGTTCATGTCCACCTTGTCCAGGTCTGCGGCTACAATCGGGTGGAAGCGGGGGTTGCCGTAGATTGTGCGGTAGATTTCCCGGTTGAATACCGAGTTGGGATCATTCTCCTGGAAAATCAGGCTTGACCTGTACTGTTCCAGCAGGGCCTCGATAGCCTCGGCATCCATACGCGGCTGGGTGAAACTCAGGTAGAGCAATTCAAAAAGCGTTTGCAGATCCTTCACGGCCGCCGTGCCCGTAAAGCCCCTGAGGTAGTTCTGGGTCCAGAACGAGAGGGACGCCTGCTTGTCCATGAGGAACCTCGTCAGCTCTGGCTGGGTATGGGAGCCCAGTCCCGAGACGCTCAACATGTCGGCAGCAAGGGATGCGGAAACGTCGTCCTCGGGCGAGACGCTCATTGTGCCTCCCCTCGCCTGGGCGTAAAGGCTGACTTCGCTGTTTCTGTTTCGCGTATCTTTGAGGATGAGTTCCGCACCATTACTCAGCATAATGCGGATCGCGCCAGTATCGTTATCGGTGGTCTCCGAGACAATAGAGCCTGGAGTTGGAACAACCGAGAGGAGCGCGTCCGCCCGGCTTGCGGTCACGGGCGCCGCGACAGTTGCTTTCTTCATCTCGTCCGAAAGGGCTTTTATCTCGGCGTTTCCGGGGAGGCTTGCCGCCTCCGCATCCGGCGCGCTGATGACGACCGTGAGATCGTCATCGGCGAAATATGCTTTTACCGCAGCGTTGATCTCCTTCAGGGTAATGCCGGGAAGCAGCCTTTGCGCCGCGTCAAGCTCCCATTCCACGTCAGGAACGGATTCGCCGCTCAGGAAATGCTCCGTAAAGGAACTCACGAAGTTGTTTGAGTGCTGGCGGTCCTTCTCGTCAACAGCTTGTTCCAGGTTCGAAAGAAGGTACGCCTTGGCGGTTTCTGCTTCGTCGTCCGTAAAGCCGTAACGGGAGAGGGTCTCCCGGACGAGGAAGACCTCGCGGAGGGTTTCCCTCGTGAAGCCGGTTTTCGCGATGGCCGCGAGGGTATAAAACCGGGTAGAGTTGTCGTAGCTGGAATGCCACCCGCCCGCCGCGATATATGGGGTCTCGGGTTTCGTGGTCGCCTCATCGAAACGAAGCGAAAGCATTATATCAATCAGGTAGTCAATGACGCTCTCCCTGTAAGTTGCAAGATTTGCGGCTTTGGACTGGGACTTCATCTTCCAGTAAAGATCCATCCTGGAATAGGTAAGCTCGCTGTCCGTAAGGACAAGCGACTCAAAATTGCCCTTCTTCGGGCCGCTCATGGTGAAGCGGGGCCGATTGAACGTCGCTGAAGCGCCCGGCAGCGCCGGGTACGCCGCTTTGTCGGCGGGGAAGTGTTCGGTCAGGGTCGTCTCAAGGTAGGCAGTGTCAAAATCACCCACGATGATAAGGGCCATGTTCTCCGGCCTGTACCATTTTCTGTAAAAACCCTCAAGGCGCTCTGGCGGCGCGCTTTCGATGACCTCCGGGAGGCCGATGGGAAGCCTGTCGGCGTACATGGAGCCGCGGAAAAGCACAGGGTACACCTGCCGGTTGATCCGCTCCTGCGCCCCAAGGCGGTAGCGGTACTCTTCCAGAACAACCAGCCTCTCGCCGTCAACGTCTTCGCCGTCAAAGATGATGGCGCGCGACCAGTCGTCTATCACCGCCAGCGCGGTGCCAGGCACCATTTTGCGGCCGTCCGGCCCGGTCTCAACAGGCACCTCGATACCGTAGACGGTTTCGTTGAAGGAAGTGTAGGCGTTCACCTCCGGGCCGAAGCGCATGCCGAGGGAGCGGAGGTAGTTGAGCAGCTCCAGCTTCCCAAAGCGCGCCGTCCTAAGGAAGGCCATGTGCTCCACAAAATGCGCGAGGCCCCGCTCATTCTCGGCCTCAAGCACCGAGCCCGCGTCCACCGCGAGGGTCAGGTAGGCCCTCCCCTCAGGCTGGGTATTTTCGAGCAGGTAATAGCGAAGGCCCGACGGTAGAACACCGGTTCTGGCGTTCGTCATGAAGGGAATTGGGTCGGTGGCCTTTCCCAGGCCGCTGGAAACGATGCTTCTCGACGCGCTCGCGCACGAGAAGAGCAAGAAGAGGACGGCCAAAACGGCCATGATCACGGTTACGTTACGAAATTGACGTTTAAATTGGTTGGTTTTCATGGGGGAATTATAACAGAGAAGGGGATTGGGGACTACTCCCCTTCTCCCTTACTCCCCTATTCCCTTATTCCCCTTTTTTGAATATTTTCCTCGACAATTCCCGAATATCGGGTTATCATAGGGAATATATCCCTAAGACGTGTAACAATGGGGTTATACACGGGATTGGCCCGTATAATTATTTTCCAAGGAGAGTTTATGAACGGTATCAGAAAAATGGCAATTGTAATGGTTGTCGCTTTGGTTCTGGTTATGGCCTTCGCAGGCTGTAACAGGAGTTCGGGAAGCAGCAGCGGAGGGTCGGGGTTTGCCTTTAACGGCTATCCGATGAACGCGAGGGATCAAACCATTAGCTGGTTCATCGGTGAAGGGTATCAGCTCAACAACGCTTACGCGAGCGCGGACGACTCGCCATTCCACTCGGGGCTAAAGGACATGCTGGGCGTGAATATCGACTGGATAATCCCAATCGCGGGCACAAACCAGGCGCAGGCAATTAACCTTATCTTTGCCTCAGGCGATTTGCCGGACGTTATGTTCGGCGGCGGCCTCATGGCGAACGCTGAAAGGTACATTGACGAAGGGACTTTCCATGACCTTACGCCGCATCTGCGGGAATGGTCCCCGGCCTACTGGGACTGGATCCATACGGAAGCGGCCTACGACAGGGCCATGAAAACCGACTCCGGCAAGTACTACGGCTACGGCTTCTTCCGCGAGGCCGGCGGCTGGAACGACACTTACCTCGGCCCGGTTGTGAACAAGGCCTGGCTGGACGCGTTGAACCTCCCGCTGCCCCAGAACATTTCCGATTGGGACAGGACGCTCCGTGCGATTAGAAATCGCTACAACGTGCCCCTGAGCTTCGCCTGGTCGCGCGTTACCGGCTACGGTACGGCAATTTCAGGCGCGTTCGGCGCTTATTCTTTCGCGGATTTCAAACTCTACGTTGACAACAACAACAGGATTCAGCTCGCCAATGTTCAGCCCGAATACCGGAATCAGCTTGTGAAATGGGCGGAATGGTGGCGCGACGGCCTTATTGACCAGGACGTTATGTCCATCAATGACACCATGGCGCGTTCCAACGCCCTCAATCTGAGGATGGGAATGAGCATTACCTCAATGGGCCAGCTCTCCAACTGGGTCATGGATTCGCAGGCCGCAGGGAACGGTGCGAACTGGATCGGGCTCCAGTATCCAAAGGGTGACGACGGCACCCTTTCGATGGTTCCGGGCGGTTATGGCATCGGCTCTGTGGTCGCGTCGGTTACCACCAACGTGAAGGACGACGCCAAATTGCAACTGGTAATGAGGGCGCTTGACTACGCCTATACCTTTGACGGCAACCTCTACTGGAACTTCGGCAAGAAGGGCGTTTCCTGGGACTACGGCCCCGACGGCCAGCCTGCCTACCTTCCACTCGTGGCCAATGACCCGAACGGGCTCAACGACGCGATTGACAAGTACGGCGGATCAACCTGGAGCGGCAACTGTATTCAGGCGACCCTTCTTCTCTATCTGAAGAACACACAGCAGGCCATTGACGCCAACGACCTCTGGTTCTATCCGAACCAGGCTGTCAGCGCGAGGTGGACCATACCGAATGGCCTTACCAGGACCCCCGCCGAAGCGACCAGGGCCGCGGAACTCCAAACGGCAATTTCGACCTTTGTTAACGAGGCTGCTGTTCAGTTCATCTCAGGTCAGAGAAACTTTAACACCTGGGACGCCTATGTCGCCGAGGTAAACCGCATGGGCCTTCAGGAGCTCTTGACAATCCAGCAGGGAGCCTATAACCGTTACCTTGCCCGTTAAATAGTAGTGCTGCATTATACCCCCGCTCCGCGCGGGGGTATATTTACGGAGGATAACGCAAAAATGAGGGAAAAAAACGCCGTAAAGAAACAATCTCTTTCATCAACTCTTAAAAAGGATTTCCAGCAGAATAAATACAAGTATTTGTTGATTCTGCCTGTGCTGGCCTATTTCATTCTGTTTTCCTACAAACCCATGTCCGGCCTTCTTATCGCGTTTCAGGATTACAGGGCCAATATCGGCATGTGGCGGAGCCCCTGGGTGGGCCTAAGGAACTTTCGGTCGTTTTTCAATGACCCGTATTTCTTCAGGCTTTTAAAAAACACGGTCAGCATCAGCCTCCTGGGCATTGTTTTCGGGTTTCCAGCGCCCATTTTGCTCGCCATTCTGCTTAACGAGATTAAAAACGTGGCTTTCAGGCGCACGGTGCAGACCATCACCTACATGCCTTACTTTATTTCAATGGTCATTGTCGCTTCGCTAATCAGGAATTACGCGTCCCAAAACGGGATTTTTTCCCAGGTTGCGGCTTTATTCGGGGGAACCGGCAGGAGTTACCTGATGTTTCCTCAATATTTCTATCCCATCTATGTAATTTCGGATATCTGGCAGCACATAGGCTGGAATTCAATTATCTACCTCGCGGCGATTACGGGTATTGACCAGGAACAGTACGAGGCCGCCATTATTGACGGCGCGGGCAGGTTCCGCCGTATTTTTCACGTCACGATCCCGAACCTGCTCCCGATCATCATGGTTCTCTTTATCCTCCGCATGGGCGGCATTTTGAATGTCGGCTTTGAGAAGATCATCCTGCTTTACAACCAGAGTATTTATTCGGTGGCCGATGTTATTTCCACGTATGTGTACCGCAGGGGTATTCAGGAAGCCGCTTACGGTTTCGCGACGGCGGTGGGGCTTTTCAATTCCGTCGTGAACGTGATTTTCCTCGTGGCGGCCAACAGGCTGAGCCGCAGATATACCGAATACGGTTTGTACTAGGGGGTCGATGATGAAAAACAGATTAACCAAGTATACCTTCGGCGATTACATTTTTGACGGGGTGAACGGCATTTTCATGCTCGCCCTGATGTTTGTTACGCTTTACCCCATGTACTACGTGCTGGTGGCTTCCGTTACAAGCAACCTTGAACTCTTGGCCACCCCCGGCTTCCTCTGGTACCCCAAGGGCTTTACAACCGGGGCTTTCAACCTGGCCTTTACACACCCGCTCATCCTTTCCGGCTATAAAAACATACTCTTCGTGATGTTCTGGGGCCTTTTAGTCAACCTTACGCTCACCTTGTTTACGGGTTTTTTCCTGGCTTCCAAGGACGTGTTTTTCAAAAAGCCCGTACTGTTTATCATACTGTTTACCATGTTCTTCAACGCGGGCATGATCCCCAACTTTTTGAACATCAGGAGCCTTGGGCTCTACAATTCGCTCTGGGCCCTGATACTTCCCGGGGCCGTGAGCGTCTACAACAGCATCATCTGCCGCACGGCAATAGAGACCGTGCCGGAAAGCCTTTCGGAATCGGCGCGCATTGACGGGGCCAACGATTTGACGATCCTTTTCAGGATCATCACCCCGCTGATAAAGCCCACCATGGTCGTGCTGATACTCTACTACGGCATCGGGCACTGGAACGCCTGGTTCAACGCGTCGATTTATATCCGGGACAACCTCAAGCTCCCCATCCAGAACATTCTGCGTTCCATATTGATTGCGAACTCCGACATCCTCAACGCCGCGGCCACGGAGAAAGACCAGATCAACCAGTTTGCCGAATCCATAAAATACGCTGCCATCGTGATTACCACGGTGCCGATACTGTTCATCTATCCCTTCCTTCAGCGTTACTTTGTGAAAGGCGTGATGATTGGGGCGGTAAAAGGCTAAGGAGTACCTATGTTAAAACCCTCCGGGGATGATTTGCGATGGGCTGAGGGAATATGGCCCAAAATTCGCGCGAAGATGGAAGCCCAGGCCGACAGGATTGGTTCTGCGGTTCCCTATACCGCAGTGAACGGCCGGTACGATGACAAGATGGAAAAAGACCTCTACTGGTGGACCAACGGTTTCTGGCCGGGCATGCTCTGGCTCATGTACAGCGATACCAAGGACGCACAATACAGGGCCGCCGCGGAAAAAATCGAGGAAAGGTTTGACGCCGCGCTTTCCGGGTACGAAGGCCTCCACCACGACGTGGGCTTCATGTGGACGCTGACGTCGAGGCTGAACTACAAGCTCACGGGGAACCTATATTCCCGCACGAGGGCGCTTCACGCGGCGAACCTCCTCGCAGGCCGCTACAACCCGCGGGGGCATTTCATCCGCGCCTGGAACGGCGACAGGCCCGGCTGGATCATCATCGACTGCATGATGAACATTCCCCTGCTCTACTGGGCCTCAAAAGAGATTGACGATCCACGGTACAAATACATCGCCATAGAACACGCCGACACCGCA
>JGI24698J34947_10001422_pt1 | contig 12607 bp, 3 predicted proteins | sample TergutMp193P3_FD_34947 | JGI IMG/M metagenome (IMG submission 34947)
TGTTATCAGTGAAGCTAAATTGTATTACAACCCCTGTGGGGCTTCCATAACCGGCGGTTCTGTTTACCGTCAATAAGCCGTTTGTTATCGACGCGGTTATGTCGGTACCTACTGTCGAAATTGTCGGCGTATCCGTCGCGAAATCATACTCCGTACCGCTGCCTATAGTTCCCCCGCCCGTCGTATCCCCGATAGTGATCACTATGTTCCGCGTTGTGCCGTCGCTGAATGTAAAGGTCAACGTCGTATTGCCGTTTGCCTGCTGCGCAAGATACGCCGCTTTTATCGATACGGTGCTGCCGCTTACGGTGTAAACATTATTGCCCTGTGTAAGCGTCGTGTTTCCATTTTTGATGTCGGACAGAGTACTCCCGTTGAGCGTCATGGTAACAACCACGTCCGCCTGCGCGCTTGTCTTTTTGTCGAATGTTGCCGTTGTCGGGGTGATAGTCGGAGTCGGCGCGGTATTCTCTATCGTGACAGTAAGGGTTCTGGTGGTCCCGTTGGCGAATGTGAAGGTAAGCGTTGTTGCACCTACAGACAGTGTCGCAAGATACTCTTTCTTTATCGTTACGGCGCTGCCGCTTACGGTATAATTGCCGGACGTTATAGCCGGCGATCCGCCGCTAATGTTTGACAGCGTGCTCCCGTTAAGCGTCATGGTAACGGCGATGTCCTTGTAATCCGAGCTTGACGCGTATTTGTTGAACGTCGCCGATGTCGGGCTGATATAGGGGTTCGGACTGCCGCCGCCCGTGGATAAATAGGCCTTAAACTTACCGCTGACATGGAGCAAGCCCATCATGTACAGACAGCCGTCATAGTAGCGGTATTGTCCTGTCGTCACGGGTATGTCCCACAGATTCTCAACAAATTCCCATGCGCGCTCGTGGGTTGCCGCAAGAGACGCGACCGCGTTGCACGCTACCAGTCCGGGCGAATGATCCGAACCTAACTTGTTTCCGCTCAGTGTATAGCGGTTTCCGTATGATGTAACTCCCTGATTATAGAAGAATGTCTGTATCTTGTCGGACTGTGTTTTCTGCCATGCGTCTTTCGCCCACCACGCATAATCAACGGCAATGTTCATCGCGATTCTCCACGCGTCATACTCGAAATCCCCGTGGCTGCCGGGAGAGCCGGTATAGCTTGCGTAATCGGGGCCCAATCCTGTTGTCGCGTTCAATACGCCGCTGTTCTTGAGATAATTCCGGCAGGATGTCGCTACTTCTTCCCAGTACGTTGCGTCCGCATTTGCGGCTGACTGGCTTCCCCAAATACTGGTATGGTACGATGTGCCGGCCCTGATTTCCATCGCCCATATATCATAGAACGCCGGCAGCATATACGAAGGATCGGTATGTTGCGCGGTGACCGTGGTGAATTCAGGCAATTTATAAGTTGCGTTAATCATCGGTATAGCGCCCCAATTGTCCTTAACTCCGGACTCTCTGTGAAGCATGTCGTACATAATATACCGCGCGTACTGACCGTAGTTGTTTATGCCGCTTCCGTTCCCCCAGCGGTTTTCCGCGAACAACAGCGCCGTTACAAAGTAGAATTCTCCATCGGGAGCAGGTCCTGTATCTATTGCGCTGCCGTCTGTTCTGCACTGCCAGCTAAAGAAACCTCTTACGTTTTTACCGGTGTTATTTACGGTACGGTCATGGTACATATAGGTGTGCGCCCATTTCCATAGTTTGTCGAATCTGGTTTGATCGTCCATCTGCACGCACATCATCATGCCGTAAGACATTCCTTCAGACCTTACGTCGTTGGTGTCCGCCGTATAGATGTACGCCATTGAGGAGTCGCTTGCCTGCACAAAGAGCATTTCATCCGTTGTTCCGTTAACAAACTTTTTGTTCCATTCGGATGTTACCTTGGCGTCGATTTGCGCGTCTGTCTTTCCCCATTCCTTGAACAGATTCCGGTAAATTCCCGATGTTACCGCTCCAACAGAAGGCGGAGCTGGCGTACTGGGGGGCGGCGGCACATACGGCGGCACAAAATTGTCCTTTATATTGAAAGTAAGATCGTCAAGCAGATACGTTATGCTGCCGTTAACATTTATCCCGATAGCCAGAAAAATATTGCCTTGTAAGTCCTTGATTGCGCTGCCCGGATTGGTGATGGTGATTGTTAAACTCTGCCATTGATTTGTTGGGGAATAAGCCGGGGTTACGCTTCCCACCAGGTTGGCGGCAAACTGCGCATATTGACTATCGGCGGGATTTCCAAAACCATACTGCGCGAATGTACTCGCGTTTTTCGCCGCGTAAACTAAAATCTGCTGATTTGTTAAACTCCCGCTTGTATAATTAAACTTGAAGGTAAAGGATTTGTAGCTTTCCAGTGTATACGGCAGATTGATGGGAACAATAGCCGCCTGATTATAATCGGTGCTGCTAATCCGCAGTGATTTTTGACCTGAATTAACCGGATCGGCGGCGACTGCCACAGTGGGGCTGCTGCCTCCCCTGGCAGACTCATATGTTTTACCTACAGAATCATTTTCAAAAGTAACGATCTCCGCCGGGATAATCTGTACCGGTCCCGGCGCCGCGCTTGTAGTGATTGGCGCGCTTATTGCCTGTCCCGCACTGTAAGTATCGTTCGCCTTTGCGCGGGCAAAGACATAATAGGTTGTACTCGCCTGTAATCCGGTAAATAAACCATCGGATTGCCAGCCGGAAGACGGCGTCGAATTTGTCGTTGAAATGGCGTATTCGACTGCCTGTCCGTTGCCCGGCGCGGCTATTGGATTAAGAGAAATGCTTTCATGCGTTACCTGCTGAGTTGTCAGAGAGCCGGTAAGCGCCGCGCCGTTTTCCTGAGGAGGAGGGGGCGGAGGCTCTACCTGCGACAACTCCCACTGGGCATAGACGGTAATATCGGCTGTTACCGGAGTCGCGGCGGTAAACACTGTGCCGTTTCCGTTCGCCTCGGTATTCCAGCCGGTAAAGTCGTATCCCGCTCTAGTCGGCGGCGCGGGCAGTGTGTCTATTGCTGTTGCCGGAGACGCAACGACTTTTGACACCGGATCAGCGTCCGTATCTCCGCCGTTACGGTCAAAGGTTACAACAAAACTGCCCGGCGGCACATTAAGCCACTGAGCATAGACTGTAATATCGGCTGTTACCGTTGTGTCCGCCGAAAAGATCGTTCCCAAGCCGTCCGCCTGAGTGTTCCAGCCGGTAAAGGTATGATCCGTCCGAGTCGGCGGCGTGGGCAGTTCGTCTATAGTTGTTGCCGGAGACGTTACCGTTTTGGTCAGCGGCGAGGCCTCGGTATCTCCGCCGTTTTTATCGAAAGCAACGACAAAACTGACCGGCGGCGGCACAAGCACCCACTGGGCATAGACGGTGATATTAGCTGTTACCGGAGTATCCGCCGTAAAGACAGTCCCCAAGCCGTCCGCCTGAGTGTTCCAGCCATTAAAGGTGCGATTCGCCCGTGTTGGCTGTAAGGGCAGCTCGTCTATAGTCGTTGCCGGAGACGTTACCGTTTTAGTTTGCGGCGAAGCCTCGGTATCTCCGCCGTTTTTATTGAAGGTTACGGTGTAAGTATCAGGGACGCCGCTATCAGGAGTTTCGCACATAACAAACAGCGCAAGTACCGCCAATAGTAAAAATATTTTCCTTGTCATTGAATTCCTCCGTATGTTTGCGCTTTTTTAATAGAACCCGCGCTCCCCCTTTCGGGGAAGCGGGGCGGCGTTTATTGTGCGACCAATCTTATAGATTGTATTTCATACACAAAGGGATTTGTGTTGTTCAACGAAATTGCGATGTTTATTAATCCCGTCATATTAAGACTTGAATTTGATACACTTATCGGCGTTGATGACCAGGATGTTCCTATTGGGGCGTTATTTACGCTCCCAATCGAAGGATTAGAGCCGGCGGCGGCAAACGCTGTACCGTTGGGTTGTACTTCCACTCTTAACACTTTGTTGTCTGTATCTCCGCTTATCTTCCTCCATACCAACTCTAACCTATAACTACCCAGGTTCGTAGTTCCCAAATTAAACGGCAAGATCAACATTGGGGTTGCATAACCAGTGGTTTTCGTTACCCGCAATGCACCTCCCGTCACCGATGCGGATAAGTCACCGCTATACGTCGGCGTTACACTGGGATTCGTCGTAAAATCATACGCCAAAAGCGTACCCGCAGTATTCCTTATCGTGATCGTAAAGGTTTTGGTTGTATTACCGCTAAAGTTAAAGATCAGCGTCGTTGTACCGACGGTCAGAGTATCCAGATATGATATTGGCAGTGTTACGATACCGTTAACATGGGTATAATGAGTGCCGGATGTAAGCGTTGTCGCTCCATTTTTTATGCTTGACAGCGTACTCCCATAAAGGCTTACGGTGATTTCAATGGCCTTGTGTTGAGCGGCGTTACTTGCATTTAGGTCGTAGGTCGCTGTTGCAGGGTTGATACCGGGAGTCGGTACAAAGTCGTAATCTATATTGAAGGCAAGGTCGTCAAGTTGATACGTTATGCTTTGTCGGGAATTTATCCCGATAACCAGGAAAACATCGCCGCTTAATTCCTGAATTCCACTAAGCACAGTGCTATTCCCACTGCTATCCATAAGCTCAATTTCATGATCCACCCATTGATTTGTTACGCCATAGTCCGGCACTATGTTTTTCAGCAGAATGGGATTATAGGAAGCGTTATTGTTTCCGAGTTGATTCTGTGTAAGACTTGAAGGCGAATCTGTTACATAAACCCAAATGCCGTTACCTCTATCAGTTTCCGGCATTGATGTCGCCAGCCTGTACCTGAAGGTAAAGGACTCGTAGTTCTTCAGCGCAAACGGCAGATTAATCGGAATGATAGCCCCGTTATTCCAATTGTTGCTGGTTATCTCCAGTGATTTTTCATTTGAATTAGCCGGGTCCGCTACAACCGCCGCCGTAGAACTGCCCTGACCGGAGACACGGTTGTATGTGTCGCCTACACTCTTGTCTTCAAAATCAACGATTGAGGGGGGAACCGGCGGCGCCTGTGGTGTTTCTTCTGTAGTAAATGACGCGCTTATCGGCGTTCCCGCTTTGTTGTTGTCGTTTTCCTTTGAGCGGGCAAAGACATAATAGGTTGTACTCACCTGCAGTCCGCTAAAGGTCGTACCGGTTTGCCAGCCGCTTGCGGGCGCTGTCGTTCCCGTTGAAACGGCGTATTCAACAATCTGCCCGTTACCCGGCGCGTCTACGATATTGATTATAATTCTGTTATGCGTTACTGTCGCCGTTATGGAACCGGTAAGCGCCGCGCCGTCCGGTTTCGGCGGCGGTGAAGCTGTCGTGAATGTTACGCTCTTATAACTTGTCCCCGCGTTGTACTGGGCGTTTGCCGCAGAGCGGGCATAGGCGGTGTAGGCGGTTTCGGGAGTCAGTCCGGTAAAACTCCTTCCTGCTTGCCAGCCGCTCGGCGCGGACGAACCTGCGGCTACAGCGTATTCGATTGTCTGTACGCCGCCCGCCACGGTTACGGAACCGGCGGTAATTTCTACGCTGTTATGCGTAGGCGTAACCGCCAAAGTACCGTCAAGCGCCAGGCCGTCCGCTTTTGTGACCTCCGTTTTGGAGAAGGTTAGGTCGTCAAGATAGTACGTTATTTCGGTATTGTGGTTTATGCCGACAGCCACGAAAATATTGCCGGTTAACGCGCTGATTGCGCTGCCCGCGGTAAAGTTAACCGCGTAATCCACCCAATCGTTTGTTCCGTATTCCGGCTCCGCTTCTCCCACAAGGAGATTGGCAAATTGATTTTGATTGCCGGCGGGATTTCCGAAACCGTACCTTACAAATTTGGCGGTGTCATCCGCGACGTAAACATTTATCTTTCTGGGCTGATTGGTTGAATTGTCAATTAAAACGCCGCCTGTATAGTAAAACCTGAACCTGAAAGACCTGTAGGCGCTCAAATTGCCATCGGGCAGATTAATGGGAATAATAGCCGCTTGATTCCAGGCGGATGGGTTGCTGCCGGTACCGGCATTGGTAACAACTCGCAGTGATTTTAAGCTTGCGCCGGACGTACCCGGAGTAGCGGTAACTGTCACCGTGGGGTTGTTGTCTCCGTTTGTATATCCGTATGTTTTGCCTATGTCGTCTTCTTCAAAATTAACCAAAGTTGGGGAAGCAGGGGGCGGGGGCGGTTCATCAACTGAAAACTCAAGATCGTCAAGATAATATACTATGCCGTCATTGTGGTTTATACCGATGGCGACGAAAACATTGCCGCTTAAGTTACTGATTGCGCTGCCCGGATTTTCGATGGCAATTGCATAAGTATCCCAATGATTTTTTACATCTGTCAATCTTACGCTTCCCAGCAGGTTGGCGGCAAAGTTATTGCTATCAGTGGAGGGGTTTCCAAAACCGTACCTGCTAAACGTATCCGCACTGCTTGCGACGTAAACCGTCATGTCTTTATTTTCCAATGATCCGGTTTTCATGTTAAACCGGAAGGTAAACGATCTGTAGGTGTTCAACGCGCCGGGCAGGTTGATCGGAATGACAGCCGCCTGATTGTAACCGGAAGTACCTGTAAACTCCAGAGATTTTTGACCCGCGTTAACAGGGTCGGCGACAACCTTCACCGAGGTGGGGCTGTTATTTCCCTGTGTAAACCCGTACGCTTTTTCCATAGCGTCATTTTCAAAATCCACTTTGACCGGCGCGCCCGGTTCAGGCGGCGGATTGGGAGTACCGAAAGTGAAAGTCAGATCGTCAAGCAGGTACGTTATGCCTTCGTCCGTACCATGATTTATCCCGATAGCCAGATAAACATCGCCGGTTAAGTCCCTTATCGCGTTGTTCAAACCGGAGATGTTAATTGTGTAATTACTCCACTGGTTAAGGGTTAGTTCGGGTATTTCTTCTGTTTCTCCCAATTTATTGGCGGCAAATTGCGGATATTGGCTATTGGCCGGGTTTCCAAAACCGCCGGATAAAAATTTCGACGGGTCGTCCGCAATATAAGCAAGGACTTTTTTATATGATAAAACTCCGTTTGTCAGGCAAATTCTAAAGGTAAGAGATTCGGCTTCATTTAAGGACCTGGGCAGATTGATGGGAATAATAGCCGCCTGATTATAATCGGTGCTTGTGATCTGCAGTGATTTTTGGCCTGCGTTAGACGGGTCTGCGGCGACCGTTACTGCCGGGGAACTGCTTCCGCCGGTAGAGGCGTATACATAGCCTAAACTGTCATTTTCAAAATTAACGTTTGCTGTGGTAGGGCCTACCGAAAGCGGCGTCCATTGCGCGTACACGGTGATACCCGCCGAGACAACGGTAGAAGCGGTAAAGGCCGTGCCTGTGCCGTCAGCCTGAGTGTTCCAGCCGGTGAAGGTGTAATTTGTCCATACAGGCGGCGCGGGCAGGCTGTCTATGGTAGTTGCCGGAGGAATAACGACTATGGAAACCGGATCAGCGTCCGTATCTCCGCCGTTTTTATTAAAGGTTACGACAAAACTGCCCTCCGGCACTTCCTCCCACTGGGCATAGACAGTAATGTCGGCTGTTACCTCAGTCGATGCGGTAAACGCGTCGCCGGAGCCGTCCTCCTGTGTGTTCCAGTCTTTAAAAGTGTAGCCATCCCGTACCGGCGCAGTCGGCAGGCTGTCTATGGTAGTCGCCGGAGGAGTAACGACTTTGGAAACCGGATCAGCTTCCGTGTCTCCGCCGTTTTTATCAAAGGTTACGACAAAACTGCCCTCCGGCACATCATTCCACTGAGCATAGACGGTAATGTCGGCTGTTACCGTTGTGGCCGCCGAAAAGACCGTCCCAGAGCCGTCAGCCTTGGTGTTCCAGCCGGTAAAGGCGTGATCCGCCCATGTTGGCTGAGCGGGCAATTTGTCTATGGTAGTTGCCGGAGGCGAAACGACTTTGGTCTTAGGATCAGCATCCGCATCTCCGCCGTTACGGTCAAAGGTTACAACAAAACTGCCCGGCGGCACACTGTTATTTCCATCCGGAAGAATATTCATAACAAAGGGATTTTCACAAGCGGCAAACAGCAAGATTACCGCCAGCACTGAAAAAAACTTTACTTTCATTTTATTCCTCCGTGTTTTTACGCCTCTCTAGTGAAAACCCGCTCCCCCTTTCGGGGAAGCGGGGAGTTAGGTGCTTTTATTCAGCTTTACTCAGAGCTATTGAGTGTATCTTATATTCAATAGCTTGGGTGTTGAAATAAAAAGCAATTTCTACTAGCCCTGTTAGGTGTGATAAATCATTCGTTGTTGGTATGGTTAGCTTAATCTCAGTACTAGCGCTGGAAGCATTAACGGTTTGACCTGCATTATTAATCAACTGATAATTATTACCACCGCCGTTGGCGCTAAATGTCGTCTGATCTGGCTTTAGAACGCTTACATTAAGCTGTTTGCCATTACCAATATCTCCGCTCACTCCCTCCAGGTATAACCTTATTGTTTTATAATCCCCCAAGTTCTCAAGACCCAGATTGAACGGTATTATCAGCATATTACCGCCTGAATAACCTTGTCCGTTAGCGACATTTAAGTACCCATCAGTTCCGTTTGGCGTTGTTGGTTGAACCCATGTTATACCAGAGGTGATAGTACCACTAGTGGGGAAAGTTGGAGAAAATCTCACTTTGCCTACATCATTGACATCGTTGGGAGTTGAAATATTTGGGTCAGTAGAGAAATTATACGATGTAACAACAGTCGGTACCGCAGCCATGATTGTGATCACAATTTCGCTGTCTTCGCCTTCACTAAAATCAAAGGTTAGCGTTATTTCGTTTTCAGTCTGAGCTGCCAGATAAGAATTTAACAGCGTTACTATACCGTCGGCCACTGTATAATGCTCACCTAGCGTAAGCGTCGTCCCTCCGTTTTTGATGGCAAGAGTATTTCCTTTAAAGTCCACGGTAACAAGAATGTCATTACCCGGACTTTTGTAGTATGTAGCTGTTGTGGGGGTGATTGTGGAGTTCCTGTACGGCTTCATGTTGAAGGTAAGGTCGTCGAACATCACTGTATGACCGTTTTGGTTTGTCCCGAGAGCCAGATAAATATCGCCGGTTAAGTTCTTGATTGCGTTGTTCAGAGCGGCCGCGTTAATGGTGATTTCATAATCTACCCATTGATTGGTCTTGTTATAATCCGGCTGTACTGTTCCAACAAGGAGTTCGACAAAGTTATTGGTTGCGCTATCGGCGACGCTATTTCCAAAACTAAATTGTTTAAATTTAGTTGAAACATCCGCCGCATAAAGGAGAATCGACTGATTCGTTAAACCGCTTACATGGTTAAGCCTGAAGGTAAAAGATTCGTAGTCTTGCAGAGCATAAGCCAGAGTAATGGGAACGATAATCGCCTGATTATAATTTACGGTGGTTATCTGCAGCGATTTTTCACCTTCATTATCCGGATCATCGACAACCGCCACCGTGGCGTGGGGAGAATTATTTTGTGTAGCCGAGTATGTTTGTCCCACAGTATCGCTTTCAAAATCAACAACTACCGGTGCAGTACCACCATACGGGTTCGGCGCTGTCTTTGTCGTGAATGTAGCGATGCTTATCGCGGTTCCCGCACGGTAATCCTCGTTTGCCTTTGCGCGGGCATAGGCGTAATAGGTTGTATTAGCAGTCAGTCCGGTAAAGTCCTTTCCGTCCTGCCAGCCGCTGGTCGGCGCTGTCGAGGCAGTGGCAACAGCGTATTCGACTGTTTGTCCGTTGCTCGGCGCGGCTATAGTACTACTGATTCGGACACTGTTATGCCTTAACAGATATACCGTTACAGTACCGGTAAGCGTTGCGCCGTCTTCCAGCCCTTTGAGTGTTGTCATTTTATTGCTTACTACCGCCGACCCTGCGTTGTAATTATCGTTTGCCTTTGAGCGGGCAAAGACATAATAGTCTGTTTCTTCTTCAAGATCGCTAAAGGTCAATCCGTCCTGAAAGCCGCTGGTCGGCGCTGGAGTTTCCGTCGTGGAAATGGCGTATTCAACAGCCTGCCCGCTGACGCTCGGCACATCTACCGCGACGATAGTAATGTGGCTATGCGTTATAGTGGCCAAGGTCGATGACGGAGCGGCAACTGCCGCGCCTAGCGCTTTAGTGATAGTAGCCCCCGTAATTGTGGAGTTAACCGGCTTGATATAATTTCCAGCTGTTGTGCCGCTAATGGAGTAAACAACAGTTATGGTGGTCGCACTCGCTACATCAGCCGAGTTGTATGTCGCGCTTGTCACCGATACGGTAACATCGTCGGCGCCAACTTTGTTGGTCAGAGTACCGGCGGTAATACCGTGTGCCGCTGTAGTTTTGTCGTATGCTTTTGTTTTCGATCCGCCTGGTTCGCCTATGATCAGTTGTCTTTGCGTGATATGGAGAGCGTAATTAGCCGTGGTTCCCTCGTAAGTCGCGTCTGCCGCCTTCGTTGCGGTGATTGTGGTTTCTCCCGCCTTGACTATGGTTACCTGCCCTGTGGAGGCGTTCACGGTCGCAATATCGGGGTGTGCTGATAAATAAGTGATAGCTCCTGAGCCTGAACCTGCGTTTGAAACAGCTACGGTGAATGAGGCATCGCCGTATGTTTTGTTTTGAGTATTAGCCGCAAACGCTATCGTATCAAGCTGCTTATTCGTATGTGTAAATGTTGCGATAATGGTGATAGTGCCGTCCAGATCCGCGTCTGCCGCAGCTATAGTATACGTCCTTGTTCCTGTTCCGGTTTCATCTACTTCATCTATAGAAGCTTCTGTATCGGAAAAAACAAGCCGGTTATTGACTGCAGTATTGGCGAGAGTATAACTTATCGTTATTGTATCTCCGGATTTGCCGCTTCCCGGTGAAACGGAAACAGCATCGCCTGAAACATTGCCGGTAATATCTAATTCGATGGTGTAGGTAGTTTCCACCGCCACCTGTGTCCACTGGGCGTATACGGTAATAGTTGCCGTTACCGCGGTCGTTGCGGTAAACGCGGTACCGGAGCCGTTTGCCTCCGTGTTCCAGCCTTCAAAGGTGTAACTATCCCGTGTCGGCGCAGTCGGCAGTGCGTCTATAGTTGTCGCCGGAGAAGTAACGACTTTGGACAACGGATCAGCTTCCGTATCTCCGCCGTTTTTATCAAAGGTTACGACAAAACTGCCGGGCGGCACTACTAGCCATTGAGCATAAACAGTAATATCTTCCGTTACCTCAGTCGCCGCGGTAAACGCGTCGCCGGAGCCGTTTGCTTCCGTGTTCCAGCCTTCAAAAGTGTAGCCGTCCCGTGTCGGCGCAGTCGGCAGTTCGTCTATGGCTGTCGCCGGAGGAATAACGACTTTGGACAGCGGATCAGCTTCCGTATCTCCGCCGTTTTTATCAAAGGTTACGATAAAACTGCCCTCCGGCACTTCCTGCCATTGAGCATAAACGGTAATATCTTCCGTTACCTCAGTTGCTGCGGTAAACGTGTCGCCGGAGCCGTTTGCCTCCGTGTTCCAACCTTCAAAGGTGAAGCCATCCCGTGTCGGCGCAGTCGGCAGTTCGTCTATGGTTGTCGCCGGAGGAGCAACGACTTTGGACAACGGATCAGCTTCCGTGTCTCCGCCGTTTTTATCAAAGGTTACGACAAAACTGCCCTCCGGCACTTCCTGCCATTGAGCATAAACGGTAATATTCTTCGTTACCACAGTCGTTGCGGTAAAAGCGGTTCCGCTGCCGTTTGCCGCCGTGTTCCAGCCGGTAAATGTGTAACCTTCCCTTGTTGGCGCGGTTGGCAGGGTAACTACCGTTGTTGCCGGGGACGTTACCTTTATGGTTTGCGGGCTTGCCTCGGTATCTCCGCCGTTTTTATCGAAGGTTACGGTATAAACCTCGTCTGCCGGACTGGGATCTTTGCACGTAACAACAACCAGTGCAAAGATTGCCAATACAAAAATTGAAACTAAACATAGTCTTTTCATTTGATTCCTCCATATAAATTACCGCCGCACCCTGCGGCGTCGTTTACACTATTACTGCCTGATTACAGATCAAACTGATAACCAAGCGACAGGCCTATTCCCCAGGCAAAGGGATAGCCGCCCCGGAACATTGGCTCCAGATAAAGACCTTTCCAGACATTAAACCGCCAGCCCACGCCCAGACCGCCGTAAAAAGAGGGATAAGTCTCTCCGTCTTCAAAGAAAAGAGTCGCTCCCAATTCCGCCTGAAGAAACAAAACACCGAGCGGCAGGGGCAGGAAGTAGTACCGGAAAAAAGCAGCCGGTTCCAGCGCGGTTACGGTGTCTATATTGGAACTAAATGTAACCTTCACTCCGGCGGCAAAAATGTCAGTTATGTCCAAACCGAACGTCAGACTGCCGCCCAAAGCCGCGCCTTCACGTGTATTGGCATTGCCTTCAATGCCCAACCCCGTAAAAAGGCCGGTTTGCGCGTACAAATTACCCGCTAAAAGCAAAAGTAAAAAAATGCACAGCTTTTTCATGGATTAAACTCCTTTTTTGGGGGACTGTATGGAGGAATAAATCTGAAAAACAAGGAAAAATGAGAAAATACTACATTTTTTGATAATATTATTCTAAATGAGTGTTTTTGTCTTATTGGGGGGGGGG
>JGI24698J34947_10001423_pt1 | contig 12603 bp, 8 predicted proteins | sample TergutMp193P3_FD_34947 | JGI IMG/M metagenome (IMG submission 34947)
GCAAATAACGTTCCTCTTCGCTGTAGATACAGCCGCAATATTTCTGCATATAGTAACCGGCGCTCCTGGCCTGGTTCCGGCCTTCCCTGAAGCGCGGGCGAAAATCCCGGTATAAAAATTCGATGCCGTAAAGGGCCGCCAGATCTTCACCAATCTCCATGAGGAGCTCATGGTTCTGATAGGGACTGATCAGGAGGGTTGTCGAAAAGGCGTCAAAGCCCCTTTCCAGGGCAAAGCGGGCGGTTTTTTTCAGCCTGAGCCGGTAGCAAAAGCCGCAGCGTTTTTTTTCAACGGGGCTTTCCCCGTTTTCTTCGAGAGAGGAAACTCCTTTTATAAAAGCCCGAAGCCCGTATTCGTCCTCAACCGTTAGGGGAAGGTTTTTCGCGGCGGCAAGAATGTAAAGCGAATTCCCCCGGGAACGGTATTCGGTATATGGGTGAATATTGGGGTTATACCAGAACAGATGAGGCGCAATATTCTCGGCGAGAAGAGTTTCAACGCACTGTATCGAACATGGGGCGCAGCATGTATGAAGGAGCAGCTTCATGATCGCATTATATCAAAGGTAATTCAGATGGGAAATATCGTGCCATGCTGCGTGGATTTTCAAAGACATCCACCGCGTAAAGAAGGCTGACCGCCACTCCCAGATCCGGCAGTTTTTCCCTGACCCTGTCAAAGATAAAGCGCGCGATGCGCTCGGCGCTGGGGTCGTTCCGGAAAACATCCATGTCGTTGAGGTTTGAATGATCCAGCGGAGAGATAGCTTCGTTCAGGGCTTTTTTTAAAAGGGAGAAGTCCGCGAGCATGCCCCCCTCGTCAAGTTCCTCGCCGCCGGCCCAGAGGCGAACCCTGTAATTGTGGCCGTGAAGCTTTTCGCATTTACCGTGGTAATGGCTCAGAAAATGGGCGGCTGAAAACTCAGCCTCTACCCTCGCCTGATACATGGATATAGCATACATTCTCAAAAAAAACCGTTCAAGTGTAAAAAAGAGCATTGTCATTTCTTTGGGCGCTGGTTACACTTTATTATGAACTCTGAAACGAGTAACGCCTTCTCCCGCCGCCTCAGGGATTTTCTCACCCCGCCTGTCGCGGAGAAGGCGGGGATCGTCGAAGCGCGGCTGGGAACCTCCGCGCCGGTGAAGTATAACGCCTCTTCTGCGCTACCCTCCTCCCCTGAAATAGGCGGCCTTGAGTATGACTCCAGAAAGATCGAAAGGGGCTCTCTTTTTTTCGCCCTGCCGGGGCTTCACGCCGACGGGCATAAATTCATTGACGACGCGATTAAGCGCGGGGCCAAAGTGGTGATCCACCAGAACGAGCCAGCCGAATACCGCGAGGGAATTCTCTATATAAAAGTGAAAGATTCACATTTTGCAATGTCCCCCATCGCCGATGCTTTCTATGACTCTCCGTCCCGCCGCATGGGAATAATCGGGGTTACCGGCACTGAAGGCAAAAGTACAACGGTGTACATCATCTACCAGCTCCTTAAGCTCTTAAACAGGAAAGCCGGGTTTATTTCCACGGTACTGCAGGGGGACGGCCTCACCGAAAAGCGGACAAGCGAACACCAGACCACGCCGGAAGCCCTAACCATTCAGAGGCTGCTTGAGGAAATGCGGCATAACGGTGCGGAATTCACCGTGATTGAGTCAAGTTCCCACGGCCTTTCCAAAAGGAACAACCGCCTTGGCGATGTGGATTTCGATGTGGGCGTGGTTACAAACGTAACGCATGAGCATCTTGAATTCCACGGCACCTTTGTGCAATACAGGAGCGACAAGGCGGAATTATTCCGCGCGCTGGATCTTTCCTCCCACAGGAAAGAGGGTCTCTCCGGTGAATTTTGCGTCCCCTCGTTTGGCGTGGCAAACGCGGATGATCCAAATGCTGGATTTTTCGCCGCCGCCACAAAAATGAAAGTCTATACCTTCAGCACAAGAGGTGCGGAAGCGGATCTCTCCACGCGCCGTGTTGAGAGCGAAGCCGGCGGCAACAGCTATGAGGTTTTCATCGCTTCAAGCGGAAAGACAGTAACGCTGCGGGATAAACTAAGCGGGGCATTCAACGCCGGCAACGTCCTCGCCGGCCTGCTCGTGGTTTCAAACCTGCTTTCGGCAGAGGTCGAAGAACTTGCCCCATTAGTACCCCTGCTGAAACCCGTGCGGGGCAGGATGACAGCCGTAAACAGGGGCCAGCCCTTTGAGATCCTTGTCGATTATGCACACACACCCTCGTCTTTTGAAACTGTTCTCCCGCCTTTGAGGGAAAGGCTCAATTCCCGAGGCGGCAGGCTCATCTGCCTTTTCGGTTCGGCAGGGGAAAGAGACATCCTAAAACGAAAAACCCAGGGTGAAATCGCCGCCCGTTATTCCGATATTGTGATCCTCTCCGACGAAGACCCACGCGGCGAAGAGCCCATTGCCATCCTGGAGGAAATCGCCAATGGTTGCGAAGCAAACAAAGGATGGGAAGCATCCCAGGGATGCGGAAATGTTATTCGCAACGAAACCCTGTTTCTAATCCCCAACCGGCCCGAGGCAATCAGAAAAGCCATCTCTTTTGCCCGGAAGGGAGACATTGTACTGCTCCTGGGGAAAGGCCACGAAAACTCCATCATCTACGCCCATGAAGCAATGGCGTACGATGAAATCGGCGAGGCCGAAGCCGCCCTTGAAGAAGCAGGCTATACTGCCAAATTTTAACTCGCCGGGAAATTCAGTAATTGATCCTGCGGTTTCGTGCAGCTACCTCCCATTCGCCGGTTATCTCTCCGTCACGCGCAATTAGAATCTGCGGGTAGAGCGCCGAGGTCGGGCAGATGTGCGATGGTATCACATAACAGTCGCTGCCGATGGGGGGAAGCGCTTGTCCGGGCGGCGGGGAAAATACCCAATGTTCCTCGCTTTGAAAGAGGGGCTTCGCATCTTCCATCCCCACGATTATCCCGAGCTCCCCGGCGGGATCCGAGGCGATTCCCTTGGAACCCAAATCAAGGGTGAAACTGTTTCCTCCCGGATGGCTCACGACCCGCGTAAGGAGCGCCGCCCCGGGCGGAAAATCCACGTCGGGGATTTTTTTATGGTAGCCCCAGTGACCGATAAAACAGGTTCCCGGAGACAGGTACATGCCGTCTTTGCCGGCACGGCAGGGGAACGTAGGGGTCCCGCCCATGACCAAAAGGCCGCAATTCATACCCTTACCCTCAAGGGATTCCTTTATCTTCAATACCTCGCGATCGATTTCATCAACTTTGGCTTTCCTGGCATTGAAATCGCTGTCCTTCAAATGCCCATCGTAACAGTGCATGCCATTAAGCGCAATGCCCTTTAACGCCGCGGCGGCCCCATAGAATCCCTCAAGTTTGTCAAGCGAAACACCGGTACGGTGCATACCCACATCCACATCAACCAGGACATTCGCGAGGATCCCCATTTTTCCGGCTTCGGTTGACAGAACCTGTAGCTGGCGGAAATCGTCTCCGACGGCATAGAAAGTCACATTACCGTAATCGGCGGCAAGGCTCAGAAAACGGGATATATTGGGACCGACAAGCGGATACGCCAGTATAATATCCTTTCCGCCGGCCTTCGCCGTCATCTCGGCTTCGGCGATTGTGGCGCATTTGAACCGCGTAATACCTGAGTCAATCTGTATACGTATCATTTCCTCTGTTTTGTGGGATTTTACATGCGGCCAAAGCCGTTCCGCGCCGCCAGCCATTTCGATGATCCGATGAGTATTGGCAAGGATGATGTCCCGGTAATAGATCAAGGCCGGACTCACAAGGAGAGAGGTATCACGCAAGGCATAAACTTTTCTATCCATTTTGAACACCTTAAACTCAAGATAACAATATATACCCAAAAACCGGTAATTTATCTACACCAAAAGAATATCGTAGGGATCGTCTCCAAAACGGCGGTGCTGAACCGCTTCCAAAATATGGATCGATTCTATTGAGCCGGTCCCTTCCAGATCGGCTATGGTTCTCGCGATTTTAAGAACCCCGTGGCAGGCCCGGCCCGAAAGACCGAGCTTGGATGCCGCCAGAACAAAAGCTTCTTCGGCGCTTTTCGAGAGGGAGCAGAATTTCTCTATCTGACCCGGGAACATCCGCGAATTGCGCCTGACACTCAAACCCGTGAATCGCTTCTTTTGAATCTCCACCGCCGCCGCGACCCTCCGCCTTATCTCCTCACTCCTTTCTCCTCCTTCCCCGGCCGGCGTCAAAACCCCCGGCGCGCGAACAGGAACCCTGATGTCGATCCTGTCAAGAAGGGCGCTCCCCATCTTTCGCCAATACCGGCGGATCTCATCGCCGGTGCAAAAGCAGCCGGAATCTTCATAGTCCAGGGACTGCCCTTCGCTGTCACCGCTGCGAAGGGTCGCGCCAAGACGGCCGCAGGGACAGCTATTCGCCGCCATGACAAGTTGAAAATCGGCCGGAAGCTTCTGGGGCCCTTCGGCGCGGACGATGGTTATTACCCTGTCCTCCAGCGGCTCCCTGAGGGACTGAAGCACCGGAAGGCGGAATTCAGGGGCCTCGTCAAGAAAGAGCGTCCCAAAATGGGCAAGGGTTATTTCGCCGGGACGGATGTTTCTGCCGCCCCCAAGAACACCCTCAACACTGGCGGAATGGTGCGGCGAGCGAAAGGGCGGCTCCGTGATAAGGCCGGCGTTATGCGTACCCGCAAGCGTGCTCGTAAACGAGCTTGTAATTTGTCCCGCAAGACCGTGAAGCCTCGTGACTTCCACAGCCTCAACTAGATCAAGGGGAGGCAGGATTGAGGGGAAGCGCCTGGCGAGCATGGTCTTCCCCGAGCCCGGCGGGCCAAATACAAGCAGGTTATGCCCGCCGGCGGCCGCAATCTCAAGCGCCCTCTTGTACCTGACCTGACCCTGTACCTCGGAAAAATCCCCGGCCCCGTTAGGCGAAACTGATCCTTCGTCAGGATTGACAAAATTCGCGCCGCCGGGATCGTTTTCCACTTTGGGCAGCTCGCCGCTTTCCGCCCTGACAAGCAAGGCATGGACAACCTCGGCCAGGGTCGCGGCGGCAAAAAACCTGATGCCGCGCAGAGCCGACGCCTCCCTGGAATTTTCCTCGGGAACAATAAACTCCCCGATTCCGGCCCTGACTCCGGCCGCGAGCGCGGACAGCACGCCCCTCACAGGCCGTACCCTACCTGAAAGCTCCAGCTCCCCAAGAACCATTAGATTATCGGGAACCGAAACCATGCGCGCCGCCGCCATCACGGAAACCGCGATGGGCAGATCAAGGGAAGCATCCTCCTTGCGCACCCCTGCCGGCGCCAGGTTTATGAGGACGCGATCCTGCGGGAAATCAAAGCCGGAATTGCGAAAACTCGCCCTGACCCTTTCCCTTGCCTCCCTCACGGCTCCCTCCGCAAGGCCGGTAATATCGATCCCCGGTATGCCCCGGCGGATATCCGTCTCCACCCGGATGATGATGCCATCTGCTCCCCGTGGCGCGTAAGCCAATACATTCATATTTTCCTCCGCAGCTATACTGCACGGGGATGAAGTATGCTTCGATTTTCACACAATTTTTTCCCATAAATAATTCACCGGCACGGCCCAAATGTTTTTGGCGATTTGGGTAAGCTCAGAGCCTGTGTGGATTATGATACCCTTCCTGAACCTCTTCCCGATGGTTCCCTGTAAGACGGCCATGTTTGCCCAATCCCTCTCGTCAACTGTTCCGGTCAGCTTTACCTCTATACCGATGGCTTCTCCTTTCGGGCTCTCAACGATGAAATCCACCTCCCTGCCCTGGTTTTGTACCGGGTTGAAGTGCGACACGCTGAACGGGCCAAGCGATTTTGCCGCTTTCATTATTTCACCCGCTATAAAATTCTCGAAAATGTGCCCCATTACTGCCATATCATTCCTGAATATTTCTTCCATGTCTCTCTGCATCAGATGACAGAGCAGCGCGGTATCCGTGAAATACAGCTTCTTTTGTTTCACAAACCTCTTGTTCAGCTTATTCGGCTTTGACCATGACGGCAGCTCGTATATCAAAAAGGTGCTGCTACAAACCGCCTTGTATTTTTCGTAAGTCTTGGCGTCGAGCCCGGTTTCCTTCATCACATTGGCGTTATTCATGAGGCCGCCCGCCCTCTGCGCGAATGAGACAAGAAGCTGGTATACGTTATCGGGATTCTTTATATCGGCAAGAGCGCGCACGTCCCTCTGAAGTATGGTGGTGATGTAGTCATTAAACCACAAGTATCGATCTTTTTTCCTGTCCAGGGCTATTTCGGGAAAAGTCGCGGCTGATATTGTATCAACAATTTTGACACGGCTGTATTTTCCGGGATTCAAGTCAACATTCCACAGCCTCTCTATCAGGTTTACGCCTGTTCCTTTTATTTCCGAAGCGGAGAAGGGATATAAAGTAAGAATTGACATCCTGCCGACAAGCGCGTCGGCGAGCTTTGGCAGCGCAAAAATATTCGCCGAGCCGGTCAGCACATACAGGGTCCGATCTTTACCGGCAAGGCGCTTCCTGTCGACGGCCATTTTGAAGTGGCGAAACAACTCCGGGGCGAGCTGGACTTCGTCTATTATGTTGAGCTTATCCGTGGGTAGGCGTTCAATAAAGCCCGCAGGATCATTTCTCGCAAAAAACAGGCTGGCAGGATTATCAAAGGTAATGTAGTTCAGCTCATTGTTGGCGGACAAATTCTGAACAAGCGTCGATTTCCCGCATTGTCTCATTCCGTTCAGATATACCAGAGGCCTCGTCTCAATCGTCTCCGCCAGGAGTTTTTCCAGCAATCTTTGTACAAAAGCCATTTCATCCTCACATTAGATTATGGTATTGAAATACCATATTTTATGGTATTAGAGTATATGTGTCAAGTTGTCGCAACTTAAAATGGAAGAAGAGCTTAAACCGGCAGGGTACGAACCTCAACACCCAGGCGCGCCGCGGCCTTTTCGGCTTCGGTTTTTCCCGCGATAATCACTGGATTTGTATGCCCGGTTTGATCCGCGAGATGCTCTTTGGCCGCCCTGATTTGTTCCTCGCTTACGGCGATGACACCTTTAATCCGCCTTGAACGGTGCCAATCCTCAATGCCGCAGAGAAAGCGAAGAAAATCGGCAAGGCCTTTTTCCGCCGGACTGCGGGGACGCATTTCCCTGGAGTAGGTACCAATCACCGCCTTCTCCAGGCTATCCTTGCGATACCGGTTTTCGTTGCGGCGCGGCGCTTCGGAAATTATCGATGAGAACGCCTCCAGTGATCTCAGTGGATTGGGGTCGCGGTAGGTAGAAAAAGAAAAGTTCCCTTCTATGTGATCCGGCTGGGTAAAAGCCCCGTAGGCGCCGCCCTTCATGCGTATTTCCTCCCAGAGGGCGCCGGTGGAAAGCTGGTGCGACAACACGAGCTCCGCGGCCTGGAGGGGAGACCCGTATGGTACGGCCCTGAGAGAAACGGCGGCAAAACCAACCTGGAGGGAAGGCGAAGCGAAGACCTCGGCCTTGCCCGAGAGAGGCTTGAATTCCGAAAGCGCGAGGAAGTTCTCAATTACGCCTGACGCGGGGTATCGGGGCCGGGGAACGCCGAAGGAACCGAAGTACTTCCCTATTTCCTTTCCCGCATCCGCGTTTCCCGTAAGGTTGACCAGCATTCCGGCCCCGGCCAGCTTCGTCTGAAGGGCCTTGAGTTTCGCGCTTATTTCCGCGACGTCGAGCTTTGCAAGCTTATGGGCAAACGCAATTTGATCCAGCCCGTTCCACAGCTCTTCCAGGACACGCGCCCGGGAAAACAGCCGACCGGAGAGGCCCGCGGCGTGAAGATGCCCCGATGGGGACAGTCCCGAGTCAAGATCGTTTTTCATTTCCAGCGCCAAATCCTTAAGCCGTTTCAGATCCGAGAAATCGGCCTCCGTGATGAGCCTTAGGGCTAAATCAAGCGAAGGCCCGATTTTTTCATCCAGGGCCTTCAGGCGGAAGATGATCCAGTCGCGTCCCACGACATCCAGAGTCCCCGTGGGAAAGGCCGCGGTCCTTGCGGAACCGGGCGTGAGAGAGCCCGAGTGGAGCGTCGCGATAAAGCTCCCGGCAGTACGGGCCATGAGGCTTGACACTTCCCCGTAGTCCATGCCGGGAAGGCCCATAGAAACCGCCGTTCGCGAAAAGAACGGAAACCAGGGATAGTCTTCCGGGGAGAAGACATCAAGGGGGAAAGCCAGGTCGATATAGGTGATCCCGTTTGTAAAGATGGGATGAACAAGCAAAGGAACGCCGGAAGCGTCGGCAAACTCCCTTTTGATAATTTCGATTTCCGGCGACAGATCGTTACGCGAAAGATACGGAATTGCGGCTAACGCTTCGGGGCTGTCTTCCGTTTCCTGGACCCGGACGAGTTCTTCCGCCCTGTTTTTGACAGCCTCTTTCTCATCTTTCCCGAGGGAGGCTTCAATTTCCTCAAGACGCTTCGACAAAACGGCTTCCCTTTCTTCAAGAAAACCTTCCTGCGGCTCTATGATGATAAACGCCCGATGGGAATTATCCAGAAGGAAGCGGCGTATCAACTTTTCAAAGTAACGCCCGTCTTCCTCAAGACGGCGTTTTAAGGCATCAAAGCGCGGGGCAAAGAGAAGGCTGTCCCAGGGCTTCCCGCCGTGGAGCCATGACCTGAACGACAGGCGCATCCAGACCAGGGAAAAGGGCCCGCCGGAACGGCGAATTTCCCTGTGGGAAAATTCCATTCCCAAAAGGGCGGCTTCTATTTCTTCCTTCGGGATGCCATCCCGCGCAAGGCGTTCAAGTACCCCAAGGATAAGGGCCTCGACTTCTTTCGCCGCTTCTTCGAGAGGTTCTACCTTCACAAGTCCTCTGATACCGACGCAAAAAGCCGTTTCCCGGATCTCGCCTTCAAGGCCGGTCACCGGGGAAAGATCTTCTCCGAGACCTGAATCTATGAGCGCCCTTGTAAGCGGGGAGCCATCGTGGCCGAGAAGGATTTCGGCTAACGCGGCGAGGGCGAGGGTCTCATCGGGATCGGCGGCGTCCCCGCAAAGCCAGGAAAGCAGCACCGTGGGTTTCTGCTCGGCTCCGGCCGGGCAGGGAATCCTGAAAGACCTCGGATCGTTCCAGCGCCCGGCCCGCTCAATCGAACCGTTTCTGACGCCTGACGGCAGGGACGAAAAGAACTTTTCGTCAAGAAAGGCGAGCTGTTTTTCCGTGGGTATGTTCCCCGCGAGGAAGACGCGGCAATTCGCCGGTGAATACATGGCGGTGTGAAACTCCTTGAGGCCCTCCCAGTCAAGATCAAGGATACATTCGGGATCGCCCCCGGACTCAAATTCATAAGGGGTGCCCGGCAGTACCGCCTTTATCGACCAGAGGCCCGCATACGCGTCAAGCGACGAATAAGCCCCTTTCATCTCATTGTAAACGACTCCGCTTACATTCAGTTTCCCGTCGGGATCAAAAAAAAAGTGATGCCCTTCCTGCATGAAGGTCCATTCGGAAAGAAGGGGCCTGAAGACCGCGTCTCCGTACACGGACATGAGGTTGAAGTAATCGTGTTCGTTTACGGAACTGGCGGGGTACATGGTTTTGTCGGGAAATGTCCACGCGTTGAGAAAAGTCTGAAGGCTTCCCTGGGCGAGAACCAGGAATGCGTCTTTCAGCGGATAAGAAGCAGAGCCGCAGAGAACCGAGTGTTCGAGTATATGCGCCGCCCCTGTAGAATCCTTTGGAGGGGTGGCGAAGACAAAGGAAAAAAGATTTTCACTGTTGTCATTCAGAATATGAAAAACTTCCGCCCCGCTTTTTTGATGCTTCGCCCATATACCGGTTGCGTCTAACTCAGGCAATTCTGTCACCTGGAGAATTTCAAAACCGCTGTCGAGGACATTGCCCTTCTGTAATGCGCTTTTCATACAAATACGTCCTCGTCCGAGAGCAGCATTATGCGGCCTTCTTCCCGGTTCTGGCGGAACCACGCGAGGAATTCCCTGGCCGCGGCCTCGGTCTCTACCCTGGCAACAGGCCCCATGATTTCAGACTCATCCATGACCAGTTGGGCCCTCGTCCTTGTAACATTCCCAAGGATCTTCTGGGTGAAAGCTTCGGACTTGCCCCGGATAAGCAAAGCGATATCCCGGTCGTCCATATCCTTGAGTTTCTCCTGTATTGGCCTGTCCATCGCGCTGCATACGTCTTCCAGTGTGTAAATACGATCCTTCAGCTCCTTGCCAAGGGACGGATCTCTTTCTTCCAGATCCTCAAGAAGCCTGCCGCCGAAGGCCACATCCGAATGTTTAAGAATCGCCGCAAGGACGTTCTTCCCGTCAATCTCAATCCCGGAATTTTGCCTGCCCAAATGGCGGGCCTTCTCCCGAATGGCGGCGGCGGTCCTTTCGATTACCTCGGGAGGAGATTCCCCCAGCCTGGCAATGCGCTTGACAATTTCCAGTTTCCGTTCCGGTGTTGTTTTGGCCAGCGCCGAGGCGGACAGCGTCGAAGGCAGCCGGGAAAACACCATCGCGCAGGCGGCGGGGCTTTCGTCTTTGAAAAGCATGACAATCTGTTCCCCGGAGAAGTCTTTCAGGAAATCGAAGGGGTTTTCCGGGGCATCGGGAACCGCCTTCAAAAGCATTTCCTCGCCCTTCTCCGGGCCGAACGCGGCGTAAAGGATACGCCTGGCCTCTTCCTTGCCGCCCGATGACGAACCGGAATATCCATAGGAAGGAGAAAGAAGGGAACGGAATTCCTCAAGTACGGCTTCGGCCTCTTCGGGGCTTATACCCTTAACCGTAACGATCTCTTTCGATATGGCCTCCACCAGTTTCGGTTCCAGCCTGGAAAGAATTTTGGACGCCTCATCGCTCCCGATGAGTACCATGAACATCGCAGCCCGCCTGAATTTTGAAGCCGGAACCTCTTGCGTGTCTTTTGAGGTTTTCTTGTTAAAGGGCTTATCCTTTCCGGCGCTTTGTTCTGTTTTGATGAATCCGCCGCCGCCGCTGTCTGTATCCTTCCCCATCGCCTTTTGATAGGCGGCAATACCTTGCGAAGCAAGCTTCGCATTGGAAGTTGGCTTCCCTTGAGAAGCAAGCTTCTCATTGGAGTTTCCGGTTTCCGGTGATTTTGATTTTCCCATGTGGTAATAATATGATATTTCAGGGGCGTTGTACATTACGAAATTTTTCATTTTCTGTGGTTTTTGTTCAAAAAAATTTATCCATTAGGGTGTATTTTGTCCAATTTGACTCTGTAAATTTATATTATTATGAGAGAAGAAGAATTGAGTTCGATAGAACCTTTACTCACTAAAACCCGGCTGCTGCTGACGCACTACGACAAGGTCACGGCATTGAATTCCGCGGTTCTGGACAGATCGGGTAATCTTATAAAAATTACCGATTTTGAAAAACAACTGCGATTCTGCGAGCTTTGCAGGAAATATTTCCACAATCCTTCACGTATTTGGCGCGGCGACGAATACCCCTGCGAAAAGATACATCTTGACGCGCTCGCCGAATCCCGACAGACCGGCAAAACCCACATCTACGCCTGTACGGTGGGTTTCGCGTACTGGTGCAGTCCGATTTACCATAAGGGACGGTACACAGGCGCCCTGAATGCCGGGCAGGTTCTTACATGCAGCCGTGACGAGGCGGTGGAAAAATTCAGCTCCCAATGCGCTGACAGGTTAGCCGCCGAAAAATTCCGCAAGATGCTTGAAGGAATACAGGAAAAAAGCCATGAGGAGATTCAGGCCATGGCACGGCTCCTGGGCGTCTGCGCGGAAGAAATCTCCGAAAAGGAAAAATACCTGAATTTCACGTTCCGAAAGATTGCCATGAAGGAAACCGGCTTTGCCGCCGGCAAAACTGTTGACAAATCCGGGGCGAACGGAACAAAAGAAAGCGGTGATACCAGAAAAGAGCACGAATCGGAATATCCGCAGGAAAAAGAACGAACGCTCCTCGCCGCTTTCCGGCGCGGGGATAACGAAACCGGCGCAAAGATTCTGAGGGAACTCATAGACAGCACGGTTACGGCGATTCCGGGAAATACGGAAATTCTCCGCGTCCGCGCAATACAGCTTCTGGTACTCCTTTCCAGGGCCGCTTCCGAAGATCCTTCCGGCGCCACCATGCCTGAAACCTATACCCTGTACCTGAAACGGATACAGGAATCAAAAACCACCGAAAAGCTGATTGAAAATCTGTACCTTATCGCCGGCCATCTGGCGGCAAGGATATTCTCATTCAAGGGAATACGCCACGCATCGGTACTCCGCAGGGCTGAACGCTATATCTGGGAAAACTACACCAGGAAGATCAGCCTTAAAGAAGCGGCCAAGGCCGCGGGCCTTTCGTCGCCGTATTTCAGTTCGATATTCAAGAAAGAGATGGGCGAGAATTTCTCAAACTATCTCAATCGTCTCAGGGTGGAAAGGGCAATGGCGATGCTCACGGGGACATCGAAACCCCTGAACGAGATAGCCAAACTCTGCGGATTTGAGGATCAGAGCTGGTTCTCAAAAACCTTCAAAAGAATAACAGGAGCAAGTCCGGGGAAATACCGGGAAACGATATGAAA
>JGI24698J34947_10001424_pt1 | contig 12598 bp, 14 predicted proteins | sample TergutMp193P3_FD_34947 | JGI IMG/M metagenome (IMG submission 34947)
GAGATGTGGGAAGACCTTGACAGGGACGATCCCGACGACGACCTGGACGACGAGTAGCCCATGCTTGAGCCTTTTTACACAAAGGTTTTCAAAAAAGAACGGAAGCTGATGCGAAAACAGGGCAGGGATCTCGACAAACTCCTCGAAGTCATCAACATGATTGCCGCCGAGCAGTCCCTGCCGCCGCAGTATGAAAACCACCTGCTTCACGGCAAGTTGAAAGGGTCGCTCGGCTGCCACATTCAGGGCGACTGGGTGCTTGTCTATAAAATTGACGATGCGGCGCAAAAAGTCTATTTCCAACGTACCGGAAGCCATTCCGATTTGTTTTAACACCATTCCCCGTTCCTACTCCCCCTTCCCCTACCAGTCGCAATACGCTAATATGCCGCCCCCGCCCCCGGCTACGAACCTGCCGTTCCCGTAGGCGATGGCGAGGATGCTACTCCAAACCCTCTCACCTCTGCTATTGTTGTATTGCCAGAGTGTGCGATTCTCTACGGCTGTCCATGTTGCGCCGTCCGCTGAATACGCCATTTGGCCGTTGTAGGCCCCGAGGACAAACCTGCCTTTGCCGTAGGCGATGCTGTAGATGGTAGTTCCGGAGGGCCCGCCGAATGAGCCGTGTTCCACGACTGTCCAGTATTCGCCGTTCGTGGAATACACAATATTGCTACCCTGACCCACGGCGACAAACCTATCGTTTCCGAAGACGATGCCATTGATGTGGTCGCCGCCGAGCCCCGAGCCGAATGAGGTGCTCGGTAGACGTGTCCAGTTTTCGCCGTCCGGGGAAGACGCCATTCTGCCGGCTTGTCCCACGGCGATAAACCTGCCGTACCCATAGGCTATGGAGTTGACGCCGTAGGGGTAGAATACCCTGGTACCCCAGGTGACAAACCTCCCGCCTGCATAGGCTATGATGACGGGTTGTCTGTCCTCTGCGGCTGTCCAGGTTCTCCCGTCCGTGGAATACGCCATTTTTTCTCCACCAATGGCGACAAACCTGTTTTCGCCAAAGACGACGCGATCGATGTTCTGTCTGTCGCTGAATATGGTCTGTGTTGCGGCTCTCCATGTTTTCCCGTCCGCCGAATACGCGATTTTCCCGTTATTACCCACGGCGACCCAGGTGTTGTTGCCATAGGCGATACCCAGGACAGAGGACGTGAAGGGGTTGTTCGAGACGGCGATCCAGTCCGTGGAGCCGCCGTCGCGTGGCGGTGTGTCTGTCTGCGCGATTGTGCCGCTATCGCCGCCATTATCGCCATCGTCGCCGCCGCCGTAGATGCGGCCGAAGACGTCCCCGATTACTTCAATGCCGTCGGTGAATCGGTCGGAGATGCCCACGATAAAATCTCCAAAGGTCTCGAGGATGCCCACCTTATTGGGCTCGGTTCGACCCCAGTCGCAATACGCAATTTGGCCGCTATGGCCCACGGCGACGAACTTGCCGTTGCCGTAGGCGACGGGGTAACCGTTGCCGGAGAAGGAGGGGGAGTATTTGCTTCTGTAAAACGTGCTGTTTGTGGCTGTCCAGGTATTGCCCCAATCGGAATAAGCGATTCTGCCGATATCGTCCAGGATGACCCATATACCTGAGCCATAGGCTATGCCTTTGAAGTAGGTGTCGCTGAAGGGTGTGTTCTGGAGAGATGTCCAGCTTGCGCCGTCGTCGGAATACGCGATGCTGTTGTAGCCCCCGCCGAGCCACTTGAGGACGGGATTGTCGAAAGAGGCATTGGCGATGCTGTATCCTAATTGATCGTATGCCAGGGGTAACCATCTTTCGCCGTTCGAGGAATANGCCATTCACGCTGCCATTGGCGTCCCCACCCACGGCGACGAACATCCCGCTGCCATCGGCATCCCTGCCAAAGGCGACGGCGTAGAGGTCGCTTCTGGCGTCTAATGTGCNCGGCGTCCAGTCTATCCCGTCCGTCGAATACGCGATTCCAAGCGCGCCCACGGCGACCCAGGTGTTGTCGCCATAGGCCACGCCGCGGATGTCTGAAAATTCGCCGAACCCGCCGTTGTATTCAGTTGGTACGGGGAACCAGTCCAGGATCTTATCGACCCGAAAAAACGTGTGTGCATTGTCGCCTATGCCCCTGTATTCGCTTGAGGTGAGAAACCCGCTGATGGCGCCGCCGATAAAATCGCCTAGTAAGGGGACTGCCGACCATGCCTTCATAATTTTCGGCGCTAACTCTTTAACCACCTCTTCTTTATAGATCGACGCTAATTGTTGATGCGCCGCCGTAGCTATTTGCGAGGCGCCCGAACTGGTGGCGCCCTTTCCGGCAAATATAACCATGGCGTCTTCCCTGAACCGGGAGTCAAACGTTTCTTTATCCGGATACCACCCGTAATGATACCCAATGGCAGTGCCGAGAACCGCGATTGTTTTTAATTTTCTATTTTCGCTATCGGTGAAAACATCCACCAGCGTGCCGAGGCTAAAGGGGATGGCGTCAATTAATGCCTGGACGCCTCCCCTTCTAACGGCTGTCGAATATATCATGTGTTCGACAACATCCCCTTTGCAGCCGCAGCCAATGTACTCCGGGCAATCGCTTCTTCTTTTTGCCCTGTCTGCATCATCTTTGCCTTTGGCTATATACTTGGCGAAATCATATTTGGTCTCATTGTACATATACACCATCTCGTGATAGTANGTGTTCATCGACGGGATTANATACTCGTCCACGAACTTCTCGGCAACAATCCTTGTGAATGTGGCTTTGTCAAAAAAAATATTGGCCGGATTCAGTAACGGGATACTTATTTCACCATAAGGAGGAAAATCTTCAGGTACCAAGCCAAAGTAGTCAGCGCTGAAGTCAAGATTTTCCGTTATATTTGAGACCCATTCCCCCGGGGTATATGCCAGGTAGTCGAAAACTCTTTCTTTTATTATAAAGCCCAGTTTCGTCGGCCCCTGGATCACGTAATAAACCGGGACTGTAAAACCGGTCTCTGAATTAGTCCCTGTTACCTCAAGATACTGACCCGCGGACAGTTTGATCCAATAAGACTGGCTTTTTTCCGCCTTGTCTACTGATATTCTTATGCCCTTGTCTTTCCCATCCCGTATTTCAAGCACATTGGGATCCCCGCCGCCGTAAAGATGCCCAAACTCGACGTTGTCGATCTCATAGTATCATCCTGGTATAACTTTCCAACAAGGTCGCGCCCGTTAAAGTTCACGTAATAGGGACTATAAACAGTAGCAATAGGAGACAGCACAGGTGGAACCCAGTCCGCCCAGTTCTCGAACAGATCCCGCCCGCCAAAAGGTACAAGCAAGGACGAAATAGTTTCCGTTAAGTCCGCAAACATCTTCTGCCCACCCGCCAAAACTAAAAGCGCCACGAGTAATGCCAGCTTGTTGGCTTTAGTTTTCTTCATCAATTTATAACTCCTTTTTAAAAATTGTATCAGACCGTTTTGTTACTTGAGAATCTTAGTCTTCCCGATCAGCGGCAGAGGTTTCATTTTTCTCCTCACGGCGTTGATTATGCCAATGATTTCCAGGATTAAAAGCCCTATCCAAACCACAAGTCTCGCAATGGCAACTGGCACCGCCAAAGCCGCCACCCTGAGAAAGTACACGATTAGTATCGATCCGATCATCCACACAATCCAGCCGATAAACAACGCCAGCCCCTGGTTCAAGTGGCACTTCACAAACGGCGATTTCCTGAAAGCGCGGGCTATGAGCGGGATGAGACACAGAATGCCGAGGTAGGCGAGAACCGCCATTCCCTTGCCCTTCTTCGCGCCGCGGCCAGTTGCGGAAGGCGTCTTCTTCCTTTTGGAAGGCGTTGCTTTTTTGCTTGCGGAAGCCGTTGGCTTTTTGCTAGTGGTGGTTGTCTTCTTTTTTTGGCGTTGGTGTTGTTTTTTTTGCCATTTTTAACTCCATGGTGCCAGGCACCCTTCTAATGGTGTCATTTTATCATTTTTCGGGTGGATTTATCAAGTAAAAACGAAAACGGTAGTTACTACCGTAATGCTCCGAGGTGGAAAACACCATAAGAATGATAGACAAATCAGAGTTTAGTGAATAAAGTTAGTCCTTTTCCTCTCAACCTGCTGCGGGGGCGGTACTGCTTTCTTGCCTGCGGCAAGGGTTTTCAGAAGCCACGCCATGTTCCTGCCCTGGATTTCCATAAGCTGTACCCCTTCCTCGTCCTCTCTGAGTTCCGCCGGGTTGTTGCCGTGGATCACCTGCCAGTACACGCTCGGGGTGAGGATGATCTGGTTAAGGCTGAAGTAATTTGTGAGCTGGTGGAAAGTGGAGATGCCCCCGGTGCGCCTTAAGGACACAATTATGGCACCCACCTTGTACTTCATGTCTACGCCGGGGAAAAAGAGCCGGTCAAGGAAGCTCTTGAAGGTCCCGGCCACGCCGCCGTAGTACACGGGGCAGCCAAGGATGACCCCGTCGGCGGCCTTCAGTTTGTCACGGCACTCGTTCACGATATCGCCCTCGATAACGCATCTCCCGCTGTTATCGGTCTTGCATTTGCGGCAATCCAGACAGCCCTGGATGTTTTTGTTCCCCACCTCAAATACTTCCAGGGAAATTCCCTCTTTTTCAAGTTCCCCTCTCATAATGGAAATTCCTGCGGCGACCACGCCGTCATGATGGGGGCTTCCGTTTAGCGCGATTACTTTCATGTGTATCTCCTTTTAACTACCAAATATACTGAAGTCAGACAGCATACACAAGAGATTAACCACGAACAGCCACAAACTCGTTCCTTCGGAACGCACACGAACTAGGGGAAAAAAAGTTTGTGTTAGTTCGTTTGGTTAGTGGTAAAAATTTTTAGATGTGTGCTAGCCTATATGGAGTATGAACGTAAAATATGATAAATATATTATACGGGGATTGAGCTGTGGGCGGAGCGTATCGAAAGAAAGGACTTCTTCTCTTGAAACTGCTGTTGATGGGCGCCGCTCTTTGGGCGAGGGACGTGACGATCCTCGTTGAAGACAGGGAACTGGAAATGCCCCTTGAGGGAGCGGTAATCCACTCCTGGGACGGCAGCCAATACGTCTGCGATTATGACGGAAAGGCGATTGTCCAGGTGCCGGACGACAGGCAGGTTTCCATTCAGGTTACCTATCCGGGTTACGCGACGGGCCGCCTTGCCATCCCCGTTAGCGGAAACAGTTTCACCCTGGGGCTTGACCTCGGCGGGGCGATAGGGAGCGGGGAACTGGTCATTGTGACGGCAAGGCCAACTTCGAGCGAAACCAGAAGCGGCCGCAGCGTGGCGATTTCCGGGGAAGCTATGGAACGGAGTTCGATGATTGGCGTTATCGAAGACGTGATGACGTCGATAAAGCTCCTTCCGGGCGTGGGTTATACGGGCATGTTTAACGCCTTGCCCTCAATACGCGGCGGGGTTCCAGGGGACCTGATGGCAACCCTGGACGGTTTCTATATCGAGAACCCTTACCACTGGGGCGGGGGCTTTTCAATCTTCGATCCCCACATGGTATCAAGCGCCCAGCTTTCCCACGGCGTTTTTTCCGCTCGCCACGGACACACCATCTCCGGCCTTCTGGAGGTTAGTTCAAAAAGGGCCTTCCCGGATCACGCGGAACTTGAACTTGGCATTTCCACAAGCGCGGTGAACCTGAGCGCCGCGATTCCCCTGGGTTCTGAAGACGCATTCGGCGGCGGCCTCATGGTCATGGGGAAGGTGACCTACTGGGACCCCTTCGTCTGGCTTATGAAGGAGCTGAGTAAATCCTGGGACAACGAAACGCTTCAGATGATAAACGCCGTCACTACCGCCCCCTATATACGAAGCGGCGCGGCTTCATTCAACTACAGGATCAATACGGACCTGGAAGTAACGTCAAGCGCTTTTTTTGGCGTAGATGGAGTGGGGGCGGATTACCTTAATGAAAACCCCGACTCTCCCGGTTCGACTTCGCTGGTACATTCCATTTCTAACATGGCCTTTAAATGGGACAACCTCCAGACCTTTTTGATCTCGGGCCTGACTTACAATCCCGCCCCTTCAATGGTCCTCAAGGCAAGCCTCGGGGCCGGCTATGAACAGTCAGATGTGGACGCGAAAATCGAATACGACTATCTAAAGGTTTATGAAATGAGAAACGGGGTGAGAACCCTGAGTTATGAGCTGGACGGCAGATACCTTGACTACTTTTTTCAGCGCACCCAGTCGGCGGCGAATCTCCAGGGCCGCTTTGATTTCGACTGGAGCCTGGGAAACGGTTTCCTCTTCGCGGCAGGTTTCCAGGAGCTTTTCAGCCAGAGCCTCCAGGAAATGGACGGGAAATTTTTTATTGAACAGAGGATCAGGGGACCATACCCACTTCCGCCGCTTCCGCCTTCCATTCCCGAAGGCGAGGAGGCCATTATTCACTACCCTGTTTACGGGGAAAGGCCGGAAGTAAAAACCCAGCGCTTCAACACTTCCGCTTATTTTCTTTCAGAATACTCAAGTCCCGGAAACCGCTTCGGGGCGGAACTGGGCTTAAGGGTGGATCATCTTTATTTCAGGGGGAATGACTTTGGCATTCAGACCATGCCGGTTTTGAATCCAAGGCTCAACATTGACTACAATATTTTTAGAAACCGGGGGTCGGTCGAATCACTGGATTTCACGGCGGGAACCGGTCTTTTTTCTTCGGTGAACGAGGCCATTACCAATATCACCGTTGACGACGGCATCGGCGATTTTGAGCTAAAGCCAAACCGTTCATGGACTTCCGTATTAGGCGTCAAGAGCGATTTCTTCGGGGGATGGAGCCTTAACGTGGAAGGGTACTTCAAGTACGTTTTCGACAGGGCATACCAGTTCCAGCTCAGGGAACCGGGGTCTGAACTCTCCAACAGGGTCTTTCGGTTTAACGGCGATGGAATTATCTGGGGGTTCGACCTCATGCTGCAAAAACTCGAAAGCCGGTACTGGGACGGCTGGCTTTCCTATACTTTTAACTACGCCCGTTATCATACGCCAGAATGGCCCGTCAGCGGGAGGCCCTGGGAGATTGAGGATTACGGATGGTATTATCCCGGCTTCCACCGTTTTCACAATCTCAACCTGGTGTTGAATTTCAAGCCGCTGAAGAACTTCAACATCTATACCCGCCTGGGGCTGGCGTCGGGAGTACTAAAGGCCGTGGTAGGTGAAATCACCGCCTACGATGTGCAGTTGTGGGATGAAAACGGCCCGGTTATGGTTATCGATGAAAATGGGCAGCAAAAGGTCCAGACCATCAAAAAATACAGGCGGGACACCTGGTACACCGATGACTCCAGAACCACCTGGTCGATTCCGCTTGATCTCAAACTTTCATATATTACGTATAATCCCCGCAACAAAGTCAATACCGAAATGTACCTCGCGGCGGAAAACCTGTTATCGTTGTTTTATGTCGCGAAGGCCAACACATCTTTCAATACATATACGGGCCAGGAGAATACGGGCAGCGACAGCGCCAGTTACGAATTGCCAGTGCCCATGGTTTCTGTGGGGGTCAGATGGAGTTTTTAGTGTTCGGAGAAATTAATATACACGTAAGAATTTTTGCCACGAACCAACACAAACAAACTAATTGGCGACGTTCGTGTGGTTTGTGGTTAATTCTTTTTTTTATTTTTTTGTTACCAGGATGTACAAGCCTAATTCAGAAGGGCGGCGAGGTTCTGGATGGAAGCGCTTTTGAAGAAAAAACCATTGCCGTTTACAGGGTTTCCGGCGCGGGCGAAAAAACGGCAATTGAGGTCAGGGAACTTGGACTAAAAAACGGAGAGAAAATACTTGAGATTTCAAACGGCGCGTGGCCGGGCTTTACACTCAGGGGCAGTATGCCGGAAGCTGACGGAAGCATCCGCTTGACAGAGGCCCGTTTTCTGTCGTCCCATACCCGGGGCTGGAACGAGTTTGCGATGGGCATTATCGGCGGCGCTATTTTTCAAAACCCGGGCCCGGCAGTCGGCATATTGCGTATAACGGAGGAAGTTGAACGGGTGGAAATTTCTTCCGGAAGGATTCGCCTGAAAAGCGATTATATAACGGGATCCGCCGCGATAACGCCGCTGCGGAACAGGCGCGAGCGCATAACGGCCCTCGTCGAATGGATGAACGCTCCTTTGTCCGAAAACCGCGAAACGCCCGTCTTTGCGGACATCGGCGAATTTGAACGCTACTGGAAAAGGGTTCTTTTCCCGGAACTGGTTTTGCTTAAATACCGTCCGGAAGAGTATTCTGTCCATAACGCCGAATGGAAGCGGGAGGACGGTGTTAATTGGAACCTTGGCTACACAGGAACCGTTTTCCCGGAAGGGCTTTGGGAATACAGGAATTCCGGCGCAATGCTCCGGGACTGGGAGGAAGCCCTCCCCTGGATTTTTATGGAGTATTCGTGGAACACGATTATTGATTCGTTTAACAATACAATTTTGCAAAAAATCAAATGAGGTGAATGATGGAAACAACAAGTTCGGGTTTTAGCCTTCTGGAACTCTTTATCATGGGCGGCATCTTTATGTGGCCCCTGCTCCTTTTCTCTATTGCCGCCGTGGCGATTACGGTGGAACGCCTGATTTACCTTCTCTACCATAACCTCAAGCTGGACGACCTCAAGCAAAAGGTTGAAAGCGCGCTTCTGGACGGAAACCTTGAGGAGGCGAAGGAATACCTTGAAAGCCGGACAAAGCGCAGGATGGGCGCGCGGATACTGCTCACCCTTGTGAACAGGTCCGGGCTTTCGGAACACCGCCTTGAAAAAGCCGTGGAGGCCGAGGCGATGAGCTGCATCTCGTCCCTGGAGAACGGCTTTAACTTCCTGACGGCGCTCGGCTCCCTTTCCCCCCTCACCGGGTTTCTCGGAACCGTATCGGGAATGATAGGCGCGTTCAGGTCCATCGCCGAAGCGACCGAGGTAAACGCGCAGATCGTCGCGAACGGCATCTACGAGGCGCTGATTACCACCGTATTCGGCCTCATCATCGCCATTATCGCGATGTCCGCGTACTCCCTTTTCACGCATGTCGTGGATAAGTTTGCCTCGGAAGTGGAAATCGTCTGCTCGGAGCTTATCAACGAGATCGCTTCTGGCAATCAGGCCGGCGAAACGCCTAACGCTGAAGAAAATCAGGAAATCCGATGACGATTAAACGGCGAAAGAGGGAAGCCACGGCGGAGAGCAGCGCGTCAAGCGACGTCGCGTTTCTGTTGATCATCTATTTTTTGGTGATTGCCGGCTTCAACATAAACCAGGGCTTCCTCATGAACCTCCCCGCCAAAGATTCCACCCTCCTCATCCAGAGGGACAATCTCATGCGCTTTGAAATGGACGGGCGCGGCGTTCTGATAAACAACGACACGGAAATGAGCGTTTCCGAGGCGGAAAGCGCGATACGGACCGCCGTGGCCGGACATCCAAATCTCGCCGTGGTTCTTTCGATAGACCCGAAGGCGCCCTGGCAGCAGGTGGTATTTTTTGTCGAGCTGGCGCAGAAACTCCAGGTGGATTCCTTTTCCTTCAACATGAGGGAGAGCACATGAGACTCAACCGCAGGCGAAAGGATTTTTTTATTCCCCTTTTTTCGATGTCTGACGTTGCTTTCCTTCTCCTCATTTTCATTATGCTCGTTTCCCTGATTAACTACCGCAAGGAAGTGAAAATCCAGTACCCCGAGGCGGAGACCGCCAAAAGGGTAAGCGTCGAGAAAAATCTTGAGATATGGGTGGATCGCGAAGGCGGCCTTCACATTAACGGAAATCCCGGAAGCCTCGCCAATGTCGAGCAGAGCATTGTCGAGTCCTACCGCAGCGCGCCGGATACCCGTGTTCACATCATCGCCGACCGGGACACTCCTTTTGAAAACGTACACCAGGTGATTGATATTCTGCAGCTCCTCCAGCACCGGGTGGTAAGTTTCGTGGTGAAAAATGACTAGCCCTGGCGGTTTCGACCTCGCCCGGATGCGGGCGTTTGTATTTGCCGGCGTGACCGTATTGCACATAGCGCTCATCCTGCTCGTTGCATTTAACATCGAAACGATTGTCAAACAGCCCGAGCCGTCCGCCGGAGTAATGAAGCTGGTGGATCTGCAGGAAATAATTCCGCCGCTGCCCGAGGAACCGCCGGTTCCCCAGTCCACCACCCATGAGCCAATAGCGGAAAACATAATCGAAACAGATGAGGAGCCTCCCCCCGTAACTGCGCCCGTAGGCATGCCGGTTCAGCAGTACGTCGAGCCGGAACAGGAAGAGTACCTGCAACAGTACATGATAACGCAGGTGCCGGTCTTCCCTGAAGACGAGATTCGCCGGAACACGATCCACCCACCAATCGCCCAGCGTTCCAACATTGAGGGGACCGCCTACCTCGCGCTCTTCATAGACCGCGAGGGGAATATCCGTGAGGTCCGCGTGCTCAGGGAAAATCCTACCGGCTACGGTTTCGGCGAGGCCGCGGTCAACGCCTTCAGGGGCGTCCGCGCGAAGCCCGCGGAAGCCGACGGCGTACCCGTGGCGGTGCAGTACAGGTATACAATCAGATTTTCCATGAGGTAATTCATAATTAAATCCGTGTGATAATCTGCGGCAACAAAGTATAAGTTATATCGGGATAAGTTAAATTTTGCGGAAATTCATCGAAAAAATCTATACATTCCATTTCACTGTTCTTTGGTATTTCCCCTAACTCATTCACATAAGCCAGAAACACCTGTCCGTTGGACCATTCAATGTTTTCCGTTTCATGCGGTTCATCGCAGGCCCAATAATCACATACCGGCTGAATTTTAAAATCCACTGCGCCTGTTTCTTCCCGCAATTCCCTTTTCGCGGCCTCAACAGGCGTTTCTTCCGGTTCTATGTGCCCGCCTGATGTTTCCCATGTATTCCGTTCTTTGTGTTTACATATTATCCACTTGTTTTTGTAACGGACAAACGTTACAACGTATTTATAATTCTGTAATTTGTTGAGTCTATATACTGTACATTTCATTTAGTTATACTTTCTCGTAAATATTGTACCACGCCCTTTCGGAGAACTTTTTATACTCAGGGCGCTTGCCTTCCTCTTCCGGAACCCCAACCGGCAAAAAAGCGACGACGATATATTCTTCGGGAATATTCAATAGCCCGGCTATCTGTTTTTGCGTTTTCGCGCTTTCGGTAACCTGGCCCTCAATCCAGCAGCTTGCGTAACCGAGGGCGGTAATAAGGAGCAGCATATTTTCTATGGCGGCTGCATAATCCTGTATATTAAAATACACATCCGCATAGCCAGGTATCCGGCGGGTTAATACGCATATCCCGGCAGGAGCGCTTTTACCTCCAAAGCCGTTTTTCTGAATTATGTCTCTTATGGAATCAAGAATCTGCCGATCATCCAATCCCACCAGGGATGTCGTCTGCTTGTTGCAGCCCGAAGGCGCCGCAAGGCCGGCTTTCATTATTTTTTCCAGATCTTCACGGGGAACAGGCGTATTTTTATAGGCTCCCCGGTAACTACAGCGTTTTTGAATACATTCAAGAATATCCATTTTTTTCTCCTTCATACTTGATTATACAGTATTTCCAATACCCTTGTCTCCCTCCTGATCCAGGGTGTTGAAGTTTGTCCGTTATCAATAATACCCATGTTTGTTTTATACGCTTTTTCAATTTCCGTCCAGCATGGTATGAACTCCAGTTCCTCTTCATATTTGTCAAGCTTTTGATCAAATTGATTATCGCCTGTTTTTACGCTATAATATTCGGAGACCATTTTGAAAATACTGTTTTTATCTTCTTCCGCTATTCCGAATTCAGTCATTATTCCAATCTTTTCTTCAATTTTAGTTACATTACAACCCACTTCTTCCAATACTTCCCTTTTTAACGCTTCTTCGACAGTTTCATTTTCTTCAATTCCGCCGCCGGGGAATTTGTATTCATTTGTCTTGCCCAAATGTACCATCAAAATTTTTTGTTCATTTATTATTACCGCCCTGACTGCGTTTCGCGATATTATTTTGCCCTTATTAAAATCGAGTGATTTTTTATCATCTCTATATATCACTTCATCGAATAACATGGTCTTTCTCCCTCAGCTATGGGCTTCCAGAACCCGGATTATTTCCCTCTCAAGTTCAACCGAGGCGGCTGAACCGTAGACTCTGTCTTCCGGCAAAGCATCGAAAGTCCTGTCAAAAACAATACCCTCCCCGGCCTTTCCCAAAATGACGATCCTTCCGCCCATGTATAGCGCCTCACGCGGATCATGGGTTACCGCGATGAGCAGGCGTTTTTCCAGAAGCGAGAGGCAGGTTTCCATCAGGCTAATCCTGAGGGGAATATCCAGCGACTGAAAGGGCTCGTCCATGAAAAGCGCCGTCGCGGGCCAGGCAAAGGCCCTCGCCATTGAAACACGCTGTGCCTGCCCCCCTGAAAGTTCAGTAGGGTATGCCGTATCCAGTCTCTCAAGGGAAACGAGGGAAAGAAAACGCCTCGCCCGTTCCACGGCTTCTTCCTCTCCGAAAATCTTTAGCAGGGGGAGACTGACGTTTTCCAGGACCGTAAGCCAGGGGAGGAGCCGGGGTTCCTGAAAC
>JGI24698J34947_10001425_pt1 | contig 12581 bp, 12 predicted proteins | sample TergutMp193P3_FD_34947 | JGI IMG/M metagenome (IMG submission 34947)
GCTTCCAGCAGCTTTACGGCGTTGGCATGATCGACGATTTTTCCCGACGCGAGGGGTGCAGCCCCGGCAAGCCGCAGGGAACGATCCCTGCGAAGTTTTTGCCAGGGGCCATCCGTGGCTGGCGGCCTTTCAGGTGCGGGGGCGGAAGGGGCGGGATCCGGTTGCGTAGGGCCGGCAACGGGCATAACGGCGGTTTTCCGCACCGCCACATTGAACGCTTCCCCATCGACCACGATCTGCCCCGGGACGCCCGCATCCACATTATAGCTTTGCCCGTCAATATTGAGTACAAATTCCATTATACCACCTTCGGGACTCGAACCTGCCGCCTTCAGTTTCGGAGGCCAGGTAAACTTCAATATATAATATCTTATATTGATATAGGATAAACTACCGTATGGAAAAATGTCAAGCAAAATACGTCACTAATTATCTATGGACGCTTTCGCTAAATTACATTATGCTTCTTTCTCATCCTGTTGTAATGGGTCTTTATTTTTTCTGAAAGGGCTTTCCTGTCCGCATCCGTAGATTCGATACAATGGGACAATAGCGTTTTTAACGCCCTTGTTTGCCTGGCATATATTGCATGGTTTTCCATGGTTGATGTCAAATTTTTCTTTTCTTTTTTAATTTCTTCTATCCTGGATTGATTATCTGCTTTTCTTTCCTTTAAAATATCCTGTAACCGCAAAAACACCCGCTCTTTTATGGTTAAGGTCAAGAAATCATCCAATACTGTTTTCTTGTATTGTTGAACAACTTTATCAATAAAAAAATTCGTTTGCTTCAATTTCTCTGTTGCATCGTTAATCCTGAATATGTCAAGGCATTCTTTTTCTTTGTCTGAATAATTCAGGCGATCATCCAGGGTGGAATTAACAATTGACCCTATCTGCTTTTTTAAGTAGTCTTCAGTCCAGTTGTCGCAGAGTTTGGCCAGTTCGTTTATCCGCTTGATTTGGGATTCTTTTGAAAATAGTATTAATTCATTCTGTAAATGCTCAATGATATTTTTTGATTCAATATTTATTATTTCCTGGATATCAGAGCATCTTTTTATTATTTTTGTTTTAACTTCATTTATAAAGTCTTTTTCACAGATATCGTGGGTATTTCGAAACCACCACATTATACATATACCCCAAAAAATACCCGGAAATGCCCGAGGGGCTATGATGCAGTTTGAGAAAGTACACGGATAAAATCATTCAATTTTTTTTTCTCCTGATTGAATCTTTCCTCCCTGGATTTTATATCCGGTTTGGTTAGCTCGTGTCTCATTTTCTTAAGCTCCCCAAGAAATTGTCTTTCTGATTCCTCCTTGTCCTGGATTTTCTCGTTTATTCTGTCCTTGACCCGGGAAAATGCCTGGTCAATTACCTCAGAGAATTCATCTTCTGATTTAATGAACCCTTCACGAACAATCTTCGTGAAATACTGTTCAATCAAATCAGAACGCCCCTGGCCGGGTTCATCCTTTAATATTTCCGCAAATTCATGATCGCTTAGGGCTATGCGCCTTGTCACCATACCGGAAATATTGTTTCTTAGTTTCTTGCTATTGGCGTCAAAATCACGTTGAAGGGATTCAATGCTGATTAATATCCCTTTGTCTTTGGATATTTCATGTACGGAATCAATGAGTGCGTTAAATATGGAATCCATAGCTGCCTGGAGGTTATTTTCAAGTTCCCCGCAGAAATTGATGAATTCGTTTCGCTTTTTTTCCAGAACTTCATTCATTTTATGCGTTTCATCATGAGTCGCTGTATTTACGTCATAAGCACGGGTTTTCCCAATGTCTTTTTTTGTGCTTGAATACCATTTAACCAAGTCCACTGCCAATTCAGCAGCTACGGCAAAGATTGCATGTATAATTGCAGAGAGTACCATAACTATGCTCCCATTGATTTTTTAAGCTCGGAATTTATTTTTTTCTTCATCCTGGTAATTTCACCCATAATTCCTTTTTGCATATCATCAAACTTTTGTTGGATGTCTTCCCTTTCTTCCTTGATTTTATTAATCTCCCTGTTCTTTTCAGCTATCACACCCTTCTTCTTCTTCTGGTCCGCATGCAAATATTTTAGCTTTCTTTCAACTTTATCCTTCTGATCTTCAGCCGTTTGTTTTAAGTCGGCTACTATATCGTTAAATCTGGAATCAATATCTTCCGCGAGAACCATGTCGGGCTCCTTTAAGGGGCCTTCCTTTAGTACCTGCAAAAATTCCCCAATATTTGTTTGGCGCAGAATCTTCTCCTTTTTCTTGATTATTTCATTTTTCTCATCGGCAAAAATTTTTATTGCTCTCCCTATAGGATTGAATGGCCGAATCCTGATACCGCTCTTTTCGGCAAAAGTTATTATAGTATTGATATTGATGGCGTTATCCTTAACCGGCTCTCCCGCATCCAGTTTTTGAACCATGTTGAAAATATACGCGGATACCCCTATAATATTGGTATCAACCAGTTCCCTGTCGCGATATAAATCCTCAAATTGTTTATGCCATTTTTCTTTTAACTTTTTCCAATCCTCGTCAGGTTCATTAAGAACATCCATTTGGGTTCCGAGTATTATTACTTTTCCCTTGTCATTGCCAATGTTTTCAAAAGTTTCAACGATTGTTTTATAATCCGCATCTCTAATAGTCTTGTCAACACAGACCACTACGGCGTTTGCCCGGTCAATGTATTCCCTAGTAATATTTGCGCGGTAAGGAATAACATCGAAGAGTCCCGGAGTATCTACAAAAGTAAGATAAGGGGGCAAGGGAAAGTTTTTGGAACCCCATGTGGAAAGCCCAATTACGATTTTTTTTACGAAATAGTGACATGGGCTTTGGGAAGAGCTATACTCTTTCACAGTGGCCCTCAGATCCCCTATGGATTTTGAGGTTTCTTTCTTGAGAGGATGGTTAATCCAATCCTTCTTTTTTTTTCCTGCCCCCAATTCATCATATTCCTTCCTGAAAAGGGAGTCTTTGCTTTTCGCTGCCGAAGCCCATAGATCATTCCATTCTTCAGTAGTGTAAAAATGTACTTCGACATAGTTACCTTTGGACGAATACTTAAAGATGGTTAACGCCGCAGTTTCAGGTCTTACATCAGTTGAAGCTATGTCTACCCCCAAAATCGCGTTCATTAAGGTTGATTTGCCCGAATTTACTGCGCCGACAATGGCCACCTGGCAGTCGGGATCATTGACAAAATCCAAATATTTACCGATGGCTTTGTTGTGGTTGTCAAAAATACCTTTAAATAATTTTTGGAGTTTTTGCAGTTCGGATTGTAATTTCTCAGCCTTTTTCCTGTAAGGAATAGCCAAATCCATTCCCATTATGCCACCTTCTTTTATTTATAGATAATAACTATTCCGGTGTCCCTGTCAAGACGTTGACCGGGTAATGGACAAACTTGATAATTCAGACTAGTATTCTGCTTATATGACCAGGGAAAAAAAGACCATCATCGCGGTGGATGACAATAGTGTGAACCTGATAATCTACAAGAAAACCCTCAAAACCCATTATGCGGTTTATACCGCTTCCTCGGTAACAAGGATGTTCAAAATAATGGAACATATCAAACCGGATCTGATTTTGCTGGATGTGGAAATGCCGGATACCAACGGATATGAAGCCGCGCGTATGCTTAAGGAAGATGCCGCTTTCAGGGAGATCCCCCTGATTTTTCTCACCTCGAGGGACGATCCGGTAAGTGAAAAGATAGGTTTTAATCTGGGCGCCGCGGATTATATTTCCAAACCGGTTGTCAGCGACCAACTCATTGAGCGAATAGGGAAGCTCCTTTCCCCGCCTGGATGAGCCGCCCTTGATCTTAATCACGGATACACGTCGATTTGCTATTCCATAGATACCAAATTTGTGTAGAATCTGATATTGTTACGTAACAAACGCAGGAGGTACTGCATGGCCATTTTCACGCCGCCAAAGGCGGTGAAATTACTCAATCCCAAAATCATTACCGTTACAATAGTAATAATTGGGGTGATTCTTTTTCTGACGACGAGTTTCTATATCGTTGATCAGACTGAGGAAGCGGTGATAACCCGTTTCGGGAAGTACCTGAAGACCACAGGCCCCGGGCTACAATACAAGCTTCCCTTTGGCATTGACAAGACATATCTCGTTAAAGTGAGGGAAGTCCAAACACAGCAATTCGGTTTCCGCACCCTGAGCTCCGGAATCGTTTCCACCTATACGGCGGACAGCAGCATATCAACCATGCTTACCGGGGATCTCAACATGGTGGATGTGGAGTGGGTCATACAGTACCGCATCGTGGATCCCCTGGCGTGGACTTTCAACGTGATGGAAAAAACCGCCACCATCCGGGACGTATCGCAATCGGCGATAAATATGCTGGTGGGGGATCGGGCCATAATGGACATTATGGGTTTTGAACGAAGCGCCATAGAAGCCGCCGGGCTGGATTACATGAACGAAACGTTCAGGAATTACGGACTCGGGATCAGCGTCATCGCGGTCAAACTTCAGAATACCGATCCTCCCGTGAGGGTTCAGGAGGCGTTTGACGATGTGAACAGGGCCATTCAGGATCGGAACCGGCTTATCAACGAAGGCCAGCAGGCGTATAACGAACAGATACCGCGAACCAGGGGCGAGGCGGACAGGATATTGCAGGTTGCGGAAGGCTACGCCGCCGAGCGGGTTAACCACGCAATGGGCGACGTGGCCCGTTTCAACTCGGTTTTCGAGGAGTACCGCCGCGCCCCTGACGTTACGCGCCAGAGGCTCTACTACGAAATGATCGAGGATGTGTTTAAGGACGACAGCAATACAGCCCTTATCGATAGAAGGTTCGAGAATTTTCTCCCCTTCATAAATTTAGGTACGCAGGAGGGACGGTAATGAAAAAATCCATTAAAACACTGATCGTTCTTGTTATTTTGATTATTGCCGTTTTCGTTATGGGCCCCTTCTACGTGATCGACGAAGGTGAACAGGCGGTGATTGTGCAGATGGGCAGAATTACCAAAACGGTTACCGAGGCGGGACTGCACATAAAAGTGCCCTTTATTGACGAAGTGGTAAGGTATCCCAAGAAGATCATGGCCTGGAACGGTGAGCAGAAAGGCATACCCACAAGGGAGAAACAGTACATCCAGGTTGACGTTACCGCGAGATGGAGGGTTTCTGATCCCCACAAATTTTACGAGTCCATCGGAACGGTTAACAGGGCGTATGAAAAACTTGGGGAGGTAATAGATTCGGAAGTCAAGACCGTGGTAGTGGAAAACTACTTTAACGAGTCGGTGCGAAATTCCAATCTTATTATGGAACGACAGGCAAGCATTGACGATCTGGGACTGGGAGGCGATGTTGACCCTGGCATTATCACTTCATCGATCCAGACCGAGGTCAATTACGAACCAATTTCCAAAGGCCGCAGGCAGCTTGCCGAAGAGATACTTGCCCGCTCGCGGCGCATGGTTCCCGAATACGGCATTGAGCTTATCGATGTTGTTACACGTCAGATTCGCTACAGCGACGAACTCACCGAAAGCGTATACGCCAGGATGATAAAGGAAAGAAACCAGATAGCGCAGGCCATCAGATCCGAAGGGGAGGGAAGGAGAGCGGACATCCTGGGACAAATGGAGCGGGAGCGGATGACAATAATGTCCGCCGCCTACAGGGAAGCCGAATCCATCAGGGGCGCCGCTGATGCCGAGGCTGCCAGGATTTACGCGGACGCGTATAATCAGGATCGGGATTTCTTCGATTTCTGGCGGGCGATCGAGTCGTATCGCACGACGATACCGGGATTTGACAAGACACTGTCCACGGACATGGATTATTTCAGGTATCTTTATTCCATAAGGGGGCGATGAGCGGTTTGAATAAAAACATTTTCAGCTTTGAACTGGACGGAAAGCCGGTGCTGGGTTTTAACACGGATCTTAATCCTCGTTCTTTTGCCCAGGCGAAAATGGTCGACTGCATTACCCAGCACGGCGTCGTCATTTACCCTGACGGTACTGTTGAATTCTGGCAGCCCGGCGGTGTGACAGAGTATAGGCCAACAGAAAAAGCAAAACTTCAACAAGAGGGAACCATGGTCATCTGGGGGCCGGATTTCCCCGGCGAAGAATTGACCGCGCTCATAAACGAAGAAAACCGCAGCGATGAGGCGTTAGACGCAATCCGCTTCTGGCTGAAGGCCGTAACGATGTTGGGAAAAGACCTCAACGACGCTTCCCTTCCGGGTCCTGCCGGCGCTTTCATCGTTACGGTGAAGAAAGCATCCCCGAAAAATAATTACCCGGTGGGAACGGTTTTTTTCCCTCCATTACGGCTTTTGAAACGCACACTTGATGCGGCGGGGGATGAAGCGTTACTCGCTGCCGGACGCTTCTTTCATCCCGATTTGAAAGGGGAAGAGGCGATTTCCTTCAGTGCGGGCGCCATGCTCTACGTTGTTTTTTGCGGCTCACTTCCGTTTATGCGGGATAACCAGGATGTGCTGCGCCAGGATATTCGTGAAGGGGTTTTCATTCCCCCAAATTTTGCAAAGCCTGGGCTTAACCCGGAATTATCAGGCGTCATAAGCGGGGCCATAAACCCGGTACCGAAAAAAAACGAAATCGCCCTTCGTCCCACGCCTGGGAACATCGCCGCTTTTTTGGGGCCTCCCTTCTCAAAGAAGGTTTCGTCCTGGATTGAACCACTCGGCGACGAGGAGCTTTCAAAGGTTCGCGCCGAGCGTGAACGGTACGAGAAAAAGAAAACCTCTGTCGTAAAGGCACGGCGTTTTTTGATCCGCTACAAAGTCGCGGTCGCAATTTCGCTTGCCGCCTTTGTCGCCCTGATCTTTATCATAACGGGAATGGTTCGCCGTCAGGCCGAAAAGCCCACCACAAAAGGCATGAATCCGGTTGAGGTCGCGCAAGCCTACTACGGCGCTATCGGTGAATTGAACAGCGAAATGATGGAAGCCTGCGTAAGCGGAAGGGCCGGCAGGGATGACATCAACATGGTAGTAAACTTTTTCGTTGTTACAAGGGTACGCCAGGGCTATGAAATGAGGGAGTCTTTTATGAGCGCCCAACAATGGGTTGATGCCGGTAGGCCCCTGACGTACAATACTGTCTTTGGCATAACAGATCTGGGGATCAATGTTCTTTCGCAGGGCGAGACAAACGCGAACCTTGAGGCGGATTACATACTCTGGATACCCGGCGAGTATTCCGTTGATGAAAACGTCGAAGGGGATTCAGGCGATGAACCAGGCGAGTATGTCCCAATTCCGCCTGAAGGCGCCATCACAAGGGACATTCTGACTTTGGTTTTTGACAGGAACGAATGGCGCATAACAAGTATTGACAGAATTAACAGACCTTTGGAGTAAAGAATTCAATGAAATTTTACCACGAACCAACACAAACCAACACGAACAATAGGAGATTATCAGAGTACGAGTTCGTGAAGGTTCGTGTCGTTCGTGGTTAAATTCTTCACAATTTCCCTTCCCTCCACAGCTCGATGAGGTAGCGCGAAATTGAGGCGCTGCCGGGAAGGGCGGGAAGGGCGTCCCTGGAAAACCAGTTGGCATCCTCGATTTCGGTTCCGTCGGGCCTGAGTTCCCCGCCGTCGTACCTGGCGGAAAAACCAAGCATGAGGGAATTCGGGAAAGGCCATGGCTGTGAGCCGATATAGCGTATGTCCCTTAAGGTCAGATTTACCTCTTCCTTCGCTTCCCTCGCGATGGTGTCTTCCAGGCTTTCCCCCGCCTCGTTAAAACCGGCAATGAGACTGTAGACCCCGGAGGTAAATTTCCTGTTATGCGCCAGCAGCGCTTCCCCCTTGTCGTTAAGAATGATGAAGATCACCGCCGGGGAAATTCGGGGGAACTCAAGCCTCCCGCAGACAGTACACTGCCGCGCCAATTCCCCACAGTCCGCGTCCCTGTTTGCGCCCCCGCAGCTTCCGCAGAAGCGGGAATCGTTCCGCCAGAGGCTGACATGGTAGGATCGGAGAATCCTGCCGACCGTCCCGCGGCCCGAGGCGATGCCACCGCCGGTGATGACATTTAACGCCTGGCGCATGGGAATGGATCTCCACCCGGGCGGGGGTTCCCCTTCCGGAAGGGTGATGAAGCGTATGCCTTCCCGCCCGTCAAGGGGGGGGATGAGACAATTGTCTGATTGATAAAAGCCGCCCGGCGCCGATTCTACGAGTTCAAGGCTGATCCCTTCCTGAATTTCTGAATCGGGAGTCCCGTCTGGAACAACAAGGGAATTACCCTGAAAAATATATACCCCGCTCAATGGAAAACCCCTTTTTCATCCTAACGGAGGAAAGGGATCAGGGACTAGGGGTTGGGGATCAGGGATCGCGGTTTGGAAGGATAGCTTGTTTACATTACGCACAGTTAACTAACAACGACCCCAGTCCCCGATCCCTAATCCCCAGTCCCCAAGCTTGTTGCATTGTGACGGATTAAAGGGTATATTATAGGGGAGGAAAAGACATGGGCATTACTGAACTATCTTTCATGGGCAGTTACCTTGAATACCTTCCGCCAAGCAAAATCGTGAGGTACACAAAGGGCCACCCCATAGACGGGGTCGCCTTTACCGGATATCCCCAACAGCATCCGACCGAAAAAAACAAACTCATCCTGGTATACGATCCTCTGGGGGAAAGTCCCGCGTTTCTGGAATTCAAAATTGACGATGTGCTTTTTGCCGAGGATCTCCCACAGGCGGTTACGGAAAAAGGCGAGGGGATTCCGTTGGTAAAACTATGGGTACGCCGCGGCGCCCACGGGATGCTCCTGGAGCCTTTTGAGGTGGACGATTCCGTACGCTTCCTGGAAATGCGCCGCCAACAGAAAGAGAGCTTCACAAACAATGTTAGCGCCGTGAAGAGGGCCGGAAGCGGGGATCCTTCCCCTATGCGGCCTGCCCGCATTTAGCGTCGGTGTGTTCTGATTTGGTATCCACGTGAGTAATCCCCGCTTCTTTACGTCGTTGCCGGAAGGGCAGCTACAATGCAGCCTCTGTCCGAGACGCTGCCTTCTTGCTCCCGGCAAGGCGGGCCGATGCCTGGTAAGGTTTAACTCTGACGGGAAGCCCGGCATTCCGTTTTACGGGTTCGTTACCAGTCTTGCGATTGACCCAATAGAAAAAAAACCCCTCTATCATTTCCGGCCCGGTACGGAAATTCTTTCGGCGGGATTCGCGGGCTGCAATCTCCATTGCCCTTTCTGTCAGAATTGGCAGATCTCCCAGAGTACCGATATCCCGGGCAGTTACTACACCGCCGGGAAACTGATCGCTGCGGCAAAGACCGCGCAAGGCCGCTTCGCCTGGCAATCTTCGAATGTCTGGCAATCTGCGATTGCCTTTACGTATTCGGAGCCGCTTGTGCATATTGAGTTTCTTCTGGACTGCATGGCGGAAGCGCGCAAAGCCGGAGTCGCCAACGTGCTGGTGAGCAACGGCTGCGCCAGGGCGGAAGCATTGTCGGAGATCCTTGATCTATGCGACGCCGCGAATATCGACCTTAAGTGTTACTCCGAAAAAACCTACGCGGAAGTCCTGGGCGGCGATTTATCAACAGTCGTGAGTTTTATTCACGCTGCCCTTGAAAGGGGAGTGCATGTCGAAATCGCCACCCTGGTTGTACCCGGCCTCAACGACAGCAGGGCAGAGCTTGATAAATGCCGGGACTTCATCGCGGAACTCCAGACAGAAGAGGCCGCCGTCCCATGGCATCTTTCCGCCTGCCACCCGGCCTATAAATGGAACGAAGCCGCGACAACCTCCCAATCCCTCGTCGCCGCGGTAAGACGGGCGAGGGAAAAACTCAGGTTTGTCTACGCCGGTAACATCGCGTCCCCCTCGGGAGAGCCAAACTTCAACGACACCATCTGCCCCTTTTGCGGGAAAACCCTCGTTAGCCGCAGAGGTTATCAGGTAGACGCGTCGGGGCTATCGCTCAAAATGGAGGATGATAAGCCAACATACTTCTGTGCGTTATGCGGAAAGAAGGCGCCGGTAAGTTAGCGAGGGAATTAAACAATGCTATATTATATTATGCATTTAAAACCATCAATAAAATTTGTTTCTGTTCTGCTGTTGTTTTTACATTTTTGTCCCACGCTCTTTTCCCAAAGTTCCGGCGGCGGGCAGTTTCCCCGACTTGAACCTGATCCAAAGGCGCTGGAATATTCCAGGCGCGGCGGGCGTGGCTATTCCTGGGAGGATCTGGCGGAGATCAGCCTGTGGGCTTCGGGGGGGAATATGTCCCCTTACCTGGAACAGATTCGCGCCGTAGCCGATGCCATTAGGCGATCCCCTGAACTCCCCGCAACGGATCGTGCAAAGGGGGAATTCATCCTTGAATATATGCATAAAAATATTCTGAAGTCCTATTCGCTTTATCAATCCGGCCTTGACACCCTGCTTGCCTCAGGCAGGTACAATTGCGTTTCTTCCGCTGTCCTGTACATGGTTCTCTGTACGTCAACCGGCCTCGATGTTTCCGCCGTGATTACAAGGGATCACGCTTTCGCACTGCTTCACTCGGGCGCCGAAAGCATTGATGTGGAAACAACGAATCCATACGGCTTTGACCCCGGCAACCGCAGGGAATTTCATGATGAGTTCGGTAGGCTCACGGGATTTGCCTATGTGCCGGCGCGAAACTACCGCGACCGTCAGACTATTGACCCCATTGAGCTCATCTCCCTGATTCTTTCCAACCGAATCTCGGAACTCGAAATGAGAAACCGTTTTTCCGAGGCTATACCTCTTGCGGTTGACCGTGCGGCTCTGCTTTCAGGTATTGCGGGCGACACGGGAGCGTCGGGTCCTCTTTTCGGGAATCCCGGGAATGATTTAATGGACAGGCTTCTGAACTATGGCGCGTCCCTCCTGAATTCGGGGAGAGAGGAGGACTGCCTTCGATGGGCTGCCTTTGCTTCGGCCAGGTACCCGAACGAAGACCGCTGGCAGGAACAGATCATGGCGGCGGTAAATAATCGAATCGTCAAATTTACAAGCGCTGGAAATTTAATGGGAGCCAGGACCTTTCTTGATGCCCAAAGGGGTGCGTTAAGCGCCATTAATTACGCTGGACTTGACGCAGTTCTTTTCGATATGGAACTCCTGGACAGGGCAAACAGAATACGCGGCGTTGCGGACGGCGACGCTGTCATTGCCGCCGTTGAAGCGGCCCGTTCAAGCGGCAGGCTCGCGGGGGCGCGCGCTTCCGAGATATATACCTTTACCGTACAGAAAACAGCCTCCGTCCTCTCCGCTGCGCCCGGCAGGGACTGGCTTGCGGCGATCAACTATATCGAGAACGCGATTGCGCGCTTCGGCTCAAACCGCGAACTTGACCAGGCCCTGCGGACCTATCGTTCCAACAGGGCGGCTGATTTTCACAACCGCTTTGCCGCGGCATGGAACAGGAGAAACTATGATGAAGCCCGTCGAATCCTTGACGAGGGTCTTGCGGAATTTCCGGGCGATCGCCAGCTCCTCTCCGACAGGGAAACTGCGGATAGATACAGGTAATCGACCACCCAGGCTCTATCCATCAACTGGCAGGGTAAATAAACTGATAGTCCTGCTTCAGCGAGCTGTTCATTTTCATCTTCATCAACAATAGGCTGATGTCCATGTTCATGTTGTAAGAATGCGTAAGCGAGGTCAACTGGCCTTTTGGGTTGACGATGGCGACGATCCTGCCGTTCCGGAACCCCCCTTCATATTTAATGAGCCTGTTGTCAATATTGCTCGGCTGCCGCTGCGTATCCTCCTGCCTTTCACCGCCCATCATGCTTAATTCCATGCTGGAGCCGTAGCCGGATTCCGATAAAAAATTATCCATGAGATTTTCCCGATCCGCCTCGGACATACTCTCATAATCCCCCGTATTATTGAGAAAAGTATCAAGTGGTTCGTCTTTCAATATGATCGTGACGATCCAGTCGTCGCCGCGCTTCACGCAGTTGGCGCTTTGGACATGGGAGGCTCTGAGTTGGCTGACGTTAGGTTTTCCATTGATGGGCAAAAAATCCGTTAGCTTGCGTGCGGCGTCATCCGTGCCTTCCCCGTTTACGAAAGTTTCCGTAATCGTAATATTTAGGTTGGGGAAAAAGCCCGGCGCTTCCCTGGGCATGAGCGCCCTTAGAAGGCGTGGTATCTCCATTTCCACTTCACGCACATTGTGCTTTATGATGGTAATCCTTTCAGCCGCTTTCACCGCGTTGGCGTATTGATTGTAAAACGCGACGATCTGCGCGATGCCGCCCCCGACAGGGGCGTTAATTATTGCATTGTTGGCCTCCTGTGCGCTCGGGTTGCCGGCGGAAAGCGCCAGTAATGCGGCGGCCAAAAACAGGCAGTTAATCCGGGGTTTGATTTTCGGCATTCCTGTATTATATAGTATCTGTCTTCTTAAGCAAGACGCTTCCAATAATGGTTACACTCCAGAGCCTGTTCCAAAATTGGTTATTTTGTCACAGGCTCTTGCAGTTTTTCGGCCTACGGCCTACAAAACTACGATTTTTATAGGTA
>JGI24698J34947_10001426_pt1 | contig 12579 bp, 12 predicted proteins | sample TergutMp193P3_FD_34947 | JGI IMG/M metagenome (IMG submission 34947)
GACAGCATCAATACGTATGCGGTTCAGGACACAAGCATCAGCGACATGATCCTTGCGGAAGCGCAGTATTTCTTTAACGGTACACGGGGCGCGGACGAGGTGGCAAGGGTTCTGCAGAGCAAGGCCGGTCTTTATCTCAGCGAATAAGGGCGGATCAGAGTGTCAAAGGGAAAGGGGAAAAGCCTTTTCAGTCAGGGCTTCTTCTTTGTGCTGCCGGGGCTTTTGGGCTTCTGCGTTTTCTTCATCTTTCCCTTTTTCCTCTCACTGGTCTACGCCTTCATGGACAGGCCAATCGGCGGCTCCTTCGTGGGCTTCGCCAATTTCGCCTCTCTCTTTCAGAACCGCGCCTACCTCCGAGGCCTCGCAAACACGATTCGCTTCATCGGCATCTCAACGCCCCTCAACCTTGCCATCCCGTTAGGCGTCGCCATGCTGGTGAACCGTATCGTCAAAGGCCGGGAATGGTTTTCCCTCCTCTTTCTTGTTCCCCTGGTGATTCCGTCGGGGTCGATGGTTTTCTTCTGGAAGACGCTTTTCTCCTACGATGGGGCTTTGAACGGAATGCTGAACAGCCTGGGCATCGCCAAAATCAACTGGCTCGATTCCTTTCTCGCCCTGCCTGTGATGATCCTCATCTTTCTATGGAAGAACTGCGGTTACAATATGGTGCTTTTCCTCGCAGGCCTCGGGAACATCCCGCAAGAGTATTACGAGGCGGCGTGGATGGACAATGCGTCGCCGTTCGAGACCTTCAGGCACGTCACCCTTCCCTGCCTGCTCCCGACGGCGATACTGGCGCTCATCATGTCGATAATCAACTCCTTCAAGATCTTCCGGGAGATCTATTTGATAACCGGAAGTTATCCACAGGAGAGCATTTACACCCTGCAGCACTTCATGAACAACATGTTTGCGTCCCTGAATTACCCCCGCCTGACTTCCGCTACTGCGGTGCTGGTGCTGATCATCGCGCTATTCACGCAGTTCCTCCTGCGCCTTGAACGGAAGGCCGCGTTATGAGAAATTCTATTGTACAAAGGTACTTGATTGCGATTTTCCTTGTCTTTCTGGGCTGTGTCTTCCTCTTCCCGCTAGTCGTAACCGTCTCCGGCTCTTTTATGACCGAGCGGGCGATTGCGGTGAACTATTCGTCAAGCGTCACAACCTTTGACCTTGTGGCGGGGCTCATGGAGAAGTTCAAGCGCATAACGCTCATCCCGGATCCGGTAAGCCTTGAGCAGTACGCAGGCGTCCTCATCAACCAGCCTTCGTTCCTCGTCCTGCTTTTCAATTCGCTCAGGATCACGCTTCCGGTTACGCTGGGCGCGTTAGGCGTAGGCGTCCTGACGGCTTACGGTTTTACGATCTGGGACTGGAAGCACAAGGAGCGCGTCTTCCTTGTGTTTGTCGTGGTGATGCTCATGCCCCTTCAGGCGGTGCTGGTCCCCAATTACATCATCGCCGCGCTCTTCGGCATTCAGAAGAGTTATCTCGCGATTATACTGCCGGGGATTTTTTCGCCCTTTGGGGTTTTCCTGGCGCGCCAGAGCATGAAGGCAATTCCCCAGGCCTATTTTGAGGCGGCGAGAATTGACGGCGCGGGCAACTGGTACATCCTGTTTCACATTCTGCTTCCGCAGTTCAAGTCCACGGTTGCGGCGCTTTGCATGCTCACCTTTATCGAGTACTGGAACCTGGTGGAGCAGGCGGTTATCTTCATCGATGATTACAGGCGGGAACCCCTGTCAATATACCTCTCACGCCTCGCGGACGGCAGGACAGCGCTTATCTTCGCCGCCTCCTGCGTCTATATGTTCCTCCCCCTGTGGTTTCTTCTCTCCGGTCAAGCTGATCTGGAAAAGGGCATCGAGCTTTCCGGTGTTAAATAATGGAGACGTTATATGAAACTTGACAAAAAAAGCATGGGCGCAATCATCTTCGGAGTTCTCGTATTACTGCTTTTCTTTTCCAAAACGATTTACACCTACAATATGCCCGAAGTGACCGGGACAAGGCCGAGGCGCGGTTCGCTTTCCAAAATAGAAATCAGCTCCGGGATTTCCGCCTGGGCGGAGAAGGAGACGATCTACGCCGCCACTGCCGGTGTGGTGGGACGGGTCTTCGTGCGGGAAGGCGATCATGTGGAAGAGGGAGATGAGCTTTTCGGGATGGACTTTGACGTGGCGGCGGCCCAGCGGCGTTATGCCGAAATCGGGAACAACATGGCAAAACTCCAGGCCGAGATACAGGCCCTGCGATCAAGGCTCGATATCATACGGGAGGCTTTGGCGAAGGATTATTTGTCATCCCCCGAAAGCTTTGATTTTCTGCCTGTAGATTATCCTATGTCGGACGAGACCCCCGGTGCGGAAACAGCGCGTCCCCTTTCAGGGCAAGCCGGGCTCATCACAATCGAACTGGAGAGGGCCGCCCTCGTTTTGCGAAACACCCGGATTTTCCACGAATTGAAGTTCCAAACCAGGAGCGAGCTTGTAGATGCGGAGAACAGCTTCAATACCCTGCTCTATAAATACCAGGCCGAGGCCGAGGAACTGGAACGCACGCTGGCGCTCAAACGCATCGACCTGGAAAACCTGGGGCTGTCACACGAAACCGCCGCAGAGATACTCCGCGATTACAGAAACTACTCGGTGGTGAGGGCCCCGGCGGCGGGGACAGTGGTTGACCTCGCCGCCGAAAGGGGCAGGTTTTTTCAGGAGAACGCTTTCCTTGCTTCCATAGGCGTGGGCCGGGAGTTCATCGTAGAGTGCACGATTTCGCTTGACAACAACTTTGTGAATCCCGGCGATACCTGCGAACTCAGCAATTCAAGCCATGTCCTCAAAGGCATGGTATGGCGCGTGCGGCCGGCAGCCCAGGGAAAAACGGTCTCCATATCAGTCATTTCCGAAGAAGTAAACGACGGGGAAACCTTCGAGGTAACATTCGAAAAGCCAGGCGCCGCTTCTTTCACGCTGGTTCCGTCAAGCGCAATCAACCGGGACAACGATGGGTATTTTCTCTACCAGATAAAGCGGCGCAGGGGCATCATGGGGAACGAGTATTACCTGGAGCGGCTCAATATCTTTATCGGCGATTCGGATCATCAGAATACCCAGGTGGTGCGCGGGATCACTTTCTTTGAACCCATTGTGCTGGTCAGCAGCAAGGCCCTCTCCGCTGGGGCAACGGTGGTACTTAAAAACCCGGAGGATTTTTTTGAGAACTAAGCCCGCGACGTTAAGCGCAATCGGCCTCTTTCTGTGTATTGCCGGGCTCTGCGTTACGGCTTTCCTTGCCGGAAAAGACAAGGCCCTTTTCTTTGTGCTTCCGCTGGAAACCGGTTCTCCCCGCTTCGACGTGCAGGCAATCGAAGAATTTTCCGAAAAGGAATTCCTCCTCACCTATGAAATTCCCGGCTCAGAAAGAATCAACCTTTCCCATGCCGAATACCCGGTAACTGTGATTGCGACTAACAGCAATTATCCCGGCATCCTGGGTCAGAATATGTCGAAGGGCGCCTTTTTTTCAAAGCAGGCGTGGAGAGGGAAACAGCGGCACGCGGTGTTAAACGAAACGGCGGCTTTTGCCTTTTTTGGAAGCGCCAACATCGCAGGCAGCCGCTTCAGGCTCCGCAACGAAACCTGGATTGTAACCGGGGTAATCAGCGACGGGGATGTAGACAAGGCGCGAATTTACATCCCCTCATCCAGCAGGGGCGTAGAAGCCGACGCCCTCGCCCTCGCGGGCATTGATGAGACATATGCAAGAAACAGCCTGAAAGCCCTGGGGATACAGGAAGGGAATTTCAGCTTCATAAACATGGCAGTTTTATGCCGCCTATTATGGGAAAGGGCGGAGGCCATTGTGCTCCTCTTTTTGGCTTTCCTCTTTCTCAGCCTCCTCAAGCCCCTGACTGGGGGATTACGCTTTGCCCTCGCCGCCCTTAAAAAAGACCTGGCCCGCCTTTACCCCGGCGAATTATTGCAGAAACAAGGGAAATCGTTCTATAGAGCATCTTTATTCGTCCTGGGCCTGGTATTGTTTCCAACCCTCGCCCTTCTTCTTTTCCTGCGCCTTGCCTCTGTTTGCCTCCCCTGGCAGGATATCCCGTCCATGGAGAACCTCAACCGGGAGTTCTTTTCTTTTCCGCTCTCCCGAATCCGCGTACTTGAACGAGTTTCCAGTTTCTTCTTCGGTTTCTCCCTTGCCTTTCTTGCTATTTTTTTCTACACTATATGGAGAGGTAAAAAACACGGAAACGCAGACCGGCAAGAACAAGCCACTGATACTCGTAGTCGATGATCAACTGGTTAACCGGCAGCTCTTTTCCATTTTCCTGAACAAGCTGGGGTATCCCATGTTGTCCGCCGGCGATGGCCAGGACGCCCTGGACAAGGCGAAGGCAAACAACGTGGACTTTGTCTTTATGGATATACAGATGCCCAGAATGGACGGTTACGAGGCTGCCCGGAGATTGCGGGAGGACGGGTTCAAAAAACCCATAGTTGCCGTCACCGCAAGCGAACAGCCGGACGAGCGTGAACAAGTCGTCAAAGCGGGTTTTGACGACATACTTATCAAGCCTTTCAAACAGATCGATGTCGAGAAGATGCTTCAAAAATGGATTGACGGGCTTCACGTTTCTGTGGATCAAAGCGGCGTGTCTCCCGCCGGGGAGGACGGAGTTTTTGACACCGCGCTGATCATGGAGAATTTCTCAAATGATCATGAAGCGGCGGTCTCCATTCTCTCCATTTTCCTGAACCGCACGCAGAACCAAATTGAAAACTTTCCGAATTTGGAAAAAGCCGGGGATTGGGATAGCGCAAGACGTGACGCCCATTCGATAAAGGGCTCCGCCGGCAGCCTGGGCGGCGCCAAGCTGAGGGAAGCAGCGGCCCGGCTGGAAAATGCCTGTAAAAGCGATTCCAAAGCCGAAGTCAAGACAGCCTTCCCGCTGTTATGCGAAGCTTTTGCCCGTTATAGGGGCAAGGCGGAAGAATTCATGAATTCAAGGAGTTAATATGCCGTTAGGCTGCATACACACCCATACGACTTTCTGCGATGGCAAAGATGATATAGAAACCTGCTGCCGCACGGCTTACGAAAAGGGCCTCGCCTGTATAGGTTTCAGCTCCCACGCGCCCATCACCTCCAAAACAGGGCTTAAGACTTCATGGAACCTTCCCGATGAAAAATTGCCTGAGTATATTGAAAGTGTGCTGGACGCCAAAATACGCTGGGAAGGAAAGCTCCCGGTATACCTGGGACTGGAGGTGGATTTTATCGAGGGCACCATGGGACCCGCCGACGAGGATTACCGGGAGATGGACCTTGATTTCATTATCGGCTCCGTTCATTTTGTGGTTCCGCCAAACGGGATGCTCTTTACGGTAGACGACGTGTATGAAACTGTATATGAGGGCATAAGCAAAGGCTTTGACGGGGACCCGATGGGAATGGTCGAAGCCTATTATCATTCCGTTGCGTCAATGATCCTCGCAGGCGGCTTCGACGTGCTGGGCCACTCCGACGTGGTCAGAAAAAACAACGTGGGCGACACCCTCTTCCCCGAAGACGACGATTTCTACCTGGAACAGATCATTACCCTGGCGGGCATCATGAAAGAAGCCGGCATTCCGGCGGAGCTTAACACGGGGGGACTGATCCGCGATGCGACAAAAGACTGTTACCCCTCCCTTGACCTCCTCACACTTTTCCGTGCAAACGATGTACCAATAGTCATAAACGCGGATGCCCACAGGGCGCAAGACCTCGACGGCTACTACGACCTCGCCCAAAAAACCGCGCTCTCCGCCGGTTACACCGAAACGGTGATCTTCAAGGGGCGGAAGGACGGGAAGGCTGTGTGGGAGGGTGTGAAGCTCTCGGCTACAGACTGAGCTACTTCGTTTTTGGAATTCCCTTATAACATCCCTCCCTATAATAGCTTTTTCTCTTACTTTATTTTTTCCTTTATTTGCTCTGCGACATTTTTACCGTCTTTTTTCTTGACAGCAAGCAGAAACAACCCCTTTCCTCCAGTATGTTTTGCCCATAATTCGCCTACCAAAGTTTTTTCCTTTGTGTCCTGATTACTGGCAGAATCAGCTCCTTTATACTCAATTACCAGCACACGGTTGTCTTTCAGTTTTGCTATAAAATCGGGGTAAAAATTATCCGTTGGCGTAGGCAACCGGAATGAGGCTGGATGACGTGATACATTACGCAGCCAGTAGGCTATTTCAGAACATGAGTCAATAGCTTTGGCACAGTCACATTCCTCCCCGTCTTCGTTGCCGCTAAATGCGGGGATTTTATCGTTCCCCAAGAAGTGATTTTTAAATTTGTATTTACCCTGATACAAAGGAACGCCATCATACATACCGGCGGTAAAACTGAAAGGATAATCAAAATCAATTTTCTTTCGGCCTTCCCTTTGAAATAATTCAAACGAATCTGTGCGGGCTTTTATTCTGGCTTCGGCTATTCTAGATGACAGTTTGTTAAGCAGGGCATATTTTGCCAACATCAGTTTTGAAACGGGAATTTTTCTCTTTTCTGTCAGATACTGAATAACTTTATTAAGCCAGAATACCATGTTGGACTGAGGTATATCGTTCTGTTTTAATGAAGCGTCCATCCAATAAATCAGATTTGCTTCTGTCCATACATCAACATCTGACATGAATGGCAATAATTGATCTTTTCCCGCTTCACTATATCGTAAACGGTTTCCATCAATATCTATAAAGAAACCCCTTCCGGGTGTTTCTTCAATATTGAATTCTACAGAAGACAATTCACAAGGCGCATAATCATTTATATTCCAATCAAACTGTTCAAATATGGTATCGGGTTCGGCGAAAAGGAATTCGCCCTGTACTTCAAACATGAGACGAGGAATTTTAAATTGCTCGCCTAGTGAAGCGGGGGATTGTTCAGAGTTACCGGTTTTATAATTCCTGAATTTCCAAATAAGATCTGCGGCTTCGTTAGGGGTAATCTTGCCGCAGACTTTTTCTATATCCGTTTCTGTAGTTTCGGGGGTAAAAAACAGAGTGTTGTTTTTATCCAATTCTATTGAAGGCGGCACTGCATTTTTGTTTATGGTTTCACTTAACCTGAACTGGTTAGGGGGAGTGTTCCAGTTGGGGTTCAAATTACTTGCCGCCGAAAATTCCTGCTGGATGCTTGCCTGAGCTTCGTAATCATCAAAGCCTTTATTGACGAGCTTTTCGGTTAACGCTTTTGCGGCTTCGCCAAAATGAGGTGAAACCACATAGGCATAAGCTTTATTAAGGGACGGTTCTTTCCGTTCTTTTGCATAAGGCATACGCATTACCCTGCCAAGCAGTTGCTCAACTGATGTATCACTTTTGATGTTGGCAAGGGAACATAGCACGTAGGCGAAACTGCAATCCCATCCCTCCTTTAGTGCTTCAACGGTAATAATAAATCGAGTGGGTTCCTCGGAATTGAATAAGTCAATGCCATCTAACTGCTTTTGTTCTCCGGTGGCTATTTTTATTTGCTTTTCCGGGATGTTTGCGGTTTCCAAAAGATACTTTTTTAATGTTTCTACAGTTACTAATTTATCTTTGCTTTGAGCTTGAAACAAAAGTATCGGGCGGATATACTCTCTTTCCTTTTGTGCGTCTTTTTCCAGAGCCGCACGACGTGCGATTGCCTCGTCAACGGCAAGTTCCCAGCCTGTATGCTCAATAAGTGTGATAGGAAGCTTTATCATCTCTTCTTCTTTGAGTTCCACCGCCCGGACATTGTAGAGGGTGTTATTATTCGGGCGTGGGGTGGCGGTAAACTCTATTATTGCTGCCGGATTGATACGGCGTTGTGTTTCCTGCGATAGATCAGTAACAACCTTATGGGCTTCATCAACTATCATTATCGGGCGGTGATATGACAGCAAGTTTGCGAAAGAATATTTAGGACGGTTATATTCGGGGCTTGGTTCCATGACAGAAAAACACGAAACAGGCATTTTAGAAAAATGGTCTTCGTAGTTTTCATTGTCTTTGTAGACATTGTACTTACTGGTGTCTTCTTTTATAAAAGATTGAATTGTAGAAATAATTATACAGGTATTAGCCGATGTATCTGTTGGCCTGATGTTAAATTTATCATCAAGATCAAAAATTCGCACCTTTCCGGCAAACTGATCATCAAGAGCCTGGCGGTATGGATGGCGTAGATTCTTGAGGGCTTCTACGGTCTGCTTTCGTATGGTGTCTGAGGGAACAAACCATAAGACAATTGGATGATCTTTTTCACACCAGACTTGGGAAATTATCTTTATGGAATGCGCGGCGATGATGGTTTTTCCGCCCCCGGTCGGTACTTTTATGCAAACTCGCGGGGTATTGGGTATCGCATCCCATACGGTGTAGCCGTTTTTCAAATTAACAAGGCGAGAAGCGATTTCGCTTTCTCCGGTTATTTTCTTGAATGCCTCGGTGTGTCCCATTATGCGGCAATACTCGAAAAATTTTTTGAGTGTGTTTAATGAATTCTGCTGGTAGTTTTTAAGTTTCATCTTACCATACCTTTATATCATAGGGTGTTTGCTTAAAAATGATATTATTGGATTTTAGGCTGACATTTGCCAGACGTGTTGCTTCTCCGTAAATAACCAACTCGTTATAGCTTAAGGATTTGCCTTTCTTTTCCGATGCGGCATCAATATCGTTCATTATGCGATTCAGTGTAATATGGGTAAGGACATTGCCCCCGCCAATACTTTTATCGCCCAAAATACCGTTGTATAAAAGCGCATAAGCAGTATCGTTGTGTATGCCGAGAAATGCAGATTTATTTTTTGGTTTTTTCATGGGTGTTTTCGTCTCAGTGAAGTAAATATGCGCCGCGAGGTTCTCGAAGGATATATCGTTTTTTATCCGTCCTTCGCTGTCAAAGATTGCTTCGCCCAATTTGAAAAAACGAAATCCTCCGCCGCCTTTCCAGCCAACCGCCTCGGATATTCCGCCCTGTTCTCCGTTAATGACTTTCTTTAAGCGGACAGCGCAATGTGTTTTTGCCTGCTCTCCCATTTCAATGCCGATGTAACGCCTGCCCATTTTGTGTGCAACAGCGGCAGTTGTGCCGGAGCCGAGGAAGGAGTCAAGGACGAGATCACCGGGGTTGGTGGCAATGTGGATTATTCTTTGGATTAGCCGTTCTGGTTTTGGAGTGTCAAATGGGTTATCTGGACCGAAAAGTATGTTGATTTCTTTTTTTGCTTCTTGATTGTGACCGACTTCTTCGTTTGTCCACCAACTCCAAGCATTCTGTCCTTCAAGTTCAGATAAATACCTTTTTACTCGCGGACGTGATTTACCATTTTTCCCGAACCAAATTCTATTATCAGCAATTAATGATCGCATTGTTACTTCTGCCAATGCCCAGCAACGACCATCTGGGGGTGGAAATTTCCTGCCACCAGGGGATACTACAGTATAAAATTGTTCAGTTGTAGCGTGTCCCGTCATTCCTGTTAAATCAGTAGAAGCCCAAGGGCCACGGGGATCATTATCTGGGTTTTTGAAATCTTTAAGTCTGTTTACATTAACATTCAATTGCTTAAAATCTTTCTCAACACCCTTGTTTTTAACATATACCAATATATAGTCTTGTGCGCCTCCCAATTTCAATCTATTATCAGGTGATGTTCTTTTCTGCCACACGATATTCGTTACAAAATTATTTCTGCCAAAAATCTCATCACAGATAATTTTTGCATAGGCTTGTTCGTTATCATCAAGCTGGAAAAATATTGCCCCATCTTCCCGTAAAAACTGCTTCAACAATTCCAAGCGAGGATATATAATTGAAAGCCATATTGTATGTTCCATATTATCATCGTAATGCTCAAAGGCAGAACCGGTATTATAAGGCGGGTCAATGTAAATACACTTTACCTGTCCCGCATAGAAGGGTAGAAGGGCTTTGAGAGCTTCGAGGTTATCGCCCTGAACTATTAGATTACAGTAATCGCCATGGGGGGGGGGGTAACTATGCTTTTCTTCTTCCACCAATAAGCGGTATGGCGTATTGGCGGCGGTTTTGATGTCGGTTTCTCTGGTAAGCCAGTGGAGAGTGGGCATTAATTTAAACTTTCCTTTTTATGGCTATCAAGCGTGTCATTACGGTATCACCATAGGGGGTTAATGTCCAATAAGTATAATTGTCTTTTACACTACGGTTCTTTGTACTTTTGGTAATCAAACCAAGTGATTTCAATTGAACCTTAATGGTTTGAAAATCTGTATTTTCTATTACAAAGTTTTCTACATCCTTTCCAGAATATTTTTCTTCAGATGTCTCTTTTTTCTTTAAAATGAAATCGTAATTTGTATCATATATAAGGCGATTTAATTGTACCTTCAATATATTTTCTGTTGCCTCATTTACCATAAAAGGAGCAATAGCTGAAAAAATAGTATTCCAACTTAATAAAGAAACATCACTAGATGACGAGTCTACATTACGAAATCGTTCTTTATCACTATATGATAAGTATGATTCCTTAAAGATTATTCTATAGGTATACTTTATTTCAAACAAATCATCTCCTTGTGCTAATTCTTCAGTGCCGACAGGTGCATTATTTGAGGCATATGCTAATTGTGTTTCTAGTTCTGTTATCCGGTTACGCATTTTATTCATTTCAAGAAGAGAACTCTCATCAGGTACTAAATTGGCTCGGACAAAACCAATGGCAGGATAATTCTTAATTGCATGGTTTAAGCTGTAAACAGTCTGTACTTTTAAGTCTTCTGGTTTTTCCCAAAATTTTACTATTCTCCCTTTTTTTACCTTCTCACAAAATGAAATCAATTTCTTTTTCATATCCGGGTCTGTTTCAGATTTACCCATAGGAATAGCATCTTGATTCTTATGAATTAAGCAAATAACTTTAATCCCTTTTCCCACCGCATAGTCATATTCTTTTTCGGTATAACTTATCCCATCAGCGGAAGTTGAACCGTATTTACCACCGATAATCAATAAATAATAATCACAATCGTCGATTACTTTTTTTATGAATTCCCACTGTTCTTCATCTGCCGCCGGAAACAATTCCATTCCCGCTGGAATACAGTCCATTTCCATTAGGGCTTGCGTTACATATCGTCGTTCTTCAGTTAAATCGGTATAAGTTGAACTAATAAAGACTTGATAACGTTTCTCCATTTTCTCTCCTTATCTGATAAACCAGTATAACATGAACATAACCTGCCGCTCCACCCACCACACACTCACAACCACCACCGCTGCCCTTATTCACCACAAACAAACCGCCTCATACCTATGGATGTTATTGTCTATGGTTATCAGTGTCATACCCTCGGTGATCGCTGTTGCTACAAGCAGCCTGTCGAACGGGTCTTTGTGGAAATCAGGAAGATGGGAAATTAGCCGCAAATATTCTTTTTCAACAGACAACGTAATAAATCCGTTTTCGTCTATCATGCGGAAAAACTCCGGCAATCCGCCGTCAAGATGAAGTTTTCTGGTTCCCAGCTTAATCGCAACTTCCCATGCCGACACAATGCTGACATATTTCTCTGCGTGTTCGTCCAGAATTGCCGTTTTTGCCTTATCTGTTAATAAGGGAGAGTTTTCGGCTAACCACAAAACGACGTGCGTATCCAAAAGATACTTCATTACTCCATGTACTCCCTGAATTCTTCCATTGGTTCGTTGAAATCATCGGACATGGATATTTTCCCCTCCCATCCTCCGGGCTTTGCGGTTTTGGCTTTTCCGGATGGCTTTGCAATCTCAAACGGAATTGCCTGCCTGTAAACAACCTGGTTAAGAAACACATTTATTGCCGTGGACATGTCAAGTCCCAAATCTGCCAGTACCGCCTGGGATTTTGCTTTCAGTTCGCTGTCGGTGCGTATGTTAATATTGGTTGTGGCCATGGTTTTCCTCCAATGGGTCAATAATAACACGTTGTACGCACATTGTCAACACAAAAAGCCTGCTTTAATTTACCTGTTCCTTTTCTCCTCCGCCGTCTTGCACTCTATGCACATGAGGGCGTAGGGAAGGGCCTCGAGGCGTTCATTGGGGATTTTCTTGCCGCACTTCATGCAGAGGCCGTATTTGCCCTGCTTGATGCGGGTGAGGGCGGCATCGATCATCCCAAGCCTTTTCACCTCCTGGGAGCCCATTGCCTCAATCATCTTACGGTCAATATCGTCGGAGGCAACATCCGCAAGGTCTTTTGGATCCATGCCTTCCACTATTTCCTTGAAGTCTTCACTACTCGCCACTAAATTGGAGATAATTTCCCTTTTTTGATCCGCAAGGAATTTCTCCATTTTGACGATGAATTCACGTTCTTTGGCAGCCTGATTTTTTGCCATACTATCCCCCGGCTTTTATTAATTAATATTCAGCGACGTTGCCGTATTATACCGGTTTTGTCAAGTACTTTTTCACGGGGCCGTGATGCCTCAAATCAAAATGTAACTAAAAGGGATGGGTGCATCATTATGAAAATGTAACTTTAGCCTTGTGAGCAGCGAACAGCGCCCCGACGGCCTT
>JGI24698J34947_10001427_pt1 | contig 12574 bp, 10 predicted proteins | sample TergutMp193P3_FD_34947 | JGI IMG/M metagenome (IMG submission 34947)
GCGTCCTCACGTCACCTTCCAACCTGCCGTCGGCTCTCAGGTCCCGTCAGACCAGAGTACCAATCTTTCCCTACAATTTGAATCATAGCAATCTGTCACCTTTTTGGGTTATGTGGTCAGGCCTGCTTTCCCTTTAGTCTTGCATATTCTCCTCGTCTTCTGTGCCGGTGAGCCCAAAAAATGTTTTCTCCGCAGTATTTACCCACCCATTCACAAGTATTATTCATAAATATATATGACAAATCCGCGACAAATTAGCATTTTTGGGATGGGGGAAGAGAGCATTTTTGATAATCTGCTGTTATTCAGCGTGGTGACATAGTAAAATGCTTTCTTCTCCGTGTTAAAAACATTAATTTGTTGTGTGTTATCATATTTATCATAATAATTCGGGAAAAACACACGCGGGCGGCGTGAGGGGTGTCTGAAAACAATATTTAATGAATAAGATCTTCTAGACGCGAGCCGAGTAAGCCATTCGGGTAGCATTGGCGTGCGTAGAAAAAGGCTATGCCGCGTGCCCTGACCACTTTAGGGGTCAGGGCAGGCCGCCACGATAAGGCCACGCCACGAGCTACCCGAATGGCTTACTCGGTCGCGATATAATTGATCTTATTCCTTAATGCTTTCGCAAGCCGCCCCTGCGCCGTCCGCTGTTATTTTTATCGATTTTATTAAGAAAAATTAGTATGGAAACAACCCGACAAATTAGCGTTTTGGGAAAACCTTTTTCTGGACATATCCCCAATCATGCTGTAAAATAGCTCCAACGGAGGTATCCATGCAGACAGTATGCGGGATTGATCTGGGGACCCAGAGTTGCAAGCTGATTGTGTATGATTATGAAAAAAAGATAATANTCGCACAGGCGCAGGCGCCGGTTGAGATGATTGCCGAGAACGACGGCACAAGNGAACAGAAGGCCGAGTGGTACGACGCGGCGCTGAAGGCGTGCTTTGACAAGATAGGCAAGGCCGAAAAAAGCACAATCGCGGCCATCGGCGTCTCGGGTCAACAGCACGGTTTTGTGCCGCTGGATGAGAAGGGGAAGGCGGTCTACAACGTGAAGCTCTGGTGCGACACGTCCACCGCGCCCGAATGCGAGGAGCTCACCAAGATGGCGGGCGGCGAAAAAAAGCTCATCGCCAAGACCGGACTCCCGATGAGGCCGGGCTACACGGCGCCGAAGGTCCAGTGGCTGAAGAACCACAAGCCCAAGGCCTTCGCGAGCCTGCGCCATGTCCTGCTCCCTCACAACTACATCAACTTTCTATTGACCGGCATGTACTGCGCCGAATACGGGGACGCCTCGGGCACGGCGCTTTTTGACGTGAAGGAGCGCAAGTGGTCTCAGGCTGTCTGTAGGTACATTTCGCCCGATTTGGAAAAATGGCTTCCGCCCCTCATGGCTGACGAGGCGGCGGGCAAGGTGAGCGCGAAGGCCGCCGCGTTATACGGCATCCCCGAAGGGGCGCTTGTCTCGTCAGGCGGCGGCGACAATATGATGAGCGCCATCGGGACCGGCACCGTGCGTGACGGTTTCCTCACGATGAGCCTCGGCACTTCAGGCACCCTCTTCGGCTTTTCAAAGACGCCTGTAATCGACCCCACCGGAAACCTCGCCGCCTTCTGCTCCTCAAGCGGCGGCTGGCTGCCGCTCCTGTGCACGATGAACTGCACCGTCGCGAGCGAGGAATTCCGCGGCCTCCTCGGCCTTGACGTGAAGGCCTTTGACGCGGAAGCCGCGAAAGCGCCCATTGGGGCGGGCGGCGTCGTGGTGCTTCCCTTCTTCAACGGCGAGCGCACCCCAAACCTGCCCAACGGCAGGGCGAGCGTCAACGGCATCACCGCCGCCAATTTCACGCGGGAGAACCTTGCGCGGGCGGCGCTTGAATCGGCCATCTTCGGCATGAGGATAGGGCTTGAGGGCTTCAACACACTGGGCTTCAAGGCGAAGGAAATCCGGCTGACGGGCGGCGGCTCAAAAAGCGGCATCTGGCAGAGCATTGCGGCTAACGTGATGAACCTGCCGCTGCGCGTTCCCGCGAGCGCCGAGGCCGCCGCGATGGGCGGCGCGATACAGGCCCTCTGGTGCCTTTCGCATAACTCTCCCGGCGGAAAGAAAACCACGATTGAGGCCCTGACCGGCGAGCATGTCGCGCTGGAAGAAGGCGTAATGGTCAAGCCGAATAAAAAGGACGCGGCGGCCTATGACAAGGCCTACGCCGAATACTCACGGTACCTTGGGGCTTTGGGCCCTCTGTATAAATAACTTTAAGCCTGTAAGGAGAAGAATATGGCGGACTATTTTGTTGGAAAGAAAGAGTATTTTCCGAAGATTGAGAAAATCAAATACGAGGGGCCGAAGAGCGATAATCCCCTGGCGTTCAAATTCTACGACGCCGAGAAGAAAGTCGGCAAGAAGATGATGAAGGATCATCTGCGTTTCGCGATTGCCTACTGGCACAGTTTCTGCGCCGACGGGACCGATCCTTTCGGCTCCGCCACCCACGTTCACCCCTGGGGCGCGGACGCGAAAACCCCAATGGAAGCGGCGGAAAACAAGATGGAAGCCGCCTTTGAGTTTATCTCCAAAATCGGCGCCGAGCTCTACTGCTTCCATGACCGGGACATGGCGCCCGAAGGAAGCAGCCCCGCCGAAAGCGAGAAGAACCTGTTCGCGTTAGTCGCCAAAGCGAAGAAACTCCAGAAGGCGGCGGGGGTCAAGCTCCTGTGGGGAACCGCGAACCTTTTCACCAACCCGCGCTTCATGAACGGTGCCGCCACGAACCCCGAGTTCGGCGTGGTCGCCCTTGCCGCGGCGCAGGTGAAAGCCGCCATAGACGCCACGATTGAACTCGGCGGACAGGGCTACACCTTCTGGGGCGGCAGGGAGGGCTACATGAGCCTCCTCAACACCGACCTCAAAAAAGAAAAAGACCACCTCGCCCGCTTCCTCTGCATGGCGCGTGACTACGCCCGCAAGCAGGGCTTCAAGGGCGCGTTCTACATCGAGCCCAAACCGATGGAGCCCACCAAGCACCAGTACGACTTCGACACCGATACCGTCATCGGCTTCCTGCGCCACTACGGCCTTGACAAGGACTTCCGCCTGAACATCGAGGCGAACCACGCGGAACTCGCGGGCCACGAGTTCGCCCACGAATTGGAAACCGCCGCCGCCGCCGGGCTTTTCGGCTCGGTGGACGCAAACCGGGGCGACTTTCAGAACGGCTGGGACACCGACCAGTTCCCGATGAGCTACTACGAAACCGCCATGGCAATGTACGCCGTCCTCAAAGCCGGCGGCTTCACGACAGGCGGCCTCAACTTCGACGCGAAAATCCGCCGCAACTCGATCGACCCGGCGGACCTCTTCATAGCGCATATCGGCGGCATGGACGCCTTTGCCGTCGGCCTTGAAGTCGCACAGCGCATCATCGACGACGGGAAAATCCCCGCCTTTGTCAAAAAGCGTTACGCTTCATTCAATGCCGGGGACGGCGCGAAATTCTCCAAAGGCGAACTCGACCTCGAAGCGCTCGCCGGGATTGGAAGCGCCGCGGGCTACGGCAAGACCGGCATAACAAGCGGCAAGCAGGAGTATCTGGAGAACATCCTGAACCAGTACTTAATAGGGATTGGGGGATAGGGACCAGGGATCAGGGATGGAAGAGAAGTCTGGAAATTACGCGGCGAATATCCATGACGCGGAATATGAGATCGAATACCTCCAATCCCGGCTCGACGCCTCGGGGCTTGTCAACACGGCGGGCCGGGAAACGGAGTCCCTTAACGGCAGTTGGAATTTCGGCGTTGATCTCTACGACAGTTGCCGCCGGGCGCATTGGTTCAGGGATGAGCGCTTAGACGCGTCGGGTAGGGAATACCCCCTGGACTATGACTGGGAGGCATGGGAGAGGATCAAGGTCCCCTCGTGCTGGAACCTTGAAAGAACCGAACTGCGTTACTTTGAAGGCTGCGGTGTTTACACAAGGACCTTTCGCTATTTTCCGAAAACGAAGGGGGAGAGGCTCTTGCTCCGTTTTGAAGGTTGCGCCTACCGCACGACGGTTTTCCTCAACGGGAAGATCATCGGGACCCATGACGGCGCGTCCACCCCGTTTAACGCCGACATCAGCGGCGCCGTCCAGGCCGACAACCGCATTATCGTGGTGGCGGACGCCAGTCGCAATCATTTTCGCGTGCCCATGGAAAACACCGACTGGTTCAACTACGGCGGCATTTACCGCGACGTGTACCTTGTACGGCTTCCGCCTGTCTTCATCAAGGACTGGTTTGTGCGGCTTGCGCCTGACGGCGCGTTCTCGACGGTGCTTGCGGATGTTACAATCGCAAGTGCCGAAGGAAAGCCGGTAAACGGCAAGGCGCTGCTGGAAATCCCCGCCCTTTCGGTGAAAGAGGAAATCGCCGTCGTGGACGGGAAGGGGGAGGCGAAAATTTCCGCGAAGCCTGAACTGTGGCGTCCCGAGAACCCGAAACTCTACGACGTTTCGATTTTTTTTGACTCTGGCAGTTGCATAGATGTTGTAAGGGACAGGATAGGGTTCCGCGAGATAAAGGCGAATGGGCACGGGATTTTCCTCAACGGCAAGAAGGTCTTCCTCCGGGGCTGCTGCGTCCACGAGGATCATTTTGCCCTGGGAAAGACGACCAACGAGGATGTTATACGCCAGACGATCCGCGATTTGAAGGAGATGAACGGCAATTACCTCAGGCTGGCGCATTATCCCCACGACAGCCGCTTTGCCCGCATCGCCGACGAGGAGGGGGTGCTGCTCTGGGAGGAAGTCCCCGTGTACTGGGCGATTGCGTTTGACAACCCCGCCACCTACGCGGATGCGGAGAACCAGTTGACGGAACTCGTGCTGCGGGATCGCAACCGGGCAAGCGTCATCATCTGGTCGGTGGGGAACGAAAACGCCGACACCGACCCAAGGCTTGCCTTCATGTCGAAGCTTGCGCAAAAGGCGAAGGCCCTTGACGGCTCGCGGCTCGTATCGGCGGCCTGCCTCATCGACCATGTGAAACTGCAAATCCGGGATCGCCTCGCCGAGTTTCTCGACGTGATCGGCATTAATGAATATTACGGCTGGTACGACCCGGACTTTGAGAAACTGCCGAAGATCCTCGCCAATTCCAATCCCGGAAAGCCCGTGCTCATCTGCGAGTTTGGCGCGGACGCCCGCCTCGGCCAGCGCGGAACTGTGGACGAACTCTGGACGGAGGACAAGCAAAAGCGGCTCTACGAGAAGCAGGCGGATATATTCGGTAAGTGTCCCTACATCGCCGGCACCACCCCCTGGATACTCTACGATTTCCGCTGCCCCCGGCGGCTCAACCGCTTCCAGGAGGGTTTTAACCGCAAGGGGCTCATCGACGTTGATCGCAAAACGCGAAAGCCCGCCTTCTTCGTTATGCGCGATTTCTACGGCGAGATGAAGGAATCGTAGTAAATTTCCTCCGTGTCCTCCGTGGTAAATTCTTGGTATTTCCTCCGTGGTTTATTAAATCGCCTTTCTCGCGAAAATCGGCCTGTTAAGGCAGTAAATACCCATTGCCAGGACCATGCACGCCGTTATCTGCAACAAGGCGTTCGGGTGGAAGAGGATCAGGTTGAAGAACCACGCCTCCGCGTCCCGCAGCGGTTTGATCGGCGTGAACACGGCGATAATCGCGACGATCAACACGTCCGCCGCCCAGCCGTACCACTTGTCCTGGGCTGCGGTCAGCGTGTGGACAAAAATCGAGAACAGGAAGAGGAACGCGAACTGCTGTAAAAACGCGACAACCGGGCCGTTCGTTGTCCAGCCGAACACGTACAGCAAATTGATAATGCCCAGGTATTCCGTGCTTATATGTATATTTCGACCCGGAATAAAATTAATGGACGACACAATAAATTGGTCAAAGGTATAATGGATCAGCACATTGGCAAGCGAAACGGCGCATGCCAGTATCGCGTAAGTCATGAGGCTTCCCCAGAAAAAGTTATTGCGCTTGCCGCCCAGGTTGATTATTCTTGGGAAGTTTTTCGCGGGGATGAAGATGGCGGCCATCACCGGCAGCAGCCAGAGATAACATCCAACGCTTATTTCCGTGTTGTTGTTAATGATAAGCATATCGATAATAGTTTGCACCAGTATCAACAATGCGGTTATACCCGTTACCCAATAAGGAACTTTAATGTTCTTCAAGTTTAGTTTCGCGATATTAAAGATGCTCTTACACATTGACCTTCCCTCCTACAATGTTGATAAAGAAATCCTGCAAACTCAAACGGTCAATCGTTACGCCCTCGGGCACCGTGATCCTCTTGTCGTAAATATGCGCCGCCATTGCGCTGCCCATTTCCGTTTTGCCGATGCAGTTAAGCCCGTCCAGCAGGGGCGTAACCGCCTTCGTCAAGCCGGACAGCGTATAGGCCTTCTCGTCAATTTCGTCAATTCCGGCTTCCAGTAGAATCTTGCCGTTTTCGATGATTACGAGCCGCTCGATCACCTTCGCTATCTCGTCGATTAAATGCGTGGAAACGATGATGATGCGCGGACGTGCGTGGTAGCTTTCCAGCAGCAGGGCGTTGAACTGGCTTCGCATGATGGCGTCGAAGCCGAGGGTCGGCTCATCAAGCAGGATCGCCAGGGAGTTATTCGCCAGAAGCAGTATCGTCGTCAGCATGGTCTTCATGCCGAAGGACAGTTTCTTGAATTTCTTTTCCCGGTTCAACTCAAACTTTTCCGCCATTTTCCGCGCGAAGTCGAGGTCGAAATCCTCCTGCAACCCTGCCGCGGCGTCAATCAGGTCGGAAACCTTCATGTTGAACTGCACCGAGCCGCTTTCAATGTAGTTGACATTTTCGGGCATGCGGCCCGGCGACACGGTTTTGCCCGCAACGGTGATCTTCCCGCCGTTTGCGGCGATGTGTCCCGCGAGCAGTTTCATAAAAGTGGTCTTGCCCGCGCCGTTCCTGCCCAGGAGGCAGTAGATCCCGTTTTCCGGGACGGCAAGCGTTATGCGATCAATCGCCGCCAGGCTGCCGTACTTTTTGGTTACATCCGAAAATTCAATCATTATTTGCTCCTTTCCTCTTGATTTCGCCGATCAATTCGTCCAGCGTTATTCCCAATGTCTTTGCTTCCTCAAGCAGGGCGTCGATGCTCCGGTTAAGGAATACGTCCTTACGCCGCTTCGTGATTTTTTCCCGCGCCCCCTCCGCCACGCACATCCCGATTCCCCTTTTCTTGTAGAGAACTCCCGCGTCGGCGAGCTTGCTTATGGCCTTGACTGCCGTTGCCGGGTTGACGGAATACACCCTCGAAATCTGCGTGGTGGAGATAATCAGGTCGTCGGCCTTGTACGCACCCGTGACGATGTCGTTCTCGATAATCTCCATTATCTGCATAAATACCGGTTGACTGTCGTTCATCTTCCTCTTCCTTAGTTATGTCGTTAAGTAGTTAATGAGTTAAGTCACTAACTAAATGGTAACAGAGAAAATATTTTTTGTCAAGAAAAAAAATAAAAAAAGTGATTGACATAAATATGCAAAAATATGTAAATTTATGCAAAATTAAAAGATGGTTCGTGATTTTATTGAATCATCAGGAGGAAGACTTAAAATGAAAACAAAGGTTGTTTTTGCGGCGGTTCTGGTTTTTCTGGTTTTGTGCGGCGGGCTTTACGCGGGTGGAAACCGGCAGTCCGGCGGGTTAACCCTTAAACCGGGGGTACTTCAAATAGGCATGGAAATCGGTTACCCGCCGATGGAGTATCTGGCGGCTGACGGGAGGACCCCCATCGGTTTTGACGTGGAATTGGGGAAGGCAATCGCAGCGAAGATGGGCCTCCAGGCGGAGTTTGTCGACACGGCCTGGGACGGGATCTTCGCGGGGGTGGAGACGAACAAGTACGACTGCATCATATCGGCGGTGACGATCAACGATGCAAGGCTCGCGGCGCATAATTTCAGCAAGCCCTATATCCAGAACACCCTCGCCATTGTCCTCCTGAAAGGCTCAGGCCGCAATGTGAGTTCGCCCCAGGACCTCGTCGGCTTGAACGTCGCCTATCAGGCGGAAACAACGTCGGATGATTATATGGCGGATCTTGCCGCGGCTGGCTTGAGGTTTACGCCCCGCGAGTATGACCAGGTAATACACTGCTTTCCCGAACTCCAGCTTGGACGGGTTGACGCTGTTATGACGGACCTTCTGGTTGCCTATGAATATACCGGTCGGGCGGACAGCCCCTTTGAAATTGTCTGGAAGGGCGGCGAAGAGGAATTCGGTATCTGCATGAAGAAGGGGAACGACGCCCTGACCGCGGCCATCAACAACGCGATTGACTCGCTCTTCGCCGACGGAACCATGTATAAGCTTTCAATGGCTACCTTTGGCGGGGATATGGTTACGGCGGTACGAAAGTAGAGCTTCATGGACACGCTTCAAAGAATGATTTCATGGATGCCCCAGCTTCTCGCCGGGGCACGGGTTACCATCTCGTTGACTGTGCTCGCCGTCTCCGCCGGGCTGGTGTTGAGCCTTTTTCTCGCGTTGGGGAAGATGTCCAAAAATATCGCCGTGAACAAATTCTGCAGCGCCTATATTTTCTTTTTCCGGGGCACCCCCCTTTTGATGCAGCTCTTTTTCATCTATTACGCGCTGCCCATGTTCGCCCCGGTCCTTACGATTAACAACCGTTTCCTCGCGGCCTTTATTGCGTACACCCTCAATTCCGCGGCCTACTGCGCGGAGATCATCCGGGCCGCGATACAGAGCATCGACAAGGGCCAGTTCGAGGCGTCACGCGCACTGGGCCTTACCTACGGCCAGACAATGCGGCTGGTGATCGTGCCCCAGTCCATAAGGCGGCTTATCCCGCCTGTGGGCAATGAATTTATCATGCTGCTCAAAGACGTGTCCCTCGTGTCCATGATCGCGTTAGTCGACATCACGAAGGCGACGAGAAACATCGAAGGCTCAACACGTTCCGCCCTCGTGTATATACCCGCGATGATCCTCTACCTGATCATCACCGCGGTCTTTTCGTTTATCTTTCACAAAGCCGAAAAGAAATATTCCGTGTATGAGTGAGATGCCATGTCAATGATAAAAACCATCGGGGTATTCAAGACCTTCCACGGCAAAAACGGACGGGGGCCGTTGGAAGTCCTTAAAGACGTTTCACTTACGCTGGAACAGAAAGACGTGGTCTGCATCATCGGCCCTTCCGGGGCGGGGAAGTCCACTTACCTGCGTACCCTTAACCGGCTCGAGAGCATAGACGAGGGAAAAATATACATCGAAGATCACCTTCTTTTCGACTGCCATCACGGGCACAACCAGGTCAAGATGCACGCCGATGAGCGCAGAAAGATACTGCACGAGGTGGGCATGGTTTTCCAGCGTTTCAACCTCTTCCCCCACAAGACGACGCTGGAAAACGTGATGCTCGCGCCTATCCATGTGCGAAATCTCAAGCCTGATGAAGCCCGTGAAAAATCCAGGAAGATCCTTGAACGGGTGGGCCTTGGGGACAAGTTCGATGTTTATCCGTCACAGCTCTCCGGGGGGCAGCAGCAGCGGGTCGCGATAGCGCGGGCCCTTGCCATGGAGCCGCGGATCATGCTCTTCGACGAGCCTACCAGCTCGCTGGACCCGGAACTCGTGGGGGAAGTGTTAAGCGTAATGAAGCAGCTCGCCGAGGACGGAATGACCATGCTGGTGGTGACCCACGAGATGGGCTTTGCGCGGGAAGCTGCCGACAGGGTGGTCTTTATGTGCGACGGGGTCATCCTCGAAACCGGCACGCCCCAGGAAATTTTCTCCAACCCAAAGAACGAGAGGACCCGTCAGTTTTTACAGAGCGTGTTGTGAGGGCTATGTGCGGTCTAACTGACCTTGAACTTCAGCACCTCGCCGATCAGGATATCGGTTGAGTTTTTGTTCTCGTTGGATATCTCATTGACGCGGTTCACCGCCGCCTTGATGTGTTCCGCCCCTGCCGCCATTTCGTGCATGCCCCGTTCAATTCCCGCGGTAATGCCTTTGAGGTTTTTGCTCTCGTCAATTACCGCGTTGCCTTCCACGATTATCGCCGCGGCGTCGGTAAGCACGGTCCCGGTCAGGCTTTTCAGTTGGGTTACCGCTTCCAGTATCTGCTTGCTCCCCGTTTCCTGCTCTTCCATCGCGCCCCGGATTTCCGTCTCCTGTTCGGAAATGGTTCTCACTTTTCCGTCGATGTCCTCGAAACGATCCAGGACGCGGCCGATGGACTTGGTGATCGTGTCGATTGCGCCTTTCATTTTTTTCACCATCTCCGCGATTGTCTTGGATTGGTTGCTTGAGTTCTCCGCGAGTTTGCGGATTTCCCCGGCGACGACGGCAAAGCCTTTCCCCGTATCCCCGGCGTGAGCCGCCTCAATTGCGGCGTTCATCGAGAGGAGGTTTGTCTGGCTGGCGATATTGTTGATCACCGAATTGATCTCCAGAAGTCCCTCGGCCTGCTGGGTGATGTCCTTGAATTCCGCCGAAACGGTTTCCAGCTCCTTTCGGCTGATGCCTGAGGATTCCTCCAGCGCGTGTACGTTCCCGGAGTTCTTTTCGAGGTTATCCGCCACCATGCTGATATTGGCGAACATCTGTTCAATTGCCGAGGAAGACTGGCTGACATTTTCGGACTGCTTCCTGATATGCCCGTTGAGCTTTTCGACTAACGCTATTATGTTTGCCATCGACGTGTCCACCCTGCCGACCTGTCCGACCTGGCTGTCCGTCTGCCCCCGTATGTTCTGGGTAGCCGACGCTATCTGTGAGACCGAGGCCGCGGTGGTGTTCATCTGTTCCGCCAGTTTCGTTTCGGTTTCCGCAAGGGATTTGGCGCGGCCGTTGATGACGGTTACCAGCTCCTCTATCCGCCTGAAGGTGAGGTTGAGGTTCTCCGCCAGCCTCCCCGTTTCATCCGTACTTGCTACTTTGAAGCGGCGAGTCAGATCCCATGTTTTGGCAATTTCGCCTAACTGCCCGACCGCCTCATTGAGGGGTTTCACCATGCGGAAAATAAAAATATTGATGATAACGAAAATGACCAGTACGACGGAGAGTATTATGTAAAACAGGAACGCCATCGCGCTGGTAAAAACCATGCCCATGTTAAGCGGCGTCATGGCGACGATATACCAGTCAAGGCTTGGGATGTAGCTCGCCGCATATTCGGTATTGTCCGCCTCGAAGGTGCGGAGACCGCCCGCCGTTATTCCCTTCGCGTTGCTTGCTATTGTGTCCCCGAGGCTTCCGAAGTACTGCGTCAGGGTCTGCCGGCTTGCCGTCAGGTTCCAGTCCGAGGCCCCCGTGATCATGTTGTTTGCGTTGAACAGGTAAAACGGCATATCTTCGGTAACATCAGAAAATATATCGTCGATAAATCCGGTCAAGTCTATCCCCGTGCCTACAACGCCGATTGCCCTGCCCTGCGACATGACCGGCGCGTTTATCCACAGCATTGTCTTTTTTGTCCCGATGTCGGTGTCGACATTAAAAAAGTAGGGCCCCGGATTCCTGATAATCGAAGAGTACCAATTCGAGCTTGGATCGGCAGGATCCAGCGTATATGAAAATTCATCGCCAAAGTAATAGTTGTGGTCAATGTCGTTAATCCAGAACACGTTATTCCCGGTAAACGCCCGCCGGTATCCGGCAATTTCATTGAAGGCGAGCCGTTCCAGTTCCGCGCTGTCGGGCGCGAGGAAGTATTCCCTTATAATGGGTGAATCCGCCATTTTCAGTGCGATGGCGATTTCCTTCGCGGTGGAGCTTTCCAGCTTCGACGCCTTGTACTCAATGAGGCGTGACAGTTTGAGGATCACGTCGGTTCTTACGATCGTGTCCATGTTGATAAAGAACGCGATTCCGCCTCCCGCCAGAATTACTAGAAACAGGGAAACGGAAAAGACCAGGAATTTCCGTTTGATCGATGATTTTGGTTTTAGTTCCCCAACCGCGTTTTTATCAACGGCATTTATACCGACGGCATTTGTGCCGACTGAAATCCTTCCGGCTTTATTTTTTTCTTGATCCATAGTTTTTTCCTTTGTAAACTAAATTACATCCTGGCAGGGAAGAAGCTGTGGAATTAATGCCATTTATATCGTACCGGTATGCTGTTTTTTTTGACCCATGCTGCCTTTATAGCAAGACTTTTCAAAAGCTCAAAGTAGTATTATCATCAATCAGGAGCTTACCATGGATGAAAAAGATGACGAAAGAGATCTGGTAGAAATAACCCCAAGGGAGGTACTCGTCAAGCTGGGAACTTCCGCCATCGCGTGTTTTGCCGGGGGCGCGTTACTCTTTGTTATGACGATGGGCGTGAGGTTCAGGATACCCGGGATTATTCTTTCCGTCGGCGCGCTCGTTCTGGGACTCGGTGCGATTTTTTCGAAGGACAGGGAGGATAAAAAGCCGGGTCTTATCATTACCGGCGCCGGTGTGCTTGGAATGGTTATCCAGTTTGGCATTCCCATACTCAGGCCGATAGCGGTTTTTGCCCTTGGCCT
>JGI24698J34947_10001428_pt1 | contig 12574 bp, 11 predicted proteins | sample TergutMp193P3_FD_34947 | JGI IMG/M metagenome (IMG submission 34947)
TATGGGTATACAAAACGTTTTAAAAACTCAAGGTGCTGCTTTCGCTCGTTGAACGATTGCGGTCTCCATGATGAAGGAATACGATTCCGGGAATCATAGGCGGTGTCGGGTATATACGAATATGCCTCCAGAAACTTTTCCGGCCCCGGTTTTTTATCTGGCTTCCCGGGCTTTTTGTTGTCTTCGCGTAACACTTCAATAGCCTCTTCATTGACGCGGGCATCCCTTGACATAGCTTCAGTTTTGATTTCCCTTGCCGCCTGTTCCTGTTCCAGACGTTTTGCGCGGTAAAGCGCCCTGAGTTCGCGTTTATGGATATGTTCAACCTTGTTTCGCCGATTCATACTTCATCCGGCATATCATAAAAATTCAAAAAAGTAAAGAGGCTGTTTTATTATTTTTTGATTTAAGAAGGCTTGTTTATATAAAAATGATATAAATTCGATTTCTTAACAAATACGATAAAATATTCAGTACTCTTCTACATAAACATACTAATCCCGAATTTCTCCAGCAGTTCCATCATATCGTGTTTTAAAAGTGGCCGGATCGTTTTCCAGGGAAGGAATATTTCGATACTGCCTGCCGCATACGGGGCTGTTTCATCAGGGGCCCAGTTCAGGTACATGCCCTCCTGGCTGATGAAAAGATTATCGGGAACGCCAGGCTCATCGGTGAGAAAAATCCCCTGAGACAGAGGTTTGTCATTCCCAAGGACAGCGGTTCCCTGCGTTGCTGCGGCGATTCGGTCATTATAGCCGCGTAATTCTTTTTTTATTATTTCGTATAACTGCCCTTCCATATCCTCGCGGAAAAAATCGCGTATATTTAAAACTCTTTTATCTGTCAAATCAAACACATAATATAATGTAGTTCCCATACCGTGCGCACCGCCCTTGTATTCGTAGTTATCCAGCCTGACAAGCATATATCGATCCTCACGACGGTACTCAGTTTCTACCGAAGAGGAAGCGGTATTCGCGCAGGAACCAATGGTCATCAGAATACCCGGCAGACAGGCGGCGCATATCAGCATATTGTTTTTCATCATACTAAAATATATTAATGCCGGAACAAAAGGTCAAGCAAAATGTATCAAAAATATAGATAATATTTTAATTTTGATATATGATAACTAATGGAAATGGATAAGGATAATTTTATCAAAAAACACGATTTGATACATGAAAATAACGCATGGTATTCCCGTGGAGAGAATTCCCATAAGCACCTCATTTTTAAGGATTCATTTTATGAAAAATCGGATATAATCGCGCTGCTTTTCAGGTTCAATAAATTATGCGCGGGAAAAGAAAAATATTTTCGCAAAAATATGGAAAAATATGAGCCATGTAAATACCACTATAAAGAAGGATTTATCGTTGTTCCGTTATGGGATGCGGATTTTTTACGGCACAAGGCTTCCGGTTTTATCCTTGATTTAAATTTCCTTCAAACCATTACAGTATTTGAGGATTTTGTATCACTGTGCAATGAATTGGAAAAATATGAATAAATGTATATGATAACTCATGGAGGTAAATTATGGGAAAAACATTGGTAGCCTATTTTTCATGCAGCGGCGTGACGGAACAATTAGCAAAAACGCTTGCTTCCGCAGCGGGCGGGGACCTTTACAAAATTGAATCTGCCGTTCCATATACAAAGGCCGATTTAAATTGGCGCGATTCCAATTCGCGCAGTACAGTCGAGATGAAGGATAAAAAATCCCGCCCGGCCATTGAGGGCAAAGTAAACGGTATGGAACAGTACGATACGGTATTTGTCGGGTTTCCAATATGGTGGTATGCGGCTCCCACTATTATCAATACCTTTCTGGAAAGCTACGACTTTTCCGCAAAGACAGTGATTCCATTCGCCACTTCCGGTTCGAGCGGCATGGGTGATACAGACAAGCGGCTTCATCCTTCTTGTTCCAAAGAAACAAAGTGGCGTGCGTCTAAAAGATTTCCGGGAAATGCCAAAGCTGACAGCTTGCAAAAATGGGTGGCGGAGTTAGGGGTGTAGAGGGAAAAATTTGAAACTCTGAATTGTTGGTATATCTTTGGGTCTAAAGAGTTTCTTTGTTTTTTTCATATCATGTAATCTTCTTAAATTACACAAACCTTTACCTCACTCATGGATCCTGTTAATTAATGCCATAAGGCTTTCACCGGTAATAGAACTATGTGGAACATATTGATGTGCCGCGTTTCCATTCAGTAAAAAACTTTCCAGTTTACCTTCCATATTTTCTGTTCTATGCCAACAGCCGGCTGGCGTATCATCGGAATCACCTTGATCCTCAATTAGTAAATTACAAAGTTTAACCCATTCATCGTAGGGAATAGCTTTTCCTTTAGTCAACACAATAGTTCCGGTACTCTGCTGATGTAGTAATGTATATCCAAATCCATTATTGGAATGATTTAAGAAATCATCCAGAGAGGCTTTGATATTTAGCATATCCGGGCGAGCATTTATTTCAATTATCAAGGGTGTCTTCAGTTCACCATCCAATGAATAACTATCGCAACGGAAAAGACTAATATTACCAATTTCCGTATTTATAAATGGATAATTTTTTGTTAAATCTTTGAGATTATCCTCAAGAGCTTTTTTAACGCGAATAAAGTCAATCTGTCTCATTATACGTACTTCCCAAAAGTGTGATAGGATTATCTGACCAAGAATTGGACCCCAGTATTCCTGGCATAAACCTGAAATGAATGGCATTATTGCCAATTGTTGAATTGGTTTACCGCTCTTGTTTAGTTTTTTAATATTTGGACCGTCAGGGTTTCGTTCCATTAAATAAGCGTCATCACTTTTCCAAATATATCCTAATAGCCACTTTCTAACATAATTAAATGACTCGAGATACAAAGGATTTTCATTCAAGAGTGTTTTATCTTTAAATATTTCCAGTGAATCGCATAGAAATTTTTCCCAATAGTTTTTTCTGGAAAATATATAATCATTTCTTTTAACATCATACTTCTCTTTTAAAGCTATTAACAATACGACGATACAGGAATTAACTATAGCTTCTTTCCATTGTGGCGAAAAAAGCTCTTTTGTACAAGGTTGTTTATTTTCAGTTTTTTTTAACAGGATTTTCGCATCATGTAAATCTTTTAAATAATTTCCGAGATGATTATAATGAGCGCCTCCGAAAGCATCTATATGATCAATTTCTTCACACAGCCTTAACAAAGGAGCGGGAATATTTGAAGGAAATATCTTATGAAGCATAGCAAATGTTACTGATCCATTTATTTTTTTCTGACCGGTTTTTGTATGCTCGTCATAAGTTATAAGAGCTTCCGCGCCTCCGGTATGAATACCGCCCATTCCAAAAACAACGGCATTTGGCCATTTCGCTTTTGCAATCAGATCATTGTCGGTTGAGTTAAGAGCCATTTCTTCAAAGGGAACAAGTCGTTTTTCCCTAGGCAATATTGCCCTAAATATTAAGATAGCCATATATTCATCAAGATGAGGATTTATATGTGTAATAATTCTATTAAGACGGTCTATATTAGGCGGAATATTAATTTTGCTGTTACCTATTATTTTTCGAACAATATCCACGGATTTTCGAGTAATGGCGGGGATTAATCCTCCCGCTTCCTTAATATATTCCGGCGTTAGTTTTATTTTGTTTTCCATGTTCTCCTTTTTCTCTTTTCTTTTTTCCCTTTTTTCATTTTTCTTTGACCTTTTATATTTGCCCTGCCAGCGTTATTTACAGACGGAAAAATTGGCTTTTCCTCAGCGGTACAAGGGATACGCCTAATTAATATGAATGTCCTATCATCGTGATCCGGACGCTCTTTTTTATCACCTTCCCATTGATTCGAAAATCGTTTACGAAATTCACGAAAGAAATATTCATCATAACCAGGATTATATCCTTTTTTTGGGGCTCCTACCTCATCGCATAACAAGAGAAAACGCTCTTTGTCTTTTCTGATAAATTCAGAAACTCCATCTGTAGCGATAAGTATATGCTTTATATCAGAAACATTTCCATTAGCCAATAACTTAATCGTATTTTGCTTATTCTGGGATTGGGAATGAAGGATGTTCGCTATATATGAGCCTGAATTATTTTTATCCAGATCAGTAATATCTCCGTTAATAATTACCAGACCATCGCCGCCGTGTAATACATACCATTTTTCATCAACCACAATAACAGCGACAATGGTACTTAAAAATAATTCCATAATTATATGGTCATTAAAATAAAGAATTTCACTTTCAAATAACGATAACATGTTTTTTAAATCGGAAAGTAAACGTTCCTCAAGAAAAAGTACGATATTTTCATTGATATCGTTTTCTTTTGAAATAAATTCCTGAATATGTTTTACCGCTAAAACAGATAGTGACTGCGCCGCGAATTCATTATGAGAATATATATTTTGACCAATACCGGAGCCGCTGCTGCATCCGTCACATACAACGGCAATTATTGTTTTTTTTATCGCAACAATGCTCATCGCATCCTGATTATTCTTGTCTTCGTCAGAATTAGACCCCTTTTGGGTTAATCCGCCAATAGTAAGTGGGAGCTCAAGATTTTCATTTTTAAAAACCACAAAATGCGGACGGAACTCATTCATTTAAATTACCTGTCTTGATTAGTGTACTATAATCGAACCCCAAGTTATCCACAAACATCATAAAAGCTTTTGAATCCTTTGGCATTTCTACAAGGTTAAACGTATATTGATATCTTGACTCATATTGTTTCAATAATTTATTCCAGTTGAGAGAATCGATCACCTTATATGAATGGTGTTCATCCTTAAAATCTTGCATTTTTTCGCGAAAATTTTCCATGAGGATATCCTTTATGGTTTTTACCTGACCTTTATTTTTGTTGAATAAAGTATAACCAGGGTTTCTTTTATCATTTTTTGGAAGCTGGGTGAGTAAATTTACTCTCTTGTCAAACACGAAAGTATCAAAAAAATACTTATACAGCAGAGGATCTTTATTTTCCAGCAGTTTCAGACGCTCAATCCATATCTTAACCGGTCCTTGCTTTACTAATTCAATATTATTTTTTATGCCAAAATCGGAATCTTCAAGAAAGTTAATTATACATATTCTTCTGATCTTACGAATGGACGCCTCTTCTGGCGGTTTTGTCCTGAATTCATAAGGCCGTCCGCCGACGAATAATTCATAACAAATTACCGCCAGACTAAAACAGTCACTGCTCCTGCTATATTCATACCAGCCATCGGTATTTTTACCGGATTCTTCTATAACAGGATCAAGATAATCTTCCGTGGCTGCGATACAAGGATACTTGCCAAGCTGTGCGGAATCAATATCTATGAACACAGGACATTTTTTTTCCGGATTATAGAGAATATTTGTCGGATTTAAATCTCCCAATATTATATTAGATTCGTGTAAGCGTAATAAATTTTTATACATCTGATATATCAGTTCAAGAGCGGTATTGTCGTTTAATTTAAAACCATTTTTATCTTTAAAGTCATTTTCATCAAATGACAAATCAACAATGTTGGGTAATTTGCCCATATTACGCATAACAAAACCAGCTATTTCACGGTTATTCACTTCTATAGCCGGTTTTTCCGGTAAGGCGTACTGTTCATTTCCTATAAGAAATTTAAAAGTTTCATAGCGGTCGCATAAAGCAAGAACCTTCGCTTCTCTGCTTTCATTTAAAATGTTTTCCTTATATAGTTTTAATAGATAATCTGTGACAGGTAAGGAATAAATCTCGCCTTCTCCTCCGCCATCTATTGGAGTATCAAGATCAATATCAAGAGGATCATTGAACTTACCTTCAATTTTAATTTTTTTTATCATTACGGTCTCCGGTAGAATCAGTTTATTGCGGTAATTTCGCGACCAGGCTCTGGGAAGCCGTTCTGAAAGCTTCTCTGATTCCCCGTGAATCTGACTTGTCACAGGGTATAGATTCGTCAAAACCAAGTCGCGTTTTTATGTTTTCAAGTGTTTCATCATTTAAACTATCGCTGCTTTTAAGACCGACAACAACGGAACTGCGAAGATATTTTTTATCTTTCAATTCTTGTATGCAAGATCGTATTTCAGCCGGATCAATACCGCCATCCGTATCTTCACCATCTGTGATAATGCCAATCGTTACTTTGGGATAGGATCCATTAAATCTGGCATCTTCTATTTTTGTAATTATATCCTGTAAAACAGATTTTAATGATCTATACAAAGCGGTGGATTTACCGTCCGGTATATAGTTTTTATTATCCAACAAAATAACTTCATCTGTATTTTCCTCAGTTCCCAATACTGCTGTCTTTCCCAAAAGACTAATATCAGCATCAAAAAGATATTGTGAAATAAAATGCGCCCCATGACGGGTTATTGCGCTTTCACGCAGCGCTTTTATCATCTCACGGTGGGCAATTAAAACATCATCCTTACATGAGGTCATAGAAGATGATTTATCTATTAGTATCTGTGTAAATACAGGATCATACTTATAATCACTTGCATCAGGAACAAGAATATCTTTTTCACTATTCAAAGCCAAAAATGCCGCTGTTTTCGGGCTGATTACTTCTTCTTCTTCCAGTCTTTTAATACTGTCCTTTACATTTTTACGATAATTGCCGACCATAATATCCTCCATTTTTCCCGGTTACTTCTTCTTCTAAATCATACAAATAAAACAATGCTTTATCTCTGTCAATTTTCTCATTTATTGGCACAGTAATATCTTTAACAATTGCATCAAACGGACAAATTAATGGAAAACATGAACCCTTCATATCGTCAAGATCGGCAAGTGTTGAACCTTTATCGCATTTGGAGTTTACAGATACATAATACTTTCTAACGACCGCCCACTCCGTTTCGTCCGGTATTTTAACTTCCTTTAATTTGAATAATGATGCTAAATCATTTTCAATAAATTTCCTGGATGATATTACATTTAAAAGGGCGTCTTTATCTATTATTTGCCGCTCATATAAATCGGCAATTATTTCCCCGCTTGTATTTGGGTGTAATAAAGCCAAGTCATATAAATTCCCGTGCGTCCATATATAAAGATACTTTTCAGCGTCTGAATTGGATGAGGTTTTCGGATAAGGTTTATTTCCTTTCAGATAATTTTCAATGATATTTTGGGGACATTCCGGATTCTTAAAGACGGCTTCCCTAACAAAAACAAATTTATCATTAGCTAAATCTTCCAGTATATTAGGAGGGCATAGGGTGTCTTTCGCGGTTCTCTCTCTTACAGTAGGATCCGGGTTTTTTGCGTCATTTATAAGATTATTTATAAAAGCCTTTTTTTCCTCAGGTGTCCATGAAGCAAGTCTTATACCAAATTCTTGACGAAGGGCATCATATTCTTTGATTTTATCACCAAGCATGATTTTTAAAGGAGTTATTTTTTTTGTTCTCTCCCTTATGGTAGATGAATTAAATTTTCTATTCTCAATAAAAGATGTTTCAAGGGCATCATTTATAAGCGCCTGAATATCAGCACCGGAATAGCCATCGGTATATTCCGCAATTTCCTGAATTGAAATACTACTACTTTCTTTATCACTAATTTTGTCAAGGTATATTTTCAAAATCTGTTCACGTTCAGATTTATTGGGAAGATCCACAAAAAAACACTCGTCAAACCTGCCTTTACGCCATAGTTCCGGCGGAACTTTAGAAATATTATTTGCCGTTGCAATTACAAAAATGGTCCCCTTCTTTTCCTGCATCCAGGTAAGAAATTGACCAAACATTCGATTTGTAACACCCGATCCGCCGCTGTCTCCCTCGGTTCCGGAAAAAGCTTTCTCAATTTCATCAAGCCAAAGGACACACGGATTTGCATGTTCAACAATGCTCAGTGCGTTTTTCAGGTTATTTTCACTTTCGCCTACATATTTACCCATAAGTGATCCAATGTCTATTCGAAGAAGCGGGAAATTAAACAAATAAGCCGTTGATTTTGCGGCAAGTGATTTACCGCAACCGGGTAACCCGGCAAGCAGAATACCCTTTGGCGGAAGGATACCCAAGCGGGTGGCGGAAACAAGATCATCTATTATTTGTTTTTTTTTGCGAAGATATAGCTTTAACTCTTCCAGCCCTCCTAAATCATCAAAACTTTCTTTTAGAGGAACCATTTCAATATAGCCGCTCTTGGATACTTTCTGTTCCTTTGCGTTTCTGGCAACCGATAAACCTTTTTCATCAAAAACATGATTTTTTGAAGAATTTATTTTTGAAAGAACCCGGAGAATTGATTCTTTGTCCAAACCAGCGCATATTGAGATAAATTTCTGTTTTTTTTCGCTTGATATTTTATATTCGTGTTCAGTGATATAACTTTCTATTATTTCGGTTAATTCGTTATTATCCGGCGGCCCATACTCTATCAGGTAAACAAGTTGAGATAACTCAGGTGGAATATATTTTTCTTCAGATGTGTATATTATACAGCTTTGACCTTTAAAGTATTTTTGTATTTGTATCAAAGTTTGCTGAAGACGGGCAATATATTCTTTATTTCCCTCCATGACCAATTTCGCATTTTTGATATAGAGCAGCAGCTTACCATTAGGCAGTGAACCGGAAACCTCGTCAAGGAATTCAATAATGGTACGATTTTTTCCATTATTTTGCATTCTATGCCCGTCATTACTGTTAAGTTGGCCCAGGCCAAGATTCCACTCTTTTTTTTTAAAACCAAGTTTGTCGGCGACTGCTGAAACAAGATCATCGAGTCTCAGATATTCATTACTGACAATATGAATGCCCGGAAACCCCGCCTTAATGTTTTCAATAATCTCTTCTATGACTTCATTTTTTACCATGGCAATAGATTTCTGAAAAAGTCCACCGCATCGTGTACCACATTGGAGATTCCTTCTCCAATGGCTTTTACCGCGTTTACGGCAAATGAGACAATACGCTTGCCGCCTTCCCAAATGGCCTCTCCTACCGTGCTCCCCGCAATACCGCCAACAATACCACCGGCCAAGCCGCCTATAACAGTACCAATAGGCCCAAAAACGGTACCTAAGGAAGCGCCTAAAGCCATACCTTTTGTACCTAATGCTATACTCCCAAGCATACTACAAGTTGTGCTGCCGGCCGTATCCAATGCCTCTTCGCCTGTTAATTCTCCGGTAGCAAATTTATAGAGTATTTTTATGTTTTCAATGCCTAAGCACACGGCATTAGCTATCCTGCCAGCAGGAGTATTTTTTAAAGCTTTACCAAGCCAGCCGCTTTTTACAGCAACTGTTATACCCCCCGTGACTGCCACATTAAGACCGGCGCTTGCAGCAGACTTTATGGAACTCTCGACAAATTCCTGTAAATCTTCTTCAGCGCTCTGGTTTTCTTTGCCGGTTATACTATTCCAAATTCTTCTGCCCAAAATACGTATACCCTGAAAGCCCACGGCTAGAAGAGCGGAAACACCTGCTTTTTTTGCAATATTTTTAACTATAAACCCACGATCCGCGTCATTCCAGTCATACTGTTTTGCTTCGCTTTTTTCTTGAGCCTTACGTTGCAGCTCTTTTGCTTCCTCCTTACTAAGCGGTTGAGATTCTACGCCGTCTATTTCTAATCTATCAGTACTTCCCGGAATATCATCTGATTGACCTTTGGGCACTAATTTACGTTGACCTCGATAATCTCCATTATCAAAGAGTTTTTTAGTCGCTTCAGAATCGGAACCGCATTTTGCCTGACACTTTTGGACAATTTTTCCTGTTCTGGTGTCTATTGCAACAATATCTACAGAATTCTTACCATAGGTTTCTCCAGGGCCAGGTTTTAAAACTTTATAACGATAAGGACTGCCCTTAGCCGCCAATTTAATATTTATACTATCAACGTGATGCTGTTCAAAAATAAAACCATCAAGATTTAACTGCTGATTGATCTGCCCATCATTCCGGTAGATAACATCAATGCTATTTCTGTTAGCCGAATCAACGGAATGTTCTATTTCGCCTGCATATTTACCAAAATTGGCTATACCGCTTCCTGTGGCGCCTTGTTCTATTTTACCTGCAAGCCAATGTTCCTGAGATCCGCCTTTTTTATAAAAATCATACAGTTCCGCCTTGCTTTCCTCGTAACGCTCCATTTCAGTAACGATTTCATCTGCGGAATCCTTTATCTCTTTTTTATTTTCCCAAATTTCAGGATATTTTGAGAACTCATTTTCAAGCCAGTCTCTATCAGATATATTCTTGTCCTTGCGCCTGTATGACCTGATAAAATTGACAATAACTCCTCTAGTCTTTATTGAATTTTCAGGCGATATTTCGACCTTTTGGGCAATATCATCCGCGCCTTTTTCAGGATTTACGGCGGAATCCTCAATAAGAACCGCCAAAGCGTTTGCTTTGATGTTTTCCTCTTTCATAATTTGATCGTCCATTTTGATCTCCTATAACAAGTGATTCGATAACATTACTACACCTTCTCAGGTTCCCTTTCCTGGCATTTTTTAGTTTTTTAAAAAATTTAGGGTAACTAGCAAATATTAAAACAAAAATCTAAATAAAGCAATACGCTCGCTCCTTTTTGATGATTGTTCAAGTATGCCTCTTTCCCGATAGCAGTAACGCCTGCCGGTTTCGTATTTATCATCGCAGATGTTTTGAGTGTCAGTCACCTTTTGCGTTGCTGTTAATCAATGTGGTTTGTTTAAAATCCCTCTATCTTCCACGAAAATGATTCACCGTCATAAATAACATTTACTGTTAGTTGCTCAGTTTCACCAAAAGCGGATACTGTCATTAACCCGGAATATTCGGTATTGCTTTTTTTTACTAATAGCAAATCCTTTGTAACTCTCAAGGTAATGCCATTTTCCGACCATGTTTCAACTATGTTTTTTTGCACCTCCTCTGCCAATTGTCCGGTTGACATCTTGCATGAAAACAGCGCCACACAAGACACGACGAGAATTACCAGCCTGATAATCCGAATTCCCCTGTTCATAATAAACTCCTCTCTTTCCAAGAATACTTTTATAACCGCCCAACGGACGGTTTCTTTTAAGCCGTAAACGGCGTAAAAGACAAATCATTGATTTTTCAGCCATTCTTCCCACTCTGTATGCAGCGTGTCCGACAGCTCAGGTACCTTTTGCGTTGCTTTAATCAGGGTAGTATATCCACTTAAACCCACGCTCATGTACATCATTTAAATTAATGGCTCGATTAATGTACCGGATGGAGTTATCATCATTATAAGTATACCAAACAAAATTCCATCCTTTTACAAAACGTATACCATAAGCCACCGCAGCTTTTTCAACAAACCAAAACTCTATCCAATTGCCATTATCAGCTGCCAAATCAAGTTCAGGGTTAAAGATCAAACGCCCAATCATTATGCCATCCTCATATTCTTCAAGAGAATCTTTAGGAACAGGCGGTATTACAATTGAAAGAGTACCATTACTAAGGGACCCAATAACGCCAAAATCATAGTTGCTTTTAAATATATGGGCGCTAATTGGTATTGATGTACCGGAAGCCGCTATATTGCCATCTTCATCCAAAACCCCGGTATAGTTTATCTTCAATGTACTGTTGTTTGTGAAAGCTAATTTCATTTTCCCCGATAGATTACCAAGATTCCAGAAGAATGACTTGTCTGTTTCGTAATCAGTTGCCACTAAAACGAGCAATAATACCAGTAATACAAAAACGGCAATAGAAGCAATCAATATTCCTTTTACGAATCTTTTCATTTAAAATCTCCTACAATATATGCAAACTGCTTGCAATAAGTACATTATTTGATTCCGGCGGCGCTATGCGCGGCCTATGCTTATGTCACCAAACATCATGCTGCAAAGTATGACGCCGATAACTCCCGTCACGATTAAAAGAATGCTGACCTTTTCCGGCGCATATCGCGCCTGTAGCCGCCTGTATCAGTTATAAAGCAATTCAGCCGCTTTCACCAAATCAATATTATCCAGTAACATCCGGGTAACCAATTCCTTTTCCGGAAATACGCTCGCCGAATACTCTACTAATTCATCATCGGAATAAATAGGTGATTCCATGTTAAATTGCAAACGCGTTTCTGCGATATCATAAACATTTTTATCGGATGGATCCGGAATAAAATAGATCGTAAGGCTTCCTCCTTTTCCATTGAAAAAAGTTTTACGTTCAAAAATATCCGGTTCAAAGTACGCACGGAAGATACCCTCTGTATATCCAAGCCCCTCTATTTTAGTTCCCCATTTTGCGGTATTCCATAAAATGTCCCTATAAAAATCATCCACAACAAAAACCGCGCTTTCACCGTCAATTAAACCGCTCATAATCATTTCCTGTACAGCCGCAAAGACTATTAAGCTGCCTTCATCGAAATTCATTGAAACACTGACAAATTCGTTGTTGTTTTGATCAGAAACGAGTTCCCATTTTATGGAGGTACTATCAATATACTGATATCTGGCAATAACTTCCTGAAGTGTTATTTTAGGCGCACTTTTAAAATGTCCTTTTTGCGCCGACATAACAGCATCACCGCCGCCGCA
>JGI24698J34947_10001429_pt1 | contig 12574 bp, 11 predicted proteins | sample TergutMp193P3_FD_34947 | JGI IMG/M metagenome (IMG submission 34947)
CCCCCCGTTACCAGCAGGAACAGGAATACCGATACCACCGTTACCTGAAAATTATAGACCTTTTTTTCCGAATGAGGGACAAAAACCACGGTATAACGGCGAGTGAGGAAGCTGCCTATCGCCCGCAGTGCCTTAACCACCCCACGGCCAGCGATAATTATGCTATCTTTAAGTTTTTGTATGATGCTATTTTCCAATCGTTTATACTCATGGACCGACGCCATCGTCCGCTCCTCCTCGGTGTTATCATAAAGTTTACTAAAAGGCGGGCATAATGTCAAGGGAAACCCAGACAAAATACCCAATTAAAAGCCTTATTTCCCTAATTCCGGCACACGCGCTATTTTTATTATCGGCATTTGTGGCTCTTTTCGAGAAAAAGAACAAGCGCGGCGGGCGGCATCCGCCGGAAGGGTCGCAAAGGCGCAGTAGTCCTTTATTTCGATTTCATCGACCAGACGCCCGGGAACGCCGCCGGCCCGCATCAAGAGGGCGGCTATATCCCGCGCCCCCAGGCCGTGCTGCCGCCCCTGACCCACATATATCCGCGTAAAGCCCTCGGCGGAAAGCCGCCCCCCGGCAAATTTGCCGCGCCGCCGGTCGTCATGCCCTCTGCCGCCGGCAAACCCGCCCCTTAGGGGGCCTTTACCGGCAAATTTGCCTATATTTTTCCCCACATCGTTAAAATCCGCTTCGGAAAATTCGGTGATGGGGCCGTAACGGGCAGGATCGAGCAAATTTCCGTAACTGAGCGACACCAGCGCCTCGACCGCCTTGTCCGCGCCCAGCCGTTCAATCAATTCGCGGCAGACTTTGGCCAAAAAGGGCGAGGCGGATTCCACACCGGCCGCCGTCGGCTCCAGTTCCACCGCTTCCACGGGGGCAGGCTCCGGCTCCGGCAGGGCGGCAATCACCGCGGAGGCAATACGGCGGCGCATAGCCTTCATCACCGCCTTGACCGACGGGACCTTGAGCCACTGAATGCCGCTGCCCAGGTTTTTTTCCATAATACGGGAAAGCTGGTGTATCCTGCCCCGTTCGGCAAAGGTCGCCAAACTGATGGCAATGCCGCGCCGCCCCGCCCTGCCCGTCCTGCCGATGCGGTGGACGTAGGTTTCACGGTCGTTGGGAAGGTCCCAGTTAATCACATGGCTCAGGCTTTCGATGTCCAGCCCCCGCGCCGCGACATCGGTAGCGACCAAAATCGCCGGTTCGCCCGCGCCCCCCGCGTTAACGGCAGCGGATCGGTGCAGGCGGAAACGGCGCAAAGTGCGTTCCCTAATCTCCTGCGAAAGATCGCCATGCAGCGCCTCGGCAGGGTACCCCGCCTCCACCAGACGGCGGGCAAGTTCGTCGGTTTCCACCTTGGTCGCGCAAAAAATAAGCCCGTAAAATTCCGCGGCGCTGTCGATTATCCGCCTGAGCGCCTCAAGTTTGTCCTCGCGCTTGACAATCACGCAGAACTGATCCACCAGCGGCTTTTCATCTTCCGGCGCGGAATCGACGATAATCTCCGCATCGCCAATATGCTTGCGGACGATTTTTAAGATCGGGTCAGGCATGGTGGCGGAAAACAGGGCGACGTGCAAGGCGCGTGCAGCTTCCGCGCGTTCGTTGGCCTTGACCACCGCCATTATCTTTTCAACATCCTCAAAAAAGCCCATATCAAGCATTTCATCGGCTTCGTCGAGGATGAACCAGTCCACGGCGGAAAGATCGAGCGCCTTCCGTTCCATCAGGTCCATAACGCGGCCCGGCGTCCCCGCTACAATTTCCGTCCCCCGCCGCAGGTCGAGTATCTGGCTGCGGATAGAGGCGCCGCCATACACGGCCGTTATCCGCGGATAATGTCCCGAAACCAGCGAGGCGATCTCTTTGGACACCTGCAGGGCAAGTTCGCGGGTGGGGGTGAGGATCAGGGCGCGGGGGGTATGCCCCGCCTGGGTCAGCCGCTCAATCAGCGGTATGCCAAAAGCGGCGGTTTTTCCCGTCCCCGTGCGCGCCTTGACAATACAGTGCCCCTCATCGGCAAGCATCCGCGGCAGGGCGATACTCTGAATGGAACTGGGGGCCGTCCAGCCCTTGCGCGCAATAGCCGCAAGCATAGTCTCGGACAGCCCAAATGAAGAAAAAGGATGATTTTCGTCGATTATCATGAATTAACAATTACAGTGAGCAGGGAACAGTGAGCAGTGAAATAATCACTAACACTGCTCACTGCTCACTGATTAACTACTCACTGTTATTTCCCCGGTCCCGGGATGATTGCCAGTTCGGTTTCTTTATCAAAATAACGGGCTTTTTCCATGTGGGGGCAGAATTTGGCAGAGTCGCCAACTTTGAAGAGGTGGCTCGGTTCTGTCCGGGCGACCAACTGCTGTGTGCCGGTGCTCAGCCACAGGTGAATATCCGCGCCCAGCGGCTCAACCACCGTTACATTAACGGAGAAGCTGTTGGGGGCGTCCGACTCGACAAAGTTCATATCCTCCGGCCTGATACCAAAGTACACTTCCTTGCCAACGTAATTTTTGAGGTAATCGGTATGGGACGCATCCGGTTTGATCTTGAAAGAACCCTCATCCAGCACTATCGTACCGCCGTCTTCTTCTACCTTGACGGTGAGGAAGTTCATGGGCGGAGAGCCGATAAAGCCGGCGACAAACTTGTTTTCCGGATGGTTGTACAGATAGAGGGGCGCTCCGGTTTGCTGGACCCTTCCGTCTTTCATAACCACGATTTTGTTCGCCATGGTCATAGCTTCCACCTGGTCGTGGGTAACGTAGATCATGGTGGCGTTCAGGCGCAGGTGCAGGCCGGAAAGTTCCGCGCGCATCTGTACGCGCAGTTTAGCGTCAAGGTTGGACAGCGGCTCGTCAAAGAGGAAGACCTTGGGGTTGCGGACAATGGCGCGCCCGACCGCGACACGCTGCCGCTGACCGCCGGAAAGGGCCTTGGGCTTGCGATCCAGCAATTTCTCGATATCGAGGATCTTCGCCGCATCCCGCACGCGCCGGTCAATCTCGTCCTTGGGCACTTTCTTAATCCGCAGACCGAACGCCATATTTTCATAGACGCTCATGTGGGGATACAGAGCATAATTCTGGAATACCATGGCGATATTCCGGTCTTTGGGGGGAACATCGTTCATCAGCTCGCCGTCGATATACAGCTCGCCTTCGGTGATTTCCTCAAGCCCCGCCACCATACGGAGAGTGGTAGATTTACCGCAGCCGGATGGACCTACAAATACGACAAATTCCTTGTCCTCGACCACGATGTTGGCATTTTCCACCGCCCGAACACCGCCCTCATACACCTTCGAAATGCTTTTCAGCTCTACTTTTGCCATACGCTGGCCTCCCTATAGGGTTATTTTATGGGCCTCTTCCACAGGGAAAAGGCGGATTTCAGTGTACACCGTTTGGGCAGTGGTTGTCAAGCCCCTAAAGGGGCTTGTTGTGGTATGGTATTTGTCTCCGAACCTTCGGTTCGTCGCAGACAATCAAGGGTTTATTTAGGGACTGCCCTTACCCCAACAATCCCGCCCCGAAGAGCGGGTTGTTGTTGAGGTGAGGCTATTTACTGAACTTGCGTAAAACGAAGGACAAATGTCTTACTTTCGCCGGCCTTAAGGTCTATATCCTGATAGGAAAAACCCATCGCCGTATCCATATAATCCTCAATAGTAATGTCGTCCCGTTGGTCATCGTATACATAATCGCGGTGATTTCCGCCTCCCCATCTCCCCAGCCAGAGAGTGCTGACATCGTCCACTCCCGGTACGCTCTGGCAGACCAACCGAATTTTCATGGTTGGAAGCAGATGATTATCATAATAATCATAGGATTCATTCGTCATGAGGGCGCCGTATTCTTCGATATAGGTAAGCGGGGCCTGGTCATCGTGCAAGATCATAACATCCGCCGAAGCGCCGAATTTCTGGCCGGTTAGCGCGACGCTGCCGTTGTTGGTCAGCGTATGGGTTATCTGCAGGTAGGGAACGCCGTTGTCGTAGAAAAATTCGGGCTCAATCTTCAGTTCTACATCGCCGTTAACCTGAACGCCGTCGGTCATTTTATTGGTTACACCGTTCAGATCATAAAACCATCCGCCAAAGCCAAAGGTAGTGCGCACCCAGCCGCGCCGGTCGTTGATGAGGGGGTCTACGTAATAGGACATAACGTCTATGCCGCATGGGGTGCCGCTGGCGCCATAATATTGACTTGGGTTCCGCCAGTTCCAGGCAAGCTGGTTCATTGGCTCCGCAAAGTAATCCTCGTAATCAGAGGGCGGGTCGTCAGGCTGGTCGCTGGACCACCAGCGATCCCGGTAAGTACCCTGCCCGATTTTCACTACCTGCGTCGCGGGCAGCCGGTAAAAAGCATCGCTGGGCGCAACCGCCATAATAACCGTGGCGCTTTTGCTGCCCACCGTGATAACGATTCGGGCGCTGCCCAATGTAAGCCCCTTGACCGTGCAGGTTCTCCCGTTTTGAGCAACAATTTGGGCAATAGACCGGTCGTCCTCATGAACCGCAAATGTCGCCGTCACCGCTCTTGCGCTGCGGTCAGCTACCTGATCTTTTGCGGTGCCTTCATCATCATCTTCCAGCAGGTAATCGGGGATTTCTATCTCCGTACTTCCGCCCGCCCGTGTCACCGCGCGATTGGGGTTAGGCGCCATTTTCGGCTCAAGATCGGCAAAATTGTCCACCGAACCGGCAGGCGGCGGTGTAACGCCCGGCGTTGTGCCGCCCGGCGTTCCCGTCGTGGTTGACGACTTACCGCCGCCGGTAATATCGTCCGTGTCACAGGACACCATTGTAAAACCCATCGCCACAATTGCCAGCGACAGACACACCGTTAAAATTGAAAAAAATTTCCGGTTATTCATCTTTGAATCTCCTTACGCGGATATACCGCTATGCGTATCATACTGCAAAAAAACGTAAATGTCAACTATACGCTGGTGGAATTTTCTCCGAAACCCTTGCACTTTCATTCGAAACACACCCCATGCCCTAATTCCCCTGCAGCTTGACGATCTCCAGGATGAGGAAGATAAATTTGTAAGTTATAGATGCCTTTTTTTGCGCCGAATCCTCAAAAATGATGCTCTATTTTTGCCTGTTTCATAATAGCGTTTGCCACATGACGGGATTTAATAACACTATCCACGGGAAAGCTTTGGTTTGAGTGGGGACTATACCAGATATCGTGATCGCCCTTACCTCGCCGTATAAAATAGCAGCCGTTTTTTGACAATACATCGCGGACCTTTTTTTCGTATTCCGCCATAGTTACGCTAAAACCGCCTCTCGTTCCATAGAGAAATGAAGAACCGTATTCTCGTGATTTTTGCCGTTGAGTTCCAATATTTCAGGTACGGCAAGTTTGACCCGTTCCATAAGTACATCGAAAGAATCGGACTCAAGGGCGATGGGTATATCATCGTTAAGCGCATACCAGACAGCGGCTTCTTCGTCAAAGGTAAAAGTTATGGTGTATTCTGCCATATCTACCATAAATACCACAAAACAAGGCAAAAGACAAGCCAGCCAGTCTCCCTAATTCCCCTGCAGTTTGACGATCTCCAGAATAAGGTCGTCCATCGCCTCGCTTGTTTGTTTGCGCAGTTCCCTTTTCTTTGCGTTAATGAGCCCCGCCGTCTGCCGCATAGCCGCAGTATTCCGCCCGGCTTGCCCCCCCTCTTTCGGGCTTTCCGGCATGAGCAGTTCATAAGCCTCCACATTGAGCGCCCGGGCGATTTGAGACAGAGTTTTGTCACTTACCCACGTTTTGCAGTATTCAATGTCTAGCATATGAGATAGAGAAATATCCGCGGATTCCGCCAATTTAGCCTGACTGATGTGCAGTGCGGCGCGGTTTTTCCTAATGTTTTCCGCAAGAATCTTGCGTAAGTCCCGTGATTTCCCCACATCTCAAGAATAGGGTAATACCATATAATCTATAAATATGGTATTGACACTATATTATGAACTATGGTATTTTCACAGTAAGTTAGGACAAATTACAACCTTAAAATTATCGGCGGATATTTTACGCAAAGGAGAACAGAAGTGGAGAAACGTATTGATAAACACGTTTTTACATGGGCAGGGTGTTTTTTGTTCGGAACGCTTGGAGTGGACAGATTCATGAGAGGTCAAATTGGGCTTGGTATCCTCAAACTTATTACTTTTGGTGGGTGTGGTCTCTGGGTTTTAATTGATTGGATTATTGCCTTGACTAAACTTGGTCAATATGAAAAAGACTTTGTGTTTATTAATGGAGGTTATAATGTTTGATTTTTTTCGTTCTGCTTTTAGAGGGTTATTCGGTCTTTGTGTTGTGCTTGCAGTAGTTGGCCTGTTTATTGGCGTTATTTTTGCTTTTGGATTTCATCCATTGCTTGGTATTTCGGTCATTGTGGGCGGTATTGTGGCCCTTATATTTTCATTCGGGTTAATAAGTACAATTTTGGTTATGGACGAAAGGTTGGAATATATTGCCCATAAAATTTATGAATCTGAGAAAAAATCACAAATATCTCAAGGGAATGCTTCTTTATCCTCTCAAGTAGCTGATCTCTCTAGTGTTGGTAATGTCGTCGTACAAAAAATCGATACAAAAAAATGTTCAAAATGTAAGAAGGAAGTAAATGAACAATATTCCAAATGTCCTCATTGTGGTAACGATTCTTTTGAATAAAACAGAAAAAACGACACTAGACGATAGAAACAAAAAGGAGCATTTTATGAAGAAGTTACGGGTATTTTCAGTATTGATGGTGTGTCTTCTGGCATTGAGCCTGGTCTTTACGTCCTGCGAGATTGGTGACAAAGAAGAAAACGACCTCGGCGACAATGACAACGGAATTGGCAGCGGCGACAACAGCAGCGGTAGCGGTTCAGGAGGCAACGGCGGAGCTGGCAGCACTCGTAACAATGCTATGGCGGTTATGGTGGGAAATTCGTCTTCCCATACCATCAGCTTGAACGGGGAACACTGGTTCAAGTACGAAACCACCGGCAACCCCGTGATCTTTGAAACCACCGGTAATGTGGTGGATACATATATTGAGGTTTATAGAGATGGCAATACCACTTGGAGAATCGAATACGATGACAATAGCGGGGAAGGGTCTAATGCCTTAGTTAGCTGGGTATCAACAACTGCGGGAACAACATACTTCATCCGTATTACTACGCGGAGCCAAACCAGCGGAACATATAGCTTTGTGCTAAAACAACCTACTGCCAATATACGCACTAATCCGATAACGGTTTCATCGGGAAATTCATCTTCCCATATCATCAATGCAAGCAGTACACATTGGTTCAGGTTTGAAGGTACCGGTGATCGTGTGTTTTTTGAAACCGAAAGTAACGTGGTAAAAACAAGCATGTCTGTTTTTGCCGGAGATAACACATCAAGTAGTTATTCCAACGCTAACCCGATTAGTCTTTTTACCGTATCGGGTACAACATACTATATTAGTATTACCGGCAATGCCGGTACATACACGTTTAATGTACGACATGGTGCCGGTGATGGCAGTTCACGGTATAATGCAAAAACGGTTGCAGCCGGGAATTCTACTTCCCATGATATAAGATTGAATGGAGAACATTGGTTTATTTTTTTTGGCACCGGCAACCCCGTAACTTTTAAGACCACCGGTAATGTAGTGGATACGTATATTGAGGTTTATAGAGATGGCAATACCACTTGGAGAATCGAATACGATGACAATAGCGGGGAAGGGTCTAATGCCTTAATTAGCTGGACATCAACAACTTCCGGTTCAACATACTTCATCAAAATTACGCAACGGCAGAGTACCCAGGGCGCATACACTTTTGTTGTGGAGTAATGGTGAATATTTTACATCCCCTTACCATCATCGTCTTACTGACCCTTATGGGGTGTGCAAGTACCGCCGCTCCGAGACAATCCAATTCTGCGAACGAAAGCGCCCCAATCACGAGCATAGCTTCCGGGGGAAACATTGAAACATCAAGTAAGTCCCTCACTCCTACCATCGCATTTGAAAGACCTCAGGTAACGGGTCTTATCGCAGAGGAAATGTGGCTCCCCGACACCATAAGAAGCAGCATTAGCCGTAATTTCACGAATTTCGCACGAGGTTACATAACCGTCATAAATATTGCCGATGATAGCACTCGTGCCGCCGAAATAGAAAGGTCCCTTTCCGGCCCCAACGATGAACTCAGTCTTGTCGCCCGCACAGCGGCCCGAGCCATTATGACCGGTAAAATAATAAAAAGATCGGGCAATCGCTTCGATCTGGAATTGATCATAACTGAAACAGAAACCAGCGCAGTGCTGGCAAGCCACAGTAATACCTATTCAGACGCGGAGCAGGCGGTTAGAAGGGCAACCGAAGATTTATTGACCCAGCTTGGCCTCAAGCTGAGTGACGCGGGACGGCAGCGGCTCTATCAAACTTCCAGCGAAGCCGACATAGCTCTCGCAAGAGGGCTTAACGCCGAAAGGGAAAGACAAAGCCTCCAGGCCATGAACTATCTTTTTAATGCACAAAACTTTTCGTCCACCGCTTCACAGGCAGCCGCGTCCCTTGCGGTTGTACAAACTACACAGCAGTCACTTGCCGGAGCTGGCGCTACGGTAATAGACCATTTTGCGCGGCAGGATTTTTTCCAGCGCCGCCTTAACGAATATAACGCATTTTACGATTCCCACGCCCCTTTTGAATTGTTCTATACCGAACCAAAAGCGATAAATATGAAAGGGATAAGAACTGATACGACGGATACCAGACAATTTGATCTCAGCTTCAAAGTAGGCCTGCGCTGGAGCAATGATCAGATAAACGTCATGGAAAAGGTTTTGAATGACTATATTCTCACCCATCTTAACAAAATTCCCGCCGCTCAAAGAAGCAATTTAGAATTAAGGGGCCTTCCTGAAGATGCCAGGCTTTTCAAGGGGCCTGATAATTTCAAGTATATTCTGACAATCAGTGTCGAAAACGAGAATGGAGTGCAAATTACCTCCGGCTTACTCGATCTTTCCGCTTCCCTGTTCTATCACAACGGACGAATATTCGCCCGCTGTACTCAAGAAAAAGACGCTGTGCTTCCCAACATCAAATATATTGAAAATCAATTCAGGGAACTCTATGTTGTTATTACCAGCATAAACGGCGTTGACGTAAGATCGGTAGGCGAAAGCGGTTTTATGCGGCTGGTGCAGGTACAGGGCGCTGATCTTCCGCCGCCCAACCGCGACAATCTTCCATGGCAAATAACGAGCCGGTTATCCTCAGACGTAGCAAGATCAGCCGCAGAAGAAAGAAAAATAATCAGAGAACAGAAAGAGGAGGAAAGAAAAACAGCCAGAGCGCAGAAAATGGCGAATCACCCTATGAACAACCCATACGTTGGTTATGGTTTTAATGGAGGGTGGACCCTGGGAACAGATGCGAAACTTCTCGACATTGATCTTGTTTTTGGGTATAAGAGTATTTCCGGTAAAATTGGTTTCTTATCATATCCTGGATTACAAAAAGAAAAAATGGAAGAATATTTCGGCACTGTTAACGAAACTTCTACGATGGGCGTCGACTTTGGGGGCTTTTATTCTTTTCTCAATCCCAAATGGCATTTAAGTCTGGGCGGCGGCATCGCGTTATTTAACGTCTCGGAATCCAAAAAGGCAGTGGTTCCCCATTTTCAAACCATGTTTTACTGGAATTTTCTCAATATAGGATTTATAAGCGCCGGCTACCGGGGTGATTTTTACCCGGGAAATTATGTTGACTTTTTTTCCAGTTCCCCTGCAAATGCAGGGCCGCTACCAAGTATCTTTTGGGGACATAACCTCTTGTTCGGCGTATTAATACTGCCCTTTTCCGGGAAAATGCAGTGGTGATTGCGGCGTGGATTCAGCCCCCTTGAACAACAAAACACCGTATGATACTCTTAAAAAACATAAATGCGGACAGTCCGCACAAGGAGCTGATATGAACAAGAAAGTGGGTGTTATGCTGTTGTTGGCATTGACCGTGGGTTTTACGGCCTGCGGCGTTAGGCAGTATCTTGATGAAGTTACTTTTAGAGTAAGACCTTTGGACGGCGGAAAGTCGGTAGAAATTGTAGAAGTAGGGCTGCTAAGTCTGGATGTATTGGGAGAAAATATCGGCCTGGGGATAAATCAGACGGTCCGCATCCCCGCGCGCTTACATGGGAAGCCCGTCAGCGCTATAGGGGATGACGTATTTAAGGGAAAGAAAATTATCAACGTTACCATTCCCAAAAGCGTAAAAATTATTGGGGACGGGGCATTTGCCGACAATATGCTGACCAGCGTCACCGTTGGAAAGGGCGTTACCACCATCGGGGACGGGGCGTTTGCCGACAATATGCTGACCCGCGTTACCATTGGGAATAAAGTTACCAGCATCGGGGACGGGGCATTTGCTAACAACCAACTTACCAGCGTTAAAATACCCGGCAAGGCCGAGATTGGGGCGGAGGCTTTTGCTAACAACCAACTCACCAGCGTTACTATCGGCAAGGGCGTGACGATTATTGGAGAGAGGGCCTTTTATAAAAACCAACTCGCCAGCGTTACCATTCCCAACAGCGTAACGGCGATTGAGACCGAGGCATTTTGGGAAAACCAGCTGACCAGCGTTACCCTCCCCAACGGCTTAACGGCTATTGGGGACTGGGCATTTCAGAACAACCAACTCGCCAGCGTTACCATTCCCAACAGCGTGACTGAAATTGGGGCCGGGGCATTTTATGAAAACCAGATCGCCAGCATTACCCTTCCCAACAGCGTAACGATTATCGGGGCGGAGGCTTTTGCGAAAAATCCCCTGACCGCTGTTCAAATTGCCGCGGATAACCCGACATATATCATCAAAAATTCCTTTCTCCTGAGCAGTGACGAGAAACTGTTGGTCCTGTATTTTGGCAGCGAAGAAAACGTCGTCATTCCCGACGGCACCGCGACCATTGGGGCCGGAGCCTTTTCCGCAAAACAAATCGCCGGCGTTACCATCCCCGACAGCGTGATAATTATTGGGAACAGGGCGTTTCGGGGAAACCAGCTTACCAGCGTTGAAATTCCCAACGGCGTAACGGCGATTGGGGACAGGGCGTTTCAGGATAACCCACTCACCAGCGTTACCATTGGCGCAAACGCCGTGTTGGGGAACGCGACTTTTGACGGTAATTTTGAGTCCCAATATGTCAGCAACTACTACGACTGGGAGTCCGGCCGTTACATCTCCAGACGAACCGCGGGAACCTACATCAAGCGCGGCAATAATAGCTGGGCGAGACGGTAACCGTCCGCGCGTGGAGTAATATATGCGCCGTTTAATACTCATTACCCATCTGCTGTTCCTGTCTTTTTACTGCTTTGCCCAGCAGAATTTGCCCGGAAAAATAATCGGGAAAATTCCCGACCGCAGCAGCGCGCTAAAATATGAGATTCAGGTAGGCGCTTTTTCCGTTGAAAAAAACACGCAGCAGGCGCTGTCACAACTGAGAAGAAACGGGCTTAATCCGGTCACTGAACAGTACCTTAATTTGACGCGGGTGATGATAAAGGGCATTCCTGCGGGGCAAGTTACCAATTTTCTGGTTATTATCAAACAAGCCGGATTTAACGAAGTAATCATCCGCGAAAATATCGTCATTTCACTGTCGGAAAAATGGGAAATCAATACGCCGGACAGCGATTTTACATCGTTTGAATTCAACGATGATATGAACTATATCGCCGTTGAGAATGATGGGGACGCTCGTTTTGGCGGATATACCATGCCGGACAGAAATACTATCAACATGGATAGATTGGGCGTTGTCAATATAACCAGCAATGATGATGATATCAATTTTACTTTTGCTCCCGTTGGCGACCCGGGGAAAACCATCAATTTAGCCGCAGTAAAGACGGAAGCAATGCCTTTTTCTCCTGAACTGGATTTATTCTGCAGAACATGGAAAGTTATTGACTGTACAAGGACTGACGCTATCGGCAATTACCTGGTTATTTCCAATACGGGAACTTACTTTTTTACCACCCCCGATGGAGAGGCATATAGTTTATCCAGTTGGAGATGGTATGGTAGCAACCACCAGGAATTTGAATACTCACACGATAACTGGGAGCATTACGGCAGAGCGAAAATAACCGATCTGACTCAAAATTTCCTTGGCATATTTGATCCGGGATTTAATAGCATCATTCCGGGATATTCAAAAGCAGATGTAAATAATCAGTGGGAACTGATCCCGGTTCAGCACTAAGCGGCTCAGCCAAACAATTTTCTACATTCGATGTAAAAGCGCTTTTCTTCAGCTTCGCCCATGGAAAAACTCTTGCGGGGCAGCGGGCCGCAGCGGGCGACCGTTTCAAAGAAGCCGTCTTTTTGCACGGGCGGCAGCAAAATGCCGGTTGTGTCTTCACCCACAAGGCGGAATAGTTCGTCCTCGCCGTGAATGTAGTCGATATTATGGCGGCTAACCGACTGATCCAGCAAAGGCTGCAAACTTGCCGTGGATATGCCGCCC
>JGI24698J34947_10001430_pt1 | contig 12563 bp, 9 predicted proteins | sample TergutMp193P3_FD_34947 | JGI IMG/M metagenome (IMG submission 34947)
TAAGAATTGGGGCGAAGCGCTGCACCAGTTTGCGGTCATTTACGGGGATAGAGTCCCGTTATGATATTTTGCGTTTTACACAAAATATGTTATGGGCTCTCTCTTGCTCCGCCGCGGCTCTGTTTCCTCCGGTGGCGGGGCTTCTTTATCAAACAGAGGAGACGTTTCACNTTTCACTCAACCTTGAACCGCGCGACTTCTTTTATCAGGTTGTTGATGGCCTCGCGGTTTCTGTGGCTTATATCGTTGACGTTATGAACGGCGATGTTGATGTGCTCCGTTCCGGCGGTCATTTCATCCATACCGGATGTTATTTCCTGGGTTGCTCTTTCAAGATTACTGCTTTCATTGATAACGTCCTGCGCCTTGTCGTGCATTTCGTCAGAGCCGCCCTTTACATGGCGCGTAATGTCGTTCAGACTGCTGACAGCCTGNANTATCTGCTTGGAGCCTTGTCCCTGTTCTTCCATCGCACTGCGGATAACTTCTTCCTGATCGGCTACGGTTTTAACNCCGTAGTCAATCGCCTCGAACTTTTTAAGAACGTTATCTGTCGATGCCGTAATATTGTCGATAGATTCTTTTATCTTTTTTAGTAATTCGCCTATGATTTTTGACTGTTCGCCCGAAGATTCGGCGAGCTTGCGGATTTCATCGGCGACTACGGCAAAACCTTTTCCTGCTTCTCCGGCGTGAGCGGCTTCTATCGCGGCGTTCATTGAAAGCAGATTTGTCTGGCTGGCGATATTTTCCATTACGGAATTGATCTCCATAAGCCCTTCGGAATCGCGGGTAATTTCCTGAATATCGGAAGCTACGTCCTGCAACCCGCTGCGGCCAACTTCGGAAGCGTTCCTTAAAGTTTTTACATTTTCCGCGTTTTTAACAAGCGTCTGCGTTACGGATTGAATATTTGCCAGCATCTGTTCTATCGCCGAAGATGACTGCGACACGCTTTCCGCCTGCCGCTCTACATGATCGTTAAGTTTNGANATGTTTGCCACAAGCTGTTCCATAGTCGCGTGGGTTTCGCTTACGCTGGCNCTCTGGCTATTAATGCGGTTCTGGATACTCTGCGTATTTGCGGTGATCTCATGCACGGCGGCNGCGGTCTCNTTCATGTTACTCGCAAGATCGGTTCCGATGTCAGATAACACCTGCGCCTCTTCCTTGATGTTTTTAACAAGGTTCCTTATTTTTTCGATAGTCTGGTTNAAGTANCGGGCAAGCCTGCCGATTTCGTCTTTTGAATCGGCATTGATGGTCAGGGTTAAATCCCCTTCGCCCTGCGAAATGTCTTTAAGAGTGTCGGCTACGTTGACAATTGGTTTGGTAACATAACTGAAAACAAGAAACAATACGGCGGCAGTAACCAGAATCGCTGTCGCCGCCAATATAATGGTACGTTTTGTCAGGTCGTTTATCTTTGCCATAATGTGGGTTTCCGCCGTTACGATCATGACCGACCATATATTTTCCGAATTGCCTATCCGCAACGGAAGCATTACGATACGCACGTTTGTGTTAAGAACGGTAGAATATGTTCTTTGATAAAATTGTTCGCCGTCAAGCACGGCCTGATTAGCCTCGTCAATCCGGTTTCCAAAACTGGTTTCCGTATCGGTCAGCATCTTGCCCACACGGTCGGCCATCCGGTGGCACATAATCATCCCGTTACCCGAAAATACCGCCATCCCGGAGATTTCGCTGAAGTCTTTAAGAACCTGATTTACCGTCTGCTGCATTACCGCGATATTTAAAAGAAGGCCGACCGCTCCCGCTGTTTCATTGGTTCTGCTGTTTATAACCGGAACCTGCATGATGATCGCAAATGAATCTTTTCCGTCTATTGTCCAGGGTACGGGGTGATCAACGCGGTCGATACGCGCCATGCTCCCGTTCAGGCGGTTCATTGTTTTTTCCACGTCGCCGCTGGTCTGCGGCTGTATTTTGCCGTTTTCCCTTGTAAAGAGCATGGCGTACTGTCCGGTTGGGGTGGAACCNGNGCGGCCGATGAAACGGCTGTCCATTCCGTCAAGGGCATTGGGTTTCCAAANCGTATAAACGCCGACTAACTCGCCCTCGGAAGACAGCACGCCTTCCAGCAGGGTGTCGAAACTGTCCCTTCTGGTTTCAGCCGGCAGTTTTTCAAAATCGGCCATGGCGTACGCGAGGGTTTTTAGAATCTTCATGTTAACTTCTTCCTTCCCGCGCCAGTTTTCAAGCCGTTCGGATGCCATATACCTCATGCTTTCCAGGCTCAGTTCGCCGGCGTTAGCGGAAAATTCGCGAAGGAGCAATACGGCAATCCCCGTTATTACAACCGTCATAATGCCGGCAACCAGCAGGCTCAATTTGAATTTAAGTTTCATTTATTGTCTCCTTTATTTTCAGATAACGATAATTATTTTTAATAGGATTGATTTTGCATAACGGCAAATGCGGAAATTTTATGATAACAGCCAAAAATGATACTTGTCAATCAAAATAGTGAAAATCTGTAAGGTGAAAAAACAGGTTTGTATTTTTTTAATAAATATGGAACGAAAAAGCACCGGATTTCGTCTACGGGCCTTCGCCGGTGGCTGGAATCTTTCCCTAAAAACCGCTATACTCAAACTTTATGAATCTTGAAGCGTTTATTCTTGGCTGCGGGGGGATGATGCCGCTGCCTAACAGACATTTAACCTCNGTGCTNCTGCGGCGGGAGGGGGAGCTGTTCCTCTTTGACTGCGGCGANGGGACGCAGGTGTCTCTGAGAAGGCTTAACCTGCGGTGGAAAAAAATCTCCGTTATTTTTATCAGCCACACGCANGCCGATCATGTTACCGGCATTCCCGGCCTTTTGATGCTCTCNTCGCAGGTGGACAGGGACGACCCNCTTTACATCATCGGGCCGCCGCGGATTGCCGAGTATATCGAAACCAGCCGCCGCGTGCTTGACATGTACATCAACTATGAAATTGTCGTGCAGGAAATAACCTCGCCCGGTATCGTGTACAAGGGGGACGGTTTTCATGTGCGGTGCTTTCCGCTGAAGCACACAAAGCCGTGTTACGGTTACACGCTGGAAGAGGATATGCGCCCCGGCGAGTTTCACCCGCAAAAGGCCGAGGCGCTGAATGTGCCGATGGGAAGGCTGTGGGGCAAACTGCAAAAGGGAGAGACCGTGCAGACCGATGACGGCAGGCAGGTGCGTCCCGGCGACGTTATGGGCCCTCCGCGCATGGGGCGCAAATTTTCGTTTGTTACCGACTCGCTGGCAATACCTGAGATTTCCGCTCATGTTACAGGCTCCGATCTTTTTGTCTGTGAGGGAATGTTNGCCAAAGATTTGGCCGCCGACGCGCACGATAAAAAGCACATGACCGCCGAGGAAGCCGCNCAGTTNGCGGCCTCTTCCGCGGACATAAAAAAACTGGCCCTCATTCACTACAGCCCGCGCTACACNGAGCATGAGCTAAAGCAGATTCTGAAAGAGGCGCAGAGTATCTTTCCAAATACCGTCCTTTCCCGCGACCGTTCGGTTTTCCCGATTGAATATGTCGATTGAATTTGGTAATATACTGTTACTTTCTGTGTGTCAATTTTATTTTAATATCACAAAAGGAGTGTCAGGCAATGAGCGCTCAAACGGCAAAGATTGAAGTGCGGAATCTTTCAAAACAATACGGAAATGTTCAGGCTGTTACGGACGTTTCCTTTTCAGTGGGAGATCAGCAGGTGCTGGGTTTTCTCGGGCCGAACGGCGCGGGNAANACTACCATAATGAAAATACTCACCGGCTTTCATTTTCCTTCAAGCGGGACAGCCCTTGTAGACGGCATCCCNGTGGATGAACAGCCTCTGGAGATAAAAAAACGGATCGGCTATCTGCCNGAAAACGTTCCCCTCTACGGAGACCTCACCGTTGACGANTACATGGCTTTCGCGGCCGAGGCGCGCTTCATCCCGAAGCAGGAACGGGCGGCGGCTATTGACGCAAGCCTTGAAGCGTGCGCCCTTGCAGGCTACCGGGGCCGAAAAATCGAGACGCTTTCCAAAGGCTACCGTCAGCGCGCGGGCCTCGCGCAGGCAATTCTTCACGATCCGCCTATTTTGATACTTGACGAGCCGACTACCGGCCTTGACCCGAATCAGATTATCGAAATACGTTCGCTTATCAAGGAGCTGGGTAAAAGAAAAACAGTTATTCTTTCCACGCACATTTTGCAGGAGGTAGAGGCAATCTGCTCGCAGGTGCTGATCATCAACGACGGGCGAATCGCCGCGCAGGGCAGGCCGGAAGAGATCGCCGGTTCCATGAAAGGCGGCGACACCTGGGAACTGATTCTTAAAGGAGCGGACTTAAGCGCGGTAAAAGACAAACTTCCTCTGCTTGGGCAAATCGCCAACGCCGCGGTTGAAATGTCAGATAACGGAAATGTTTCAGCTCACTTTTTTGTTCCGGCTGATGAAAACGGCGCGGACGCGGGAGAGCGTATTTTCGATTGGGCGGTTGCGCAGGGCATAAAGATTTTGGGCATGAACCGGAAAAAACTCAGTATCGAGGATATATTTGTGAAGCTGACAGGCGACGAAAATAAATTACGCGGCACAACACCGCAGGAGGCCGGTAAATGAAAAAATATCTTCCATATCGCGCCCTTATACTTGCGCGCAAAGAACTTTATCAATACCTGCACGCTCCGGCTTTTTACGGCGCGGCGGTTTTCTTTCTGCTGTTCTGTTCCGTGTGGCTGTTTTATTTTCAGCGTTACTTTGTGGTGGATCAGGCGACTCTTCGTCCTTACTTTGCCGTTTTCCCGCTTGTTTTCATTTTGGTCATTCCCGTAATTACGATGAAAAGCTGGGCCGAAGAAAGAAAGACGGGAACCGCGGAACTTTTACTGACCATGCCTTTTACGGAATGGGACCTTGTGCTTGGCAAATTCTTTTCGGTGGTTGCGGTGCTGGGAATGATGATTGTTTTAACTTTGCCGGTGCCGCTGACCCTTATGCGGCTTGGCAGTTTCGACGCTGGGATGATCTTCTGCGAATATCTGGGAGCGTTTTTGATGGGCGCAAGCGCGGCGGCTCTTGGGCTTCTGTTGTCGTCGCTTTCAAAAAATCAGGCGGGCAGTTTTCTTGGCAGCGCGGTGGTTCTGATGGCGGTGATGCTGGTAAATCAACTAACGTTCTCGCTTAACCTTCCGCAGTGGCTTGCGCAGGGAATAAACTTTTTTTCGCTGGCCTTTCATTTTGAAAGTTTTTCCAAAGGGTTGATCGATTCCAGAGACTTGGCGTTTTTTGTGTTAAGCGCCGCGCTGTTTTTGTTTATAAATACGCGCGTTATCATTTTCAGGAAGTGGAAATAGGGGCCGGTTATGACTAAAAGACAAACTACTATAATTACGGCATTGTCCGTCGCCGCGTTTATTCTTGGGTTTATGGTAACGCACCGCCTGTGGCTGCGCCTCGATCTTACAAAAAGCAGGGCATACACGATTTCAAAAGTTTCGCGTAACCTTCATACCGAGATACCCGATTATGTAAATATCACCTACTATCTTTCAAACAAGCTGAAAACCGTTCTTCCCGCCCCCGGAGAAATCGAGGATACCCTGCGCGAGTATGCNGCGTATTCAAAGGGGAAGATCAGGGTTACAGTACGCGATCCATTAAAGGCGGGGCTTTCCTCCGCTGTTGAAGAACTCGGCCTCCAGCCGAGGCAGGTGCAGACTGTCGAACAGGATCAGGCGAGCCTCGTTACCGTGTACTCGGGCATTGTCATCGATTACCTTGATAAAACTGAGGTGCTTCCCTGGGTTATTTCCACCGACACTCTTGAGTACGATTTAACGTCGCGGATTCGTTCAATGGTTATGGATACCGAACGGNGGATAGGAGTGATTGTCGGCGACAGTTTCAGGCAGTGGAGGGAAGANTTCGGTTTCTTGAACAGAACGTTAGCTGAAGCGGGCTACAGGGTGCGGATCATTTCCGCCGGCGATGAAATACCCGATAACCTTCCGGCGGTTTTTGTGCTGGGAGGGGTGGAAGACATGGACGAGTGGGCACTTTACAGGATAGACAGATACATCCGCCAGGGAGGAAAAGTTCTTTTCGCGGTTAAAGGAATTTATGTTGATACCGTAAACGGCACAATAGAGGCAAGNAACCAGAACGATCGCGGCTTNNTGGAAATGATCGCGTCCTACGGCGTTACCGTAAGGCCGGAGCTTGCCCTTGACCGCAACGCGCTGTCCCTGCAATACCAGACGCGGATGCCTTCGGGCGCCGTTCAGTACCGCATTGTCCGCTATCCATTATGGATCGGAGTGTTAGCTGACAATGGTAATTCCGCGCATCCGGTAAGCGCGCGTTTTTCCGGCCTTGATCTGTACTGGGCAAGCCCTTTGGAGCTTCATCCTGTAGAACAGGTAGAAGCGGACGCGCTTTTTACAAGCACGAATCAGGGGTGGGCAATGAAGGGAACTTTTTACACCAGCCCGGAGATTTCCTACCTTTTTGAAAGAGACGCCGCCGAAACAAGGGGAACGAAAATTCTGGGCGCGTCATTAAAAGGACAGTTTCCAAGTTTTTTTGNCGGNTCTCCAAAGCCCGTCAGGGAAGGTTCGCAGGACGAACTGCCCGATATGCCGCCGAGGGCGAGTCCNTCCNGNATCATTGTAATCGGCGATGTTGATTTTGCCACCAATATGATTAACGCTACAAACGCAAGTTACAATCTGGATTTTCTCCTTCGCGCCGCGGACTGGCTTGTCAGCGACGACGACATAATCGGCATACGAAGCAGGCAGCCGCACGCGGGCCGCCTTGACCGGATACAGGACAGCGAAAAACGCGCCGCGGCCATGCGCTTTTCACAGATTGTCAATGTGGGCCTTACGCCGCTTTTTGTTATTCTGGCGGGCTTGATCCTGGCTTACCGCCGCCGTTCCCGTTCAAGAAACGCGGAAATAAAATTGGCAAAGGAGAATTCAGATGGCGTATAAAAAAAAGCTGATAACGCTTCTGTCGTTGATAGCGGCGCTGGCATTGACATACACGGCAAGCATTGTCTTCGCTCCCGAGGCGGCGGGTTCAAGGTCCGCGTCGCACGTCTGGCTTGATCCAAGGCTTGCCTCAAGAGCCGTCAGAATCGTAATTGATTCGGCGGGAGAAAGCGTCGAGCTGTACAAAAAAAACAGCCAGTGGTTTGTTTCGAGTAACGGAAAGGAATATCCCGCCCGCCAGCTTCGCGTGGAAGATTTTATGGGTATTTTTACAAAACCCGCGCTGTGGCCTGTACGCTCTTCAAGCGCTTCTTCCCATGAACGGCTTGGGCTTACCGAGGAAACGGCTTCCAGAATAACGATTTACGGCGAGAATACCGCGCTTCTCGATCTTCTGCTGGGAAGCGAAGACAGTACGGGACGCGAAATAAACGTGCGCAGTTACGCGAAAAANGAAGTTCGTTCTGGAGACAATAAAATTTCTTCGTATATAACAGGCTCCGCAAACAGTTGGTTCAATTTCAGGCTGATTCCCGAAAGCGAGGACGGCAGANTCGCGGTTGACAGCGTACAGCGTCTTTCTGTTTACAGCGACGGCGGGACGCAGATTTTCAGCNGNAAAAACAGGTCGTGGACTGTCTCCGGTCTTGATATCGNGAATCCGGATCAGAGCGGAATAGACGCCTATGTAAGGGCNGTCCTTAATATCGAAGGCGACGATTTTGACGATTCNGTTTCCGGTGATGATCCGGCGCTTGATCACAGCCGCATTGTTCTNGAATTGGGGAACGGCAGTATTAAAACAATTCGTTTTAGCGGGCCGGATGAATCAGGCCGCCGCCTCGCTCATGTAAGCGGCGCGGATTATGTTTATTCACTCGCGCCCTGGGCGGCCGCACAGCTTTTCAGGAGCGCGTCTGATTTTGAGAGGCGATAAATTTTCTGTACTTGTCAAGGTCGCTCTTGAACGCGATTATCGGCGATTCGCGGTCGTGTTTTGCCTTTTTAAGAGCTTCACCGGCTTCCAACAGCATACGCTCCGCGTTGAGCAGTCTGCCTGAACGCGAAGATATTCCGATGTAAAAGCCGCCTTCAGCACCTGGAATGTTTTCCATAACGCGCCGGCAGAATTGTTGCGCCTTCGCAAGTCCGGTCTCAAGATCAATTCCCGGATAGATAACGGTAATGCCGTGCCTGCCGTGTTCAAAGAGCAGGTCCCTCGATGTAAAGAAAGACACCGCGTCCTCGGCCGCCTGCCTGAATTGGGCGTTGTTGATTTCATTCGTGAATTCCATCGCTAACAGCGTTAAATCTTTTTCTGTCGAAGCACAGCGGTGAAGTTCCGAATCCAGCCTGTCGTTTGTGTATTCTTCCCATCCGATATTACTGCGCGGAGAATAAAGACCCTTGGGAACTGTTTCTTCTTTTTCTTCTTTTACTTCTTTTACGCTGACTGTTTCTTCCGTTTTGTTATCTGTTTTTATACTAACGCCTGTTTCCCTGATTGTCTCATAACTGTGCTGTTCGCGAATCTGGGCGGCTGTGTTTTCCGCCGGTTTTCCCAACAGCAGTTGTAACAGCATTGTAAAGAAGGCAAGCGCAAAGCCCGCAAGGATTAGNAGCAGAGTTTCTTTCAATATATTCGTTAATTCCGCATNGTCAAAAGCTCCCGCNACGGCCTGGATATTTACATTGCGCAGATCATGAATTGGAAGCGGCCTGTACAAACTCTGTTTTGAAAAACTCAATCTGTTGATAAATCTTGGAGAATTGTTTACCCATGTAACGGCGCGTCCCTTCTGCCGCTCAAAAGCGTATTCACCGTCAGGCCCCGAAATTATTATCGCCTCGATGCTTCTGTTGGAAGACAGGGCATTGTTCATGGCTTCGATAAAATGTTCGTCCATAAAACCCCGCATTCCGGCGGTTAAGGCAAGATCAGCAATATATGAAAATTCCCTGTCGGCGGTTATTCTGCGTTGATCAATGCTCATATAAAGGCGAACCGCCGCTTGAACAAGGGCAAAAAGATAAATGAGAATGCACAGCGCGGCAATCACAGTGCCGGCAAGAGAGGATGTACCGGTTTTGTTTTTCTGTTGTTTTTCCATATTATATACGGTCCTTTGTTTTTCTGTTATAATTATCGGCGGTTGAAGAAAAAGTATGAGAATAAGAGAGTATTCACTGCCCGCGCCCTGGTATCCGCGCGACCCAAAAGAAGTTACCCGTTTTTTGTCGGGATTCGCGAATAAAGGGCCGTTTTCCCGCGCGGCCGTTTCCCCCCATGCCGGCTGGTACTACAGCGGACGTATCGCGGCTCTCGGCGCTGCCGGTCTTCAGCCGCAGGCCGACACCGTGGCCGTGCTGGGCGGGCATTTGCCATCCGGCTCGCCGCCGCTTTTCGCCATGGAAGACGCGGCAATGACCCCCTTCGGCCCCATGCCGATAGACGCGGACTTGCGTTCCATCCTGCAAAAAGAGCTTGGCGGCGCGGAAGACCGTTTCCGCGACAATACCGTCGAAGTCCTTCTGCCGATGGTGCGTTTTTTCTTTCCGCAGGCGAATCTTCTGTGGATGCGCCTTCCTGCGGATGTTTCGTCTTTTGAAGCGGGAAAAGCCATTGCAAAAACGGCGGCAAAATTGAACAGGAAAATCAATGTNCTTGCGTCCACCGATTTNACCCACTACGGCGCAAACTACGGCTTTTCGCCGCAGGGAAATGGAAGCGCCGCNNTGCGCTGGGTTCGCGAAGTAAACGACGCGAATTTTATCAAGGCGGTGGAAGCCGGGCAAAGCGGCGAAGTTCTGCGGCGCGCGCAAGCGGACGGCAGTGCCTGTTCGCCGGGAGCGGTTTTGGGAGCGATGGGTTTTGCGGAAGAGGCGGGAATGGCGAAAGCGCGTCTTTTGGAATACGCGACAAGCGCGGATGTAAAAAACGGCGATGATGACGCGGAAGAGGTTCCCGATTCNTTTGTCGGTTACGCGTCTTTTCTGTTTGAGGGGGGAGAAAATGACATTTAGAAAAAGAAAAAGCCTNCTGCCTGAAAGTCCCGTATATGTAGGAGACAGGCCGGCNTCGGAGATGGATTTGTCCGTTATAACCTACGATTTGTCATCGGCGCAGATGACGCGCTTATCCAATGTTGAAGAGCTGGCGCAGTATAAAGACAAATCAAAATTCACATGGATAGATATCAGCGGATTAAAAGACGTTGATTCCGTAAAGCGTTTGGGCGAGTTATACGACATTCACCCGTTAACAATCGAGGATATTCTGAATACCGAACAGCAGCCAAAAGTGGAAATATTCGATGAATACAGATTTTTAACAATAAAAACGATACAGCAGAATATGATAGATCAGATCAGCATAATCATAACGAAAGAGGTTTTTATTACCTTTCAGGAAATACCGGGAGATTCGTTCGGCGGCATCAGGAAAAGGATATTGGAAGACGCGGGAGAAATCCGCAGGATGGGGACGGATTATCTTGCCTATTCGGTGCTAGATTCCGTTATCGATGATTATTTTCTCGCATTGGGCAATCTGGAAGAAACCATCGAAGATTTTGAAGAACGCGCCCTGGAAACAAGCGACGGCAGTTTCATAGAAGAAATACAGGCCACAAAAAAATATCTTTTGCATATAAAACGGGCAATTTCTCCGTTAAAAAATAATATGTTAATTATTTCGCATCACGGCCTGTTAATAAAAAATGATGAGTTAAAGCCGTATTTGCAGGATTTAAGCGAGCATTTAAATCATGTTATTTCAATGCTGGAGAATCACCGTGAATGGCTGTCCAACATTATGGAAGTTAACTTGTCCGTTTTGTCCCACCAGATGAACAAGGTAATGAAAGTGCTGGCTACAATATCCACAATATTTATCCCGCTGACATTTATCGCCGGAGTATACGGAATGAATTTTGAATTTATGCCGGAGCTGGGATACGAATTCGGCTATTTTGCCGTATTGGGCGCCATGGTGATTATCGCGATTGTGATGATCCTGATATTCAAAAAACACCGCTGGTTTTAAAAGCCCCTTCCCGCAAGCACGCGCTGGATTTCGCGTACGCAGGCGAGTTTTGTCTCTTCTATCAAATCTTCCGTTTTAAGCGCGGGGTTCCGCTTTTTAAGCGCGGCGGCATAGGGCAGTAAAGTGGTAAAGACCTGCCTTTCCTTTATGTTTAACCGCGTGGAATAACCGCCGCTTTCCGCCTTGGGGAGGGCCGCTATATCGCAGAGGTACTGTTCAAGAAACTCAATGGCGCTTATGCCCGCCGCTTTTGGCGTAACGTCCGGCGTTTTTACGGTAACGCCAAAAAAGTCCGCGCTTCCGCCGTTATGCGCCATTTTGCGTGAAAGATTGATAGGAGCGCCCTGCCCCTGCGCGGCTGTAATCCGCGCGTTCATCATTGCGGCTTTTTCTTCAAGTTTTTCCCGGTAAAAACGAAGCTGTGAAGTTTCATAATAACTTTGCTTTTCGCCGGATTTTTCGCCGTTTGTTTCCGTTGGCAGGAACGGACTGCGGTAGAGGAACGAAGAAAACAGCGCCTCCAGAGGATAGAGGCGGTTCTGCTTTTTTTCAAAGTACGGATAAACATAAGTTCCCCTTGCGTATGTTCTTGAATTAACGTATGAAAAATCCGCGCCGAAAAGCGTTATGCGCTCTGCGCCCAGATTTTCCGCAAGCGAAAGGCAGGCGTATGTTACATTGCCGCCTGACGTATCCAGAAGCGGCAGGGGCCGCCAGTATTGTGAAATGTACAGCGCGAGGGGATGCCCGCTGCAAAAAAACAGCGGCGAAGTTGAAAAACGCGAAAGCAGGGGAGGGCTTGCGATGTCCAAAAAAAGGGGAACGCCGCGCGGAATGTTACAGCCCAAGAAATGATGATAGCTTATGTGCTGGCAGTCGATTGAAACAACCGCGTCCGGCTCAATGCCTCGGCGCAGAAGGACGGGAAGGGCAGTATCCGAAGATATAATGAAAACCCGCCGCGATTTACATTCGGCAAGAAATGGTATCTGCATATCCAGCGAAGGGCCGGCCGCGGCGATTGCGGCTTCGCCGATTGCGGCTTCGCCGATTGCGGCTTCGCCGATTGCGGCTTCGCCGATTGCCGCCTCGCGGATTGGGCCGCCGCCGTACGCGGCAAAACTTTCCGGCTTTTCATCGGCTGTTTTTAAATTGCGTATAACGTTGGAAAACCATCGCTGTCCAAAGTGAGCCTGAACGCTGTAATCGGCGGCTGTGTTTTTAATCGCCTCTTCAATGGCGGCGGCTGCGCTGTCGAACAATGATAAATCCGCCTCCGTTCTTGTCCGCAGGGGCATGATTTTGATGCCGCCGCAAAGAGCGGGCATGTACTGTTCCATGACGGTCTTTTTTATTTCGCTTTGCGAAGGGTCTATGCAGAGGGTAAAACGCTCATTGTTAAACAAGGCGGAATAATCCTTTGCGGATAACAGGCAGGCGGTTGCGTCAATATCAAAGTCGATTACCAGGACCCGCGCGCCGGATGCCAATGCCGCTTCCGGGGCAAAGCCTCCTCCAAG
>JGI24698J34947_10001431_pt1 | contig 12558 bp, 10 predicted proteins | sample TergutMp193P3_FD_34947 | JGI IMG/M metagenome (IMG submission 34947)
CTGTAGCCCAGATGCGGAAACGGGTCGCCACCTGGCTTTTCACCCGGTAGCCAACGGAAATGATCATATCCAGGTTGTAAAATTCGAGTTGGCGCTGAACCTTTCGCCCGCCTTCCTGGCGAACTGACAAGTATTCCTTGTGAGTTGCCTCGGGTTGAAGTTCGCCCTCTTTATAAATATTGTTGATGTGCAGGCTGATATTTTGCTGGCTGGTCTGGAACAACTCCGCCATCATCTGCTGGGTGAGCCAAACGGTTTCATCCTCGAAGCGGACGTCGATTTTCACCCGCCCGTCTTCGGCCTGGTAGATCAGGAACTGGCTTTTCTCAGTAAGTTTGGCCATCAGAGAATTTACACTTCCGCTACAACGCGGCACGGCAGGCCGGTCGCCCCTTCCAGCCGCATGGGGTAGGTGTGTACCGTGAATGAATGTGAGCCCACCGCCGCCGCCAAGTTGGCCAGCCCGTAAAGATTCTCGACAACGAATGTCCCGGCCTCGGCGCAAAGCCGGTCGGCCTGGGCATGTTCGGCCGGCAGGCGCACGCCGGCGAAATCAATGCCGAGCAGGCTGATCTTGCGTTCCAGCAAGGCGTTAATCGTCGTCCCGGACAACTGGATTGGCGCGAACACGTAATCCTTAGTGCCGTATTCGTGCGCGGCCAGACAGCCGCTGTGGAACAGGACGAAATCACCCGGCCGCACGGTGTCCAGGGCAAAATCGCCCGGTTCGATATCGCGGCCGGTCACGCCCCGCACGTCGAATAATCGACCAGGCCGCTGGAAATAATCCTCCGGATAGTCTTTTCCCATCAGGTCGAGATGGGTTCCCGCGTGGCCGAACAGATCCATCGACGACGGGAGGCCGTCCTTGCCAGACAGCGCGGCGAGACGCTCGAATGCCTGGCGAGTAAGAGGAAAGGTGAGGTCGTAACGCATGGCATTATCCTAACTGGAGGAAGCGTATCTTGGGTTAATTCTTGTTCAAGCAGAGACGCCTTAGTTCACATTCTGCCCATTTTTTGCTTAGTCAAAACCTCGCCTCATATCACCTGTAATCAAGGATGTATCGTTTTAATTTATCCCTTGATCGGTCAGACTCGTCAGTTACTTGTTTCAAGGCGTCCATAATTGGAGCAAAAAAGGATATACCCTGAGCGTCTTTCATAACCGATGTTGAAATACCCACAACATTCCCTCTCGCATCTACCAATGGACCACCGCTGTTTCCAGGATTAACCGCAACATCACCTTGAATCCATATCTGTCCATCCATTTTTCGCCAGGCGCTGACGATACCTTTTGTTACGGTTCCTGATAATCTGGATGGTGACCCGATGGCGAATACCTCTTCAGTAATTTTGGGGAAATCTTTTCGTATCGTTATTGGCGGTAGTGAAAGATTGGGGACGAATATTGCTGCTACGTCACGTTTTGAATTTCGTGCAAAAACTATTCCTTTGAATTCTTTCCCGTCAATGCGTCTAACACGGACCTCAGGTTCATTGCGCACAACATGATGATTGGTTAATACTATACCATGACTTGACTTGCCTGACGCCACTACAAAACCGGAACCGTTTCCAGAACTGCTATAAATAGTCACAACACTTTTTAGAACATCTTCGATAGAACGCAAATCTTTCTTTGTGGCAAAAACATAACTTGTTAGTTCGTCGGCCGTATTGTGAGCTTTTCCGGATTTATAATGCTCTCTAATGTAAATCACTGTTGCCACTAAAGCAAAAATTACTATCCAATTAATAATCGTTTTTATACAACCAGGCATATTACTCTCCTACAGAACAAAGAGATTGGCCGTAGCTGATAACAGAAAGCATGGTTTGAGGAACGAGTCAAAGCCACAATCTAATCTCTATTAGAGATATAAGTATATCAGAAAACCGTAATGAAAAAAAGTGATGCTGATGACGGCCTCAGAGTCTACACATCTAAACCTTAGAGAGAAAGAAGGGAGTCAGCGATGGCTTGTCGCACCTGAGTGGGGTTAGGGCTAAGTGGGGCAGAATGTGCTGGACTATATGGATTGAGACGGGGTTGTGGGCGGAATGTCCGTCTTGGATTTTTCTTCGTCCGTCTTGGATTTTTCACTTAAACTCGGATTCGCGAATAATACAAGGAAAAAAAGCAGAACAAAAAATGCACCGATCGTTAGTCCAAGCCCAGTCCAGTTTCCGGATGCGAGCATGCTAAAGAAAAGAATGACTATAAATAGTCCAAGGAACCAGGGGAATACAAATTTAAATATCCCCCACGCAATAATGGTCACCTTAAGCAATATTTTAGAAGCGACAAGCAAACCTAAAAATATTAGAATCCAAGCCCACCAAGGAGTAAAGTAAATAAATCCCAGCAGGCCGTCTATGATCTGCAAAAATTTATCGACGCTTGGGGATTCCCTCAATAATCTATCGATGTTTTCATATTTTTCCATGATCCATCTCCAACTTGAAAGGTGGATTCAAATATAGCACAAGCGCAACCACCGCATCAAGCGCCAGGTATTTTCTCAGTCGGCAGCACACCCAAGAGGAAACTGAGTGCCAAGGTTATTTTCATGATGGTTTCAAAACGCGGTTTGGATTATGGAGATAGAATCTTGTACAAGCTTTCGCGGCTTGACCCGGCATATTTGGCCAACTGTGTAATTCCTCAAGCCTTAGTGGCCGTCTTCAGGGCGGATATAAAAACGTCGTGGTCTCACTCGGTCAGGGCTTCGGCCGAATATAACTGGATATCTTCCTCATCGCGCAGATGTTCAACAACAATGCAACCCAAGCGACTCGACCGCACGAAAAAGCAAGGCCGGGCCGCTTGAGGGCTGATTACGGGGACAGGTCAAACCAAGTCTCCGGGACGGTAACGGTTTTGAATCAAGGAATCACGCCCGGAGAAGTCAACAAATCGCTCCGGACAGCTTCAGGCAGAAAATCAACCGCGCCGGCCGCATTGATTTCTTGGCCGGATAGAGGGGCGGTCTTTGGGGTTTTACGGCGTTCGCCGCCTGAACCGGCCTTGAGCGGCTGGCTCTCAGCCAAGTAACGGTTTAGGGTTGCTCCTTTGATGTGGAGTCCGTTTTTTTGAGGGCCTCGATCATCTCCGAGGTGCTGAAACCCCACTTTTTCATCCGGCGGAGTTCCGGGGCCAGTCTCAGAATGCTCTCTTTGCGGGACAGAGCGTGGTCATCGGTTACCGCGAGGCTGGCCTTACGGCATCTGACCAAGTCGGCCTTGGAGGTATAGTGGCAAGGAGAGGAGGATGAGCTGATGAACCCTGAATCGCATGGCCTGTCTATGGGGGATGTAATCGGCGTGGTTATAGGCGGCTTTTCATTGGAGAAAGAAAATCCCGGCAATCAGATTGACTTCCGGGATTAATATGGGGCAATGATTTTTTAATCGGTGGTGGCGGTAGAGGATTAGAACATATAAAAAACGTCTTTATATTCAAAATATTACAAGACGGTTATTTCTCAATACCCACATTTTGGCCCGGTTTTTACGGCGCTGGGCACTCTGTTTCACACTTGCCCTGATCGTTTACCCTTCTTTCTATCCGTCAAGGCTTTAACGCTCTTGTCAAAGTCGCTTTCCAGGCGGCGGCTATCGCGCTGTCGCCGCTCGTGGAATTTCTCGTATTCCTGTTCAGCCAGGTCCAGGGCCAGCTCATGCGAAATTGTGCCAGCATGGGTGAGGATGTTTTCTTCGTTCAGGCTTAGAAAATCGTCCAGCTTGGCTATCCAGTCGGCCATGTGCATGGGGGCGCGGCGTCTGGCCTGCCTTTCGGCAAAGAGGAGGTATTGTTCCACCAAGCTGTTCAGGGCCAGTAGTTCTTCCTCGTTCAGATAGTTCTTGGCAATGCCCACGTCCGGCTTGCGGACCTTGGCCCCGCGCCAGGAGGTCAGCCCCATATTGGGCTTGGCGCTGTCCGCTCGGCTGTGTATGAGTTCCGCCGCCGTCTGGCCGGTGACGGCCCAGTGCATTTTGTTCTGCACGGTCTTGAAAAAGACCAGGCTCATTTCCAAAGTCGGGTCATAATCCACGCTGGTGGCGTAAATATCGGTGATTTTTTGGTAAAATCGCCGCTCCGAAGTTCGGATGTCCTGGATCCGGCGCAGCAGCTCCTCAAAGTAATCAAAAGGCTGGTCCGGGTTTTTCAGCCGCTCATCGTCAAGCACGAAGCCCTTGACGATGAATTCCCGCAACTTCCCTGTAGCCCAGATGCGGAAACGGGTCGCCACTCGGCTTTTCACCCGGTAGCCAACGGAAATGATCATATCCAGATTGTAAAATTCAAGCTGGCGCTGAACGCGACGTTCACCTTCTTGTTGAACTGTCAAATAATTTTTGACAGTTGCCTCTGGAGCAAGCTCGCCTTCCTGAAAAATGCTTTTAATGTGATGACTTATGTTCTGCTTGGAGCTTTGGAACAACTCCGCCATCATCTGCTGGGTGAGCCAGACGGTTTCATCTTCGAAACGGACATCGATTTTCACCCGTCCGTCTTCGGCCTGATAGATCAGGAATTGGCTTTTTTCAGGAAGTTTGGCCATCAGACAATTTACACTTCCGCCACAACGCGGCACGGCAGGCCTGTCGCCCCCTCCAGCCGCATGGGGTAGGTATGTACCGTGAACGAAGGTGAGCCCGCCGCCGCCAAGTCGGCCAATCCGTAAAGATTCTCGACAACGAATGTCCCGGCATCGGCGCAAAGCCGGTCGGCCTGGGCGTGTTCGGCCGGAAGGCGAACGCCGGCGAAATCAATGCCGAGCAGGTTGATCTTGCGCTCCAGCAAAGCGTGAATCGTCGGCCAGGATAATTGAATTAGCGCAAACACGTAATCCTTGGTGCCGTATTCGTGCGCGGCCAGGCACCCGCTATGGAACAGGACGAAATCACCCGGCTGCGCGGTGTCCAAGGCAAAGTCGGCCGGTTCGATGTCGCGGCCGATCACGCCCCGCACGTCGAACAATCGACCCGGCCGCTGGAAATAATCCTCCGGATAGTCTTTTCCCATCAGGTCGAGATGGGTTCCCGCATGGCCGAACAGATCCATCGACGACGGGAGGCCGTCCTTGCCAGCCAGTGCGGCAAGGCGTTCGAAGGCTTGGCGAGTAAGAAGAAAGGTGAGGTCGTAACGTATGGTTCTCCCTGTATGATAAGCGTGATTTGTAATTGCCGTATTCCTTTTGTGGCATATTTTAACAAGGTTAAGGTAAAGGAGGCAAACCAAGCTCTTTGAGAAACTTATTGTGCTTCTTCGTGGCGTCCCTGATTTTCTGTTCTAGCGTTACCAATTCCGTATTTACGGCCTTAAGGTCAATTTCTTCTTCCGGCATAGCAGTACTGATGTAACGAGAGATATTCAAGTTATAATCATTAGCGGCAATCTCTTCCATTGTTACGCACCGAGCATAGCGATCTTCTTCCGTGCGAAACTGGTAGGTGGAAACAATTTTTTCGATATGCCACGGTAAAAGTTGATTTTGCCGTTTACCTTTTTCGAAATGTTCGCTGGCATTTATGAATAAAACGTCATCTGGTTTCTTGCATTTTTTCAGGACCAGAACACAGACCGGAATGCCTGTTGAATAAAAGAGGTTGGCTGGCAAGCCGATAATCGTATCGATGTTACCGTCATCCAGCAGCTTACGGCGGATACGCTCTTCCACGCCGCCCCGGAAAAGCACTCCGTGCGGCAATATGATGGCCATAGCGCCATCATGTTTCAAGTAATGAAAGCCATGCAGTAAAAAAGCGAAATCGGCGGCTGATTTTGGGGCCAAGCCGTAATTCTTGAAACGCATGTCATCGCCCATAGCCTCGTTTGGGTCCCAACGGTAGCTGAAGGGAGGATTCGCTACAACCGCATCAAAATAAGGCTTCTTGGCAGGGTTAGCCTCTCGAAGCATATCCCAATCGTTGGTTAAAGTGTCACCGTGAAAAATCTCAAATTCAGAATCTTTCACCCCGTGCAGCAGCATATTCATGCGGGCCAAGTTATAGGTGGTGATGTTTTTTTCCTGGCCATAGATTTTGCCGATGCCGCGCGGCCCCATGTGGTTGCGCACGTTCAGTAGCAGCGAACCGGAGCCGCAGGCAAAATCTAATATGCTCTCCAGGTGTTTTTTGCGACCGGTTCTCGGCTCCTGACTATCCAGGGTGACGATGTCTGACAAGATATTGGAAATCTGCTGCGGGGTGTAGAACTCACCCGCCTTTTTACCGGAGCCGGCTGCAAACTTATCGAGCAGGTATTCATAGGCGTCACCTAGGGTATCGTTGTCCGTGGAAAATTTCGCCAGCCCCTCGGCTATCTTGGTGATAATGGCGCATAGTTTGGCATTGCGGTCGGTGTACCTCTTGCCGAGTTTCTCAGAACTCAGGTTGATTTCAGAAAACAAGCCTTGAAAAGTGCTTTCAAAGGATTCTTCTTCTATGTATTTAAAACCATCTTGTAATGTGTTCAGTAGTTCGCTATCTTGGGTGCGGGCCATTTCCGAAATGCTACCCCAGAGATATGGTGGCTTGATCACATAATGCACTTTTCGGCGCATCTGTTTTTCAAAGGTAGCAATGTCGGCCGGGTTATCTTCATACCATTTTTTAAGTGGCGTCATTTTGGGTTGTTCTTGATTGTCCGGGTAGTCCTGTCTCAATTCCTTTTTTGCCGCAATTTCGTAATTATCAGACAAATAGCGCAGAAATAAGAAAGAGAGCATGTAATCGCGGAAGTCATCCGCATTCATTGCGCCGCGTAGTTGATCGGCTAGACTCCAAAGAATAATTCCGAGCTGTTTTTGTTCTTGTTCGATCATGGTTGTCGTCTTGGCCTTGTGGTTTGATGGGTAATATCCGGAAGATCAAACTGATATTGCTGTAAAAAGGATGTTAGGATATTCTTAAACAGTTCTTTGTTGTCGTCAACCATCTCTTTTGGCTCGTAAACAGAATGTTGTCCATGACTTAGAAGGTTTAATGCTCTAGAAAATAAAATCTCATCTTCTATACCGTGGATACAAGCAGAGAAATCTTTGAATCCAAAAAAGGTTGCTGTTTTTTCTAGAATACTTCGCAGAATATTAAAATGATGGGTGTAAAGTTGGCCGGATTCCATGTCTTGGTGCAATTCGCTCAACATGGCCACATGGTGAAGAAAAGGCGTATCGTCAGTGGTTTGCAATGTATAACTGCTTGAATGGGCTGAACGATGGAAGAAGTATGTTTTCTTCGACGTTATGCTTTTAAATTCATTCCATATCACATTGAAAAACAAGGCGTGGTGCGACGAGACGATACTTTTTAGCTTCCCAACTCCTTCTTTTAATAGTTGAACCAAATCAGTAGCTACTACAATAGCATTATTATCATCTAATGAAGAAATAGGATCGTCAATATAGAGGTTTTTAACCCATGAATAAGTTTCATGACCGTCTATCACCAGTCTGCAAAGTGCCAGAAAAATACACCAAATAAAGATGTTTTCTTCTCCTCGTGATATTTTTATGTTTTGGGCATCTGAACGCGAAAATCTAATTATCCATCTTTCATAATCTATCTTGAAATCAAAATCAGCGTAGCGTTTTAGGTAGTCAAAAATTTTCTCTTCTAGGGCTAACTCTTTGAACCCGGCAAAAAATTGAGATTCAGAATTAATCTTCAAGTAGCGCTCGGAATCTCCTGCTAAATCATTGTCCCAATGAAACAAATCTTCAGTATAGGCATTAAAATAAAGTGTGTCAGATTTACCTTTCTTTTTGGCGCTATCTTTGAAGGCCATCGATAGGCGCGTCTTTCCTGTGCGGTTATAAGCATAGATTAGAACAAAATCTAGATCCTTAAAGTCGCTTCGTAATCGGGTTACTACTTTTTGAAGCGATTGATATTCATAGATTTTTCTTTTATTGCTCATGCTATTTTTCCTCAGAAAAATGGAAAAGCTGTTGCATCAGTCCTTTTTTTTGGGCCTTGAGTTGTTCGAGTTTTTGGGTTTGCGCGCCGATCAACTCGTCGATGAAAGAAAGGCAATCAGCGATTTTTTGTTGCTCAGATAAGTGGGGAATGGCTACATTTATCTCAGCCAAATCTGATGCGTTAATGGCCGGATAATTTGAACCCGAACATTTCGTGATGACTTTGTTAACAAAAGCATCAGTATGAATAATTTGATATAAGAATATGCAACAGCCGTATGCTCGTAACTGAGCATACCCTGTAGATGCGACAAACTCATTTTCAACATCAAAATCACAAAAAAAATTGTTCTTCTGATAAGGTCGAACAGTTTGATAAATAACATCTCCGTTTTTTAGCAACCGCTGCGCCCGGCTCGGGGCGTATTCTCGATATATTTTCGTTTTGGAAGCTAGTTTTCCATCAATCACGGACTCCAAGTCAATATAAAAAAAAGACTCTGGTAGTCGTTCGCTGGAAGGATTTATGCTGCAAATATCGCTAAGACGCTTCTCGTCCCACGGCCTCGCAGTCTGAAACTCAGGAAAGCGTAGCTTGGGCAGTGTTTCACCTTCCAGCGGGAACAACTGTTGCATCAGCCCTTTTTTATGAACCTTGAGATTGTCAAGTTTCTTGGTTTGGGTTTCGATCAACTCGTCTATAGAAGAAAGGCAATCAGCGATTTTTTGTTGCTCACCAGATTTTTCATCTGGATAAAATATATTTCTACTCTTTAGAATTGAAAAATGTCTTTTGTATTCCTCCATTTTGACTGGTTTAAATTGCAAGAACTGGTATAAATAACTCGTTGAAACATTGGAATTTGCGCGGAATATTTTTATTCCATCTGCCCCTTGGGCAAATGGTTGGTTTATGATTTTTAATACACATGTGTGATCACCAAAAACAATTAATGGAAACCCACTTTTAATTACTGCACTATCGTCATCAGTCCACCCCGCAATAAATCCCTGTGATTGATCTACAATCGGATATGAGCCAATATCTAAATATTGAGAAGTAAGTATTTTTTGGGGAGGCGTAATTGTAAAAATTAAACCAACTAATTCTTTCTCTTTCCATCCTGGTGCACCCCGAAACTCAGGAAAACGAAGTTTCGGCTTCAGTTTACCTGCCGCCTTTCGTCTCATGTTTGTTCCGCCTTATTGCTCATATGCGTTCAATCCTGAAATGTCACGTCTTTGGGCCAATCTGTGCAGCAGAGGAATCAAATCGTTCATCAAGGCCAGTTCTTTTTCCGTACGTTCCTTCCATTTCAACCCTTGCGGAGCCAGTAAATCGCTTAACTGCTCGCCATCGAAGATCAGGCGCTCTATGATGCTGTCCACGAAGACTTGCAAAGCTCCGGCTTCCAGCCCGTGCCTTGAGGCTATCTTGGCCAGTTCCTGGGCGTTTTTTTCGGTTTTGAAGCGGTCATAACCTTGGCGAATATCGTTCTCGTTCAAGGCTTCATTTGCGTTAAGAGTGTTTATGTAGGCGGCAATATCCTCGCGCTCGTCAATAAATTTGGCATCGGACTGAATTAAGCCTATGAGTTCCTGGCGGGTCATCTTTTGTTTATCAGGCGCCTGACTGGTATAGTTAGCTATCAAGTCCATTATGTAGTCATAGTCGATCAAGGCGGAGGCGAACAGCACAAATTCGAAATCCAGTTGTTGCACTTCCGGGTTTGTTTTGTCGCTGCTCTTATCTTGTTGGGCCTTTAAGCGTTGAGCGGTTTCCAGGTAGACGCCTCGGAAGCTCTGTAGCTGGTCCTTGGAAATTATCTGTTCGATGACTTCGGTGTTCTCCTGAGTTAGGTCTGTGTATTGATCAAGCTGGGTCTTGAGGCGTTGCACCTCCTTAAAAAGGTTGATGAACTGACCGCGCGCCGCATCTCCTTTGAGGTGGGCCACTTCTTCAGGGGCGTAGGTTACACCCTGAGACTGCATGAAGTCTTCAAGTTTTTTAGCGGCTGCTTGCAGTTTTTTGATGACTTTTGGAGCCGCATCGACCAGCCAGATTTCCCTAGCGCGTTCAGTATTTATCTTTTCACCTGAAAACAAGGCAATGGCGTCGTTGACCGCATCCTCCTGCTGACGGAAATCCATGATGTTGCCATACGGTTTGGTGTCGTTCAGTACGCGGTTGGTGCGCGAGAAAGCCTGGATCAAGCCGTGGTATTTGAGAGTTTTATCCACGTAAAGCGTGTTCAGAAATTTGGAATCGAAACCGGTGAGTAACATATCCACGACGATCACCAAATCTATCTTTTGCGCGTACGGCAAATCTTTATTCGGATATTGTTGATCCTTGATGCGCTTTTGTATATCCTTATAATATAGGTCAAATTCATTGATACTATGGTTAGCGCCATAGGATATATTATAATCGTTGATGATAGCCTTGAGGGCAGCCTTTTTTTTGTCCGGCTCTACTTCGTTGTCCACTTTTTCTTGGAGCAGGTCTTCCTGAAGTTGTTGCACATTTTTATCACCTTCGGCTGGAGGAGAGAACACGCAGGCGATGTTCAGTGGATGGAAGCCGTTGCCTTCAGCTTGCTTTTCCGCCTGAATAGCCTTGAAAAGTTTGTGATAGGCGATGGCATCATTAATGGAACTTGTGGCAAAAATAGCGTTGAACTTACGCATGGCGGTCGCGGCGTCGTGTTTTCCCAGAATGGCTTCAACAATAGCATTTTTAGTCAACTCTCTCTCAGGCTTAAATCTTTTCTTGCCTTCAGGTTTGTAATAATCAATATGGAAACGCAGGACGTTACGATCCTCAATGGCGTGGGTGATGGTGTAGGTGTGCAAATCCTTCTGGAAGATGTCTTTAGTAGTTTTATACGAAGCTTGTTGGCCTTCCCGTTGCTGGTAAATTGCATTTTTTTCGAAGATAGGCGTACCAGTGAAGCCGAATAGCTGGGAGTTGGGGAAGAATTCCTTGATTGACTTGTGGTTTTCGCCAAATTGGGAGCGGTGGCATTCATCAAATATGAACACCATGCGTTTGTTCCGCAGAGGCTCCAGTCGTTTCTTATAGTTGCGCTTGTTGCTGCCATCCAACGCCAAGCCAAGTTTCTGGATGGTGCTGACGATAACTTTATCGGCGTAATCGTCGGAAAGCAGCCGCTGCACCAGGGTCTCAGTGTTGATGTTCTCTTCAACGCAGTCTTTTTGAAAACGATTGAATTCGTCCCGAGTCTGGCGGTCAAGATCCTTGCGATCCACTATGAACAGGCATTTTTCAATGTCCGGATTATCTTTAAGCAAGGTGGAGGCTTTAAAGGAGGTGAGTGTTTTGCCGCTGCCGGTGGTGTGCCAGATGTAGCCGTTGCCACAGTTCTGATGGATGCAGTCCACGATGGCCTTGACGGCATAAATCTGGTAGGGGCGCATCATCAGCAGTTTCTGTTCACTGGCTACCAACACCATGTAGCGGCTGATCATTTCTCCAAGCGTGCATTTGGCCAGAAAGCACTCGGCAAAGCTATCCAAGTGAGTGATTTTCTTGTTGTCCTTATCGGCAAACTGATACAACGGCAGAAAACGCTCATCGGCGTCAAAGCTGAAATGGTGGTTATTGTTGTTAGCGAAGTACCAAGTATCATTGCGGTTGCTGACAATGAAGAGTTGCATGAAGCATAATAAAGATTTGCTGTAGCCGTTACCGGGATCATTTTTATAATTAATGATTTGCTGCATGGCCCTACGGGGGATTATGGCCAAACTCTTTAATTCAATCTGAGCCACCGGCACCCCATTAATAAGCAGGATTACATCGTAACGGTGATGACTATTGTCGGTGTTGATGCGCAGTTGATTAATGATTTCAAAAGTGTTCTTGCACCAATCCTTGATGTTGACCAAGGTATAGAATAAGGGGGTGCCATCGTCACGCTCGAAGCTTTCGCGCTCCCGCAAAATGCGGGCGGCGGCAAAGACATCAGGCGTAATAATCTGCTCCAACAGACGGGAAAACTCGCCGTCCGTCAAGTGGACTCGATTAAGCGCTTCAAATTTATCGCGGAAATTATTCTCTAAAGAGACGCGGTCTCGAATATCTTCGCGATAGATGTATTTAAGATCTATCAGCTTTCTTATCAAGTCTTGTTCAATTCTTTGTTCTGTCATAAGTTGTCCCAAAGCGATTCAGGAGACAGAGGCCGATTTTTCTAAGTGACGAAGTTGCTTTCAAAAGCTATCGCCACAGTTACGACTTTTTTGGAATGGGCGGCCAGGAAGTGGACATTACCTTTCCCGCAGTGCTCTATAGCTAGATAAATTAAAACCATTATACTTATTGAAAAAGGCTAAAGCAAGCTGATTTTGCTCTCGCCTATGGCCGTCCGCGGGCCTTGGCCGGCACCCCGGCGATCAGGTGAGGCCGGGGCGCTGGCGGGCTGTGTTCGGGCGGCTTTCAGGCCGCTTCATTCCGTGAATGATGTTCGGCGGAAATTGGCTCCCGCACGGGCGGCTGAGAGGTGGTTTCCAGTGAATCAGCCGGGTCTGTGGCTGTATTCGGGGCGATGCTGTCCTCGTCGCGTTTGGCAGGTTGCCCCCCGTTTTTTTGCGGCTTCGTCTGG
>JGI24698J34947_10001432_pt1 | contig 12554 bp, 11 predicted proteins | sample TergutMp193P3_FD_34947 | JGI IMG/M metagenome (IMG submission 34947)
CTACCCTCTCGTACCTTATTATTCATAAGAATAAAATATAATGCGGTACGTACCAAAATAGCGAAATTATTTTGAATTTTTAAAATTTTGTTTTTCATACCGTATTTTCCTTTCATTCTGTTTTGTTTGTTTTTTGGCAAGTTTTGCGTTAAATTTTGGGAGTAAAATAATATTTGTTTTGGGGAAAATGCCGAAAAATTCACAAAAACTTGAATTTTTTACAAAATACTCCCAATATTCTTTGAGAAATAAATTATTTTACTCAAAAAAATTAAGGAAAAAATTATGACGATAATAATACCCGACGACTATCACGCAAAAGAAGCGTTGCAGCAAAGGCGAATAATATGTATGCCCGAAGCGATTGCGCACAAACAGGATATTCGCCCGCTGCGTGTAGGAATTTTAAATATTATGCCCGAAGCGGAAAATTACGAATTTAATCTTTTGTTTCCGCTTGGAAGAAGCATTTTGCAAATAGAACCGATTTGGATAAAACTCCACAGCCACGAATATTTAAGTTCCGACACCGACCATTTGGCGAGAAATTACGTTCTCTTTGAAAACGCGGTTAAAAACAAACATTTGGACGGACTTATAATAAGCGGCGCGCCCGTCGAACATTTGCCGTTTGAGCAGGTAAAATATTGGGAAGAATTGCTTAAAATAATGGATTTCGCCCGAAAAAATATCGCTTCTACGCTTGGAATTTGCTGGGGCGGACTCGCTTTGGCAAAATATTTGGGAATACCGAAATTTGATTACGAAGAAAAATTATTCGGCATTTTTGAAACTACAAATATTTGCAAATCTCACAAAATAACCGGCGAAATGGACGATATTTATTGGTGTCCAAACAGCAGACACGCGGGAATTTTAGACGAAGAGTTAGAAAACGCGCAAAAAAGCGGAATAATAAATCTACTCGCCCACTCAAAAGAAGCGGGATACGTTATTTTTGAATCGAGCGACGAAAGATTTCTTATGCACTTGGGACACTTTGAATACGACGCGGACAGATTGGCGATGGAATACAAAAGAGATATAGAAAAAGGACGCGGAAACGTAAAAATGCCTAAAAACGTGGATTTAGACGCTCCCGTTAATCGATGGAGAGCGCAAAATCTTGAATTTTTTACGCAATGGATTAGATATATTTACGAAAAAACGCCTTTTTAATTAAATTTTCGCATTTTTTCGTATTTTAAGTTTTGCATAAATTATTTTCACAACAATTAAGGATAGGATTTTACTATGTTTAACATTTATAACGATAATGAAAGTTTGCAAATTCTCGTCGTTGACGACGAAAGAAGCGTTCTCGATATGCTTGCCAACGCGCTTGGAAGATTGTATTCGATACGGTCGGCGACAAATGTTTCCGATGCGGTAAAGATACTTGAAAGCCAAAGCGTCGGCGTTTTAATTACGGATTTAAGTTTAGCGGGAGAATCGGGAACTTCGCTCGCAAAAATTGCAAGAAAAATAGACCCAAACATAGAAATTATATTTATTACCGGACACGCCGACGTAGAAAGTTCAAGAATAGCGCTTGATTTGGGAGTCGTGGCATATATGACGAAACCAATAGACATTATGGATTTATTTTCCACCGTAGAAAAAGCGTTGCACGCCCGCCGATTCAGCGTAAAGGCGCGATATTTTTCCGAAATGATTTTGCACGGCGTAAAAGAATTGGACAATCATATAAGACAAATCGTTTGGGGATATCATTTTGTCCAGCGGATAAATCAGGCGATAGACGTGCGCGATACGGTGCGTTTGATTTTGACCGAACTTTCAAAAGTTATGAACGCAAAAGTTATAATTATGGGAATAAACTGCCTCGATTATACGGACATATACGCATTCTCTTCAAAAGGAGTAATAAATCAGGACACGGTTATAAATCTTTTGGGCGGATTTTGGAAAATGGAAATGTCGAAAGCAAAATTTTCGCTCGCAAAAGTTCGCAACAAAGATTATGAAATAACCATTTTTGAAAACGAAAACGAAGAAAAATTTTCGCCTTACGGAAATTCCTGTTCCATAACAAATTCAATTCCGATATTCGGCGAAGAAATCGGATTTATTTCGGTTTATCACGACATAAATACCGAAATGGAAGAAGAAGAAGAGGGCTTGTTCAACATACTTCCGCCGCTTATCGCTCCCGCAATTTATCGCGGACATTTAGAAAGAAAATCGCGGCATTTGGCTAATATGGACGGACTTACGGGAGTCGCAAACCGAAGAACTTTCCACGAATTTTTAGAAAAAGAAATTATGCGAGCCGCCCGTACCAAAACCGATATGTCGTATTTGATGATAGACATCGACTTTTTTAGAAAATTAAACGACAATTACGGACATATCGCAGGCGACGACGTTTTGAAAAAAATCACCGAAGTAATTTCGTCAATCATTAGAAATTACGATTTGCTTGCGCGATTCGGCGGCGAAGAATTTACCGTAATTCTTCCCGACAGCGACATAGACGGCGCCGTTAAAATAGCCGAAAGAATAAGAGAAACAATAGAAAAAACAACTGTCGTCGCAGTCGATAAAAACATAAATTTCACCGTAAGTATTGGCGTTTCAACTTTCAAAGGTAAAAGCGGAGAAGAAGATATTTCAAGAGACAAAAAACTTATCGCCGCGACCACCGAAAAACTTTTGAGAACAGCCGACGTAGCGATGTCGGCGGCAAAGCAAAACAATAGAAATTGCATATTTTATTTTGACGACGAAACAAACGCTCCCGTACTTTTCAAAGAAAAAACCAAATAAAACATTTATAAATTATGGACGCTTCACTTCCGAAAATTACAGTTATATCAGGCAATAATCCGTTTGAAATGCGCAACGCAAAGGGCGCGTTTATAGAAAAAGCCGAAAAATTGTACCCCAACAATACAAGCGAATTTTTTGACGGTTCGGGCGAAATTTCGTTTTGGGAATTTATTCAAAAAATTTCAATGCATTCGATGTTCGGCGATATAAAATTTTTGTTCATAAATCACGCGGAAAGCAAAGAAGTTCTTGCGGATAAACAACATTACGATGCGTTTGAAAAAACGTTGCAAGTTTGCATAGACGAAGTTTTTATTTTTGTGGAAGTCGATACGGACGACGGCGAAAAAACGTCGAAAAATTATTTTTCCGCCGCCGAATTATCGCAAAACTTAAAAGAACTTTCGCAAAAAATCGGCGGAAGTTTCACGCAATTTTCGGCGATAAGAGAATACGAAATTCCAAAATGGATTGTAGGAAAAGTTCGCGAATATTACGACAGATACATAAGCGAAAAAGCCGCCGAACTTCTCGTAAATTTAAGCGGCGCGGATTTGGGAGTTTTAGACGGAGAATTGCGCAAAATCGACGCCGCGCTCTCCCCCAAAAAAGAAATTACCGAAGCCGATATTTACGAACTCACGGGCAACAACAGACAAATTACGGCGCAGGAAATCGCGCAATTTATAGGTTTGCGCAAGTGGAACAATGAAGCGTCGGCGGCGTTTGATAATTTTGCCGAAAAAGACGGACAATTTGCTATACCTTTTTTGTCGGAATTGTATAGAAGATTTTGGATTTTGCTTAAAATCCGTTTGTTTGCCGAAGAAAATCGCGCAAAAGTAAACACTTATTTCGACAAAAAAATAGACCGCGAAACAAAAAACGCCGTCGTTTTTGAAATAGGCGTCGCTTGCGGAGTGCTGAAAGAAACGCAAAAAAACGCGGTTTTTCCTATGATGATAAAACCGCAACTTATTGAACAGGCAAGAAATTATTCAAAAGAACAATTTTACGAAATAATAAAAATAATAGCCCAATACGACCGCGATATAAAAAACGGCGAAATAAAATTGGATTTTCAAAAAGAAGCGATTAAGGATTTATGCCGAAAAATCGCGAGTATGGAAAATTAAAATGCGAATTTTTTCGCGAGTCGAATACGACGGAACAAATTTTTTTGGATGGCAAACGCAGCCGAATAAAATTTCCGTGCAAAAAGAATTGCAAAACGCGATTTCGCAAATTGTCGGCTGTCAAATTTCTATTGTCGGGGCGGGAAGAACGGACGCGGGCGTTCACGCGAAAAATCAAGGATTTCACTTCGATATTCCCGACGAAATTCAAAACAAAATATTAGATTTCGATAAATTTTCGTATCAAATAAATTCGGTTTTGCCGCAAACGATAGCGGTTTTTGGAATGCAAAAAGTTTCAAACGATTTTCACGCAAGATTTTGTGCTATCGAGCGGACTTATCATTATTATATTTCGTTAAAAAAAAATCCGCTTTCGTTTAATTATGCGGTATTTTTCGGATATAAATTGAATTTGGAGAAAATAAAAAACGAACTAAAAAGCATAATTGGAACGCATTCGTTTGAATCGTTTTGCTCGTCGAACAATCAACTCGACAACTTTTTTTGCGCGATAAATTTTGCGGACATCATAAAAACAAACGACGATTTTTTTTATATAAAAATATCCGCGAACAGATTTTTGTACAATATGGTTCGCTCGATAGTCGGAACGCTTGTGGATATTTCGCGGGGAAAGATAAATTTATCGCTTCTTGAAATTATTGCGAAAAAAAACAGAAAATTTGCGGGTACAACCGCGCCTGCAAAAGGGCTTGTTTTGGAAAATGTGCGGTATGAAAAATTTTAAGAAAAAGTATGCGTTTTTTTACTTTGAAACAAATACAAATATTATTTTAACCTGTAATAATATTATGAAAGGTAAATAATGAGAGTAATTAGAGTTATTAAAGAAGCGATAAAAATATTTTTTCATCGACGTTTATTTTTATCGTTCAGAAACATTTTTTTCAACGCGAAAGGAAATCGCAGATTAAAATACATAGAAATTCATCTTGCCGAACATTGCAACCTGAATTGCGCGTATTGCCTTCATAATTGCCCCGTCGCCGACAAAAGTTTTCCCGATATTGCGCAATTCGAGAAAGATTTTATTAAACTCCAAAAATTAACCGACGGACATATCGACACAGTTAAGTTGCTCGGCGGAGAACCGCTTTTGAATCCGGATATAACGCGCTTTATGGAAATTTCTCGCAAATATATTCCTCACGGCAAAATTATGGTGGTTACAAACGGAATTTTACTGACGCAAATGAACGAAGAATTTTGGACTACCGCAAAAAACAACAATATTTCCGTATTTATAAGCAAATATCCGATAAAATTGGATATGAAAAAAATTTTGAAAACGGCAAAAAAATATAAAGTCAATTTGGAAATACGCAAAAGCAGCGGTTTTTTTGTAGTTCAAAAATACGATACGACAGGAAAACGAAATAATTTAACGGCGTATAAAAATTGCGGCGCGAAAGATTGTACGTTTCTTAAAGACGGGAAAATATATCTTTGCGCGGAGATTTTTTGTTCAAAATATTTGCAAACGGCTTTTAACGTTAATTTTTCAATATCCCAAAACGATTTTCTCGTGTTAGACGAAATAAATAATTTACGGGAAATATCGGATTTTATTTCTCGTCCCGCGCCGTTTTGCAGATATTGCGCAAGCGAGGAATCTAAATGGCAACGCTGGAAGATAAGCGAGAAGAAAAAAGAAGATTGGATTTTGTAACAAACCGTTTTTACGTCCATTCTTCCATAGTTTTTTTTGAAACGCCCCACGGAATTCCAAATTCCGTTTTTTCCGCCGCGCAATATCTGCAAAACGGTATGGGTTTCGCCAAAAAATCCCTTATTTCTTTTATGCTTTCCGCTTTGTATATGTCTATGGAATCATTATCGGATACTTGTAAATTTTGCCCGAAATGCTTATTGAAATAATGAATATACGGAATTGTCGGACAAGTGTAAAGCCGTCCTTTCGACAAATATATGCAACTGTTTGATTTGTAACACAATCGAAAACTTTTTTTAGGATTATGTTTGCCGTCAAGGTCGAGAACGCTGTGATACGACGTTTTTAAGTCGCCTCCCCAATACTTCAATTTTATACCGTAATTGCGCGCTAATTCGTCGATTTTTTTATAATCCAATTTAACGGGATATTTGGTAACAATAATTTTAACGTTGTTTTCGCGACAGCAGTTCCAAAAATTTTCGAACTGTTTCGCAAGCAATATTCCATTCGTAACTATTGACAAAACGACGTTTTTTGCAAAACAGGTTCTCGTCGTTTCAATAATTTTTATTATATCGGGATTAAGAAGCGGTTCTCCGCCGAGCAATGAAACTTCGCCTATTTTTCCGTCGGTGAGTTTTGCAATGCGTTCGCAATCCTTTTTATATTGTTCAAAATCCAAAAAAACTTCTTGCGCCAAAGGCGAAAAATTATCGCAATGCTTACAATTTAAGTTGCAGTGGTCGGCGACGTGCACCAAAAAGACAAAATTACGACTGCGCTGTTTAACGTGCCTCACAAACGACAAAACATATACTACTATTTTTTGCGGTATAATTCCTTTGCTCACCATTGCTTTAATAAAATTTTTTATTATCAATTTTCTACTCCTTTTATACAAAACCGCATAAAAATACATTATTTTACGTACCGAAGTGAAGAAATATAATATTTTACTTTAAAAAAGGAGATAAAATTATACCGTAAAAATCATTGCGGAATTATGTTTTTTCGGTAATTTGAAAAATAACTATGAAATATAAAATTTTTATCGCGGGAATGTATTACAATCCCGGCGGAATAGAGAAAATTACTTTCGACTATGTTTCCAGAATAAAAAATGAAAACATTGATTTTTCTTTTCTGAACATTTACGACAAAATATGTTATCAGGACGAATTGGAAAAGATTGGCTGTAAAGTTTTTTCTCTGCCTAATCCAAAAAAAAAGATTTTTACTTTTATTCGGGAGTATATGAAATTATGTAAAAATGAAAAATTTGACGTAATTCACATAAATATGCTTTCGGCGGCGAATATTTTGCCGCTTTTGTGCGCAAAATTTTGCGGTTGCAAAAATATAATCGTTCATTCTCACAACAGCGGAACCGTTCGTTTTTATCGTCATATTTTACATTTCATAAACAAACGTTTTATCAAATTACTCGCGAATAATTATTTTTCGTGTTCTAACGTCGCGGCAAAATTTATGTTCGGAAACGAAAAAAACGTTAAAATTATTCGAAACGCAATCGATATTTCAAAATATAAATTCGACGAGGAAAATCGCAAAAAAGTTCGAGATAAATTAAATTTGCCGCAAAATTCGCTTATAATCGGTCATATAGGAAGGTTTGAAAAGCAAAAAAATCATCCGTTTTTGATAAATATTTTTAAGGAAATCAGCGAAAAAAATGAAAACGCATTTTTATTATTGGTCGGAATCGGTTACGCCATGGAAGACGTTAAAAAACTTGTCGAACAACAAAAACTTTCAAACAAAGTAATTTTTTACGGCAAATCGGATAACACGTCGCAAATTTATTCGGCTTTGGATTTGTTTTTACTGCCGTCGTTTTTTGAAGGTTTGCCGCTTGTAGGAATAGAAGCGCAATGCAACGGACTTCCGATTCTTGCGTCGACAAAAATTTCAAAAGAAATGCAAATTACAAATTTAGTTTATTGGCTTAATTTGCGCGACGGAAAACAAAAATGGGCTGATAAAGCGCGGGAAATTCTATCAAAAACTTACGAAAGAAACGATTACGCAAAAGAAGTCGAAAAAGCGGGATATTGCATAAAAACGGAAGCGAAAAAACTTGCGAATTTATACGAGGAGATAAAATGATACCGAAAAAAATTCATTACTGCTGGTTAAACGGTTCCGAATTGCCCGACAAAATTAAGAGATACGTGCAAACCTGGAAAGATATAATGCCCGATTACGAACTTGTTTTATGGGACGAAAATAAATTCGACGTAAATTCCGTTCCGTTTGTAAAAGAAGCGATTGCGGCTAAAAAGTGGGCTTTCGCGTCGGATTATATTCGTCTGTACGCGGTTTATACCGAAGGCGGAATTTATATGGACACGGACGTTTTCGTCCAAAAAAAATTCGACGATTTTTTAAGCGACGACTTTTTTTCCGCCGTCGAATATTTTTCAATGTATATTCAAAATAAAAACAAAGTATATGTTTACGAAGACGGAAGCGTAATCCAATATATTCAAGGAATTACTATGTTGTCCGCCGTATTTGGCGCAGTATCGGGACATCCGTTTTTGAAAGATTGTATGGATTGGTACAAAAACAAGCATTTTTCCCCGACAAAATACAACGCTCTATCTCCCGACGTTTTGGCGACAATCGCTCAAAGATACGGATTTAGATATAAAAACGAAGAACAAAATTTATCGCAAAATATGAAAATATATCCTTCTCAAATTATAGCGTCAAACGTTTGGGATTTTTCAAAAGACGCGCACGCGATTCATTGTTGCGAGGGAAGTTGGCTGAATATTCCGTTTTTAATAAAAATTACCAGAAAAAATAATTTTTTAAGAAAATTATTCAAAAAACCTCCGATAATAAAAGATTTGTATTCTTACGTTAAAAGCAAACTATAATTTAAATTTCACAAAAAATAAATACCCCAATATCGGAACGGATAAAAATACGATTGAAACAAGCGCGTTTTTTGCAAAATCGAAATAATTTTTAATATCCGAAATCACAAAATTCGACAAAATAAAATACCCCGCGCAATACCAGATTCCAAATACAATAATTTTTGCGAAAGTCGCCGATAAACTGTTATGAACAATATGTCTCGACGAATAAATTATCATATCCAGCGTCCTGTACGAAAAACTGCAAACGGCGCCGAGTAAAACGCCCGTAAAGCCCAATTTAATTACAAAAAATATACTCGCAAAAATGTTAATAACCGCTTCGGCGACGGACCGCCATTTCGTCTGTTTGAAATGTCCCGCCGAAACGACAAACATATCCGAAGGATTTCGTATTTTGCTCATTACACCCACAATCGCAAACAACGCCGCAAGCGTCGGCTGAATGTAGTTCGCGTCGGTCATATTTACGGTGTAAATTCGCATAAAAGGAATCGTAAAAATCAACGCGCAAGTATAGCCGATTCCAATTAAGGAAAAATATACGGTTTCATATTTTCCATATATTTTCTTTAATTTTTCGGGATTGTTTTCCGCTATAAATCTTCCGAAAAAACCTTGCATTCCATCGAAAAACGTGTCGATTAACTGACCGACGGCAAAAAATATCAGCGCGTAAATCGAGTATATGCTGACTTCTTTAAGCGAACATAATACGGTAAGTAAAATCAACGGAGAATTTGCGACGACCATTCCGCAAAAATGATGATACATAACGTCCCATCTTTGTTCAAGCGTATTTTTTTCAAATTTTGTTTTGAGATTTATAAACGGATAAGTTTTGCGAACATAAATTAAAACTAAAATATTATTCAAAACAAAAATAAAAACCGAAATAAATTTAACAAACAGCAAAGAATTGCCGTTTTCAATAAGAATTATAGAAACCGTTGTGTTTATTATTAAGGCGATTATTTTGAAAATTCCCATAATGAAATATTTTCTGTCGGCGACAAGCAGCGCCCTATATTTTCCTATAACGAAAAAATCGATAATTCCGTTAAAACTTATAACTAAAACCATAAGACCCGCAGTCGGTTTATCGATATCTTCTCCCGCGATTATAAACGGATAAACAAATATCAAAAGCAAAATCATAAAAGTAAAAATCAATCCGGATTTTGAATAAAAATTTTGCGTCGCCGCTAAAATCGAATTTATTTTATTTTTATCGTTATCGTAAATCGGTTTTACCAAAGCCGCAATACTCGCCGCGCTGATTCCCGACCCCATAACCGTCAAATACGCGATAAACTGCGAAATCGAAACGACCATTCCGTTTTGCGTAGAACCGTAAGCCGCAATAATCAAAGGCGGCAAAATAAATCCCGCTATTGCGGTCAATATCTGAACCGAAATATTAACCGCGACATTTCTTATTATCGCCGTATTCAAGTTTTTTTATTCCCGGAAAAACGGGTAAAAAACGCTAATATAGTTTTCAGTATCGCGTTCCCGCCAAAACCCGTTCTTTCCCGTATCGTAACGCAAACTTTATCTTCAAGTTTTTTGTCGATAATGCCGTTTTTATTCATTCGAGAGACAATTTCTTTCAGATACGAAGTTCTTGTCGCATATTTCCAAAACGCTTCAAAATGCGGTATATAATACCAAACTGCATACGGTTTGAAATGTATTATTTTCGGCTCTTTTTGCGCCTGCAAATATTGCGCGAACAAATTTTGCGGCAGATATTTCGCGTATTGGTCAAACATATAATCCCAACTTTTGTGGATATTAAATATTTTTCCTTCCGCTAAAACGTTTATGATATCCTGGTCGTGAACCTGCCATTTTCGCGAAAATATTTTATCGATAATATCTTGCATTGAGTATGTTTCTCTAAATTTTTTGCAATTTATCAAAAGCATACCCGCGTTTATATAATTTTCAGGATTTTTCATACAGGAAACGACCTCGAATATTTTTTTCCACTCGCGCGTTTTAACTTTTTTCGGCGCAAAATACCAGGACGCCGCCGGATCGAATGTTCCTCCCACAAGACAATCGGAAATATCGATATCGAACAACTGCGAAATATCGACCAAACAAATCATATCGCCGTCCAAATAAATCACCTTTTCCAAATCGGGAAATATATAAGGAATAAAAAGCCGAAAATACGTTTCAGCCGTTACGTGTCTCGACACAAAAAAATCGTAATCTTTAATATGCGGCGACATATCCGCAAAATTTAGCGAAAAATTAGAAAATAAACTTATTTGTTTTCGCAATGTTTCCATAGTTTCGTTTTTTATATCTCTGTGCAAAATATAAAAATCGTATTTTCGTTCTTTTTGCGCGTTTTCCATTATCGACTGCGCCATTACGGAAACATAAGGCATATAATTGTCGTTTGACGAAAAGAAAATCGCTACGTTCATAAATTCTCCTTTTTTACGTAAAAATAATAACTTTTTATCGTCTCCCGCAAGTAAAAACGGCGGATTTTATACGTTATAACGCATAAAATTTTTATCCTTTTTATAAACGGCGCATTGTATTTTATGAAAAAGTAACGGCAGGAATGCGTAATTAGGAGAAGAAAATAATATGAAAAAAACAATCGCAATAGCGTGCGGCGACATTACGCAACTCGGCGGAATAGAAAGAGTCGTTTGTAATTTTTCCGAAAATCTGATTGAATTTGGAGGATACGACGTAATAATAATAAGCGTAAATTCAAACGAAGGTTTGCCGACGTATAATTTATCGTCAAAAGTAAAACTTATACATTTGGGGATTAAAAAATCAAAAAGTTTGCTTAAACGTTGTTTTTCGTATATAGGAGCGGTTAAAAATATTTGTGAAATTTGCCGTAAAAATTATGTGGATATAATTATAGGAACAGCCGCCGGTCTAAATATAATTTTGTACTTTGTGAAAAAAAAGAACCTTATAAAAATAGCGTGCGAACACAGCAATTACGATTATCTGGCATTTTATGCGTCATTGGTACGCAGATTTGTTTATACAAAACTTAACGCCGTAGTTCTTTTAACACAAAAGGACGCCGAAAACTATAATTTCTGTAAAAACGCAACCGTAATTCCGAATACGTTCTTCTCGCATACAAAAAGTTTTTCCGATTTACAAAATAACGTCGTTATGTCTGCGGGAAGATTTCATAAAGTAAAAGGATTTGATTTGTTGATAGAATCCGTTTCTTTAATAAAAGATAAATGCGCCGATTGGAAATTCAAGATTTTCGGCGACGGAGACGAAAAAGAGAATTTGGTAAAAATGGTCGTTCAAAAAAACTTGGAAAACATTATTGAAATTATGCCCGCTACAAAAAATATAGAAAAAGAATATTGTAAATCAAGCATATACGTGTTGTCTTCCAGACACGAACCTTTCGGACTTGTTTTGTTGGAAGCGAAATCTTGCGGATTACCGATAGTTTCTTTTGATTGCCCCAACGGTCCCGCCGAAATTATTCGAGACGGGATTGACGGAATATTAGTAAAAAACGGAGACGTCGAAGCCCTGTCGCAAGCGATACTGAAACTTATTGAAAATCCCCGATTAAGACGACAATACGGACAAGAAGCGATAAAAGACGTTGAAAGGTTTTCGCCGAAACGTGTTTTTGAAATGTGGGAAAAACTGTTTGCCGACTTGATAAAGGAGCGATAATTATTTTTCGGTTCAATCATAAGTTAAGCAAAAACGTCGGATTTTATACTTTAAAAAGCATAAAATTTTTAGAAGAAGAAACAATATCGCATAATTTACAAATTTCAATATCGTTTCGCATATTATCGCGAATTTTTTCTAAAATTTTTATATGCTTTTCGCCGTACCAAATTTCTTCAAGCGTTTGTTGTTCAACATTGCCGAGAGTAATTTTTCCCAACGCGTCGTTGCAACACAAACTTACGCCGCAATCCGCCCGAATTATCAGTTGATGAAACGGAAGAAAACACTGCGCGTCGACCGAATTCTTTCGCCGGG
>JGI24698J34947_10001433_pt1 | contig 12544 bp, 11 predicted proteins | sample TergutMp193P3_FD_34947 | JGI IMG/M metagenome (IMG submission 34947)
CCAAACCGGGTAATATGAAGTTCAATTTTTCCGTTCTTCATTTTCGCTGAATCATCGGAAATGGTAATTACCGGCATACACGGTTTTTGAGGAAGCAGCGCCCAGTCTTCATTATTGTCCCCGGCAACGCCAGGCATTTGCGCATTTTTTGTTGAACGTACCCGAAGACTGTTTTCTCCCCAAGGTTCGATCCATAATTTTTCCGCGTCATAGCGGTAAACCAAACGGTTTCCATCCTTGAAAAATAATGCCATAATTATTCTCCTGTGAAATTCTTTGGTTTGTTTAATAAAGGGAAAACCGGTTATTCTCCCGCCTCTTCATTTTTTTCTTCCGCGATTTTGGCGGCTATAACAGCTTTGTGGGAACCCAGCAGTATGGAAATAGGCTCCAGTACGGGAATGTTTTCGCAGACGATCTTGATGATTGACATCATGGGCACGGCGAGAATGAGGCCGGCAAAACCCCAGAGGTAGCCCCAGATCATGAGGAAAACGATCACCATCAGGGGGGAAAGGCCGAGGCTGTCGCCCGTGACTTTTGGCTCCACAATGTTGCCGATGACCATATTGAAAGAAAGCATGATAAAGCCGGTAGCTATGACGGGCATGGGACTGGGCCAGAACTGGATCAGGGAGAAGAGCGAGGCGGCGACGCCAACGGCGATGCTTCCTATGTTGGGAATAAAATTCAAAACAAACTGAATAAGCCCCCAGACCGCGGCAAATTCGACGCCGACAACCCACAGACCGAGGCCGACCAGAACTCCCGTCGCCAGCGAGATGAAGAACTTGATTGAAAGGTAGCGGGTAACCTGTGTCATTATATCTGAACTGATTTTTTTGATTTGGTCGGCCCTTGTTCCCTCGAACGCCGTATTCAGTTTTTCCCTGAAAAAAGTTGCCTCAATCAAAATGAAGATCATGATAATGGTCACCATAGTCGCGTCCGTCAAGAAGCGGAAAAATGTATTGGAAAAAGAGAGGGTCATGACCCTGACGCGGTTTCTGACGCCAACCTGTCCCCAGATGTTATTAAAAATGGAAAGGCTCTCGTCGTAGGGCAGTTCGAAGAAGCGCGCCACCCAGATGTAAATTTCCGTAATCCTGGCTTCGTATTTCGGGTAGAGGGTCAGAAGGGAACGTCCGGAGGAAAACAGGATAATTCCCATTACGTAAAGGCCGCCTATCAGGAAGATAACGACCAGCAGTATTGAGATTATCTTGGGAATATGAAACTTCTCGAAAAAATTTACCAGGGGGCTTGTTACCAGCGCCAAAAGCAGGGCAATCGTAAACTGCTCCAGCATTGAGGAGGTGATTTTGAGAACCGCACCGGCGAGTATAACGGTGATTGTCGCCAGGAGAAAAAAAATCGCGCGGCCGGAGTTAAAGCGATTGAACCGATCCATAAGCTAACCCTTCTTTATCGGACATTATCGCGTAAATTATAAGCGCTATCGTCGTCTTTACTGCCCCCCACCCCCCCTGAAGATGATGTTTTTTTGCTATAGTAATTTTTCGCCTCTTGGGGTAATATAATAGAAGCAGAGGGAAAAAATGGCACAGAAAGGCAATAAATATCATAAAAACCTGGCGGCTCTGGTAATAATTCTGGCGCTTACCGCGGTGGCGGCAGTGCTTCACCTGTCGGGCGCTTTGGACAAAGTGGAGTTTAAACTCTACGATTTCAGAACCAATATTCTGGGAAGTACCCGCCCGCGCTCCAACGATATCTACATGATTCTGCTGGATGATGCGAGCATCGAATGGGCCCAGCGGGAACGGGGCTGGGGCTGGCCCTGGCCGCGTGAGGCTTACGCCGAATTCCTGGATTACATGAGGCTGGGGCATGCCAACGCTGTAATCTTCGACGTGATTTTTTCGGAGCCCTCGGTTTACCGCAATAACCGGCAGGACGAGATTATCAACAACGCGACACAAGCCCTGCAAAGGGCGCAGTTGGCCGTTGCCGCCGGGAACCTACAAGCGGCGGCGCCCCTGTTCACGGACATCGCCCGAAACATTCAGGATCTGAACGCCAGGGCGGACGACGCCGCTTTCGTCCAGGCAGGGAGAAACTACGGCAGGGTGGTACAAGGGGTTCTTTTCAGTACCAAATCCGGAAGCGCGGATTCCTGGCCATCTAACCTGAACAAGCCCCTGTTTAATCCCGCTAATTTCGATTCAATTATTTCCCAGTTTGCCATTTCCGACGGAAAAATCATGAACGGCGCNCAGTTTCCCATAGAGGAGATTAGNAACGGCGCGGCGGCCATTGGCAGTCTAACGGGCATACACGATTCTGACAACATCATACGCCGGCACAGGCTTTTCACCCTCTTCGACGGCAAGGCGGTGCCGGGTCTCGCGCCGGCCTCGCTCCTGGTCTCCGGCATGAATGGAAACATCTCCTTTGATCCCGGGAAAAAGGTCATCACATGGGGACAATATACCATCCCGGTAGACGAAGAAGGGATGACTCTGCTCCGTTACAGGGGAATTCCCGCGGATGTTTATCTTAACAAGTCCATGTCCAACGTGCTCCAAAGCGCCGCGGATTACGCCGCGGGAAAGGAGCCCCTCCTGCCGCCTGATGTGTTTGACGGCTGTTATGTGTTCGTGGGGTATTATGCCCAGGGGCTTTTTGATACTTTCCCGACGCCCGTCGCCTCGGTTTACCCCGGCGTAGGCGTGCACATTACCATGCTGGACAATATGCTCATGGGCGACTTTATCACACAGGCGCCTTTCTGGATGGCTATTCTTATCATTGCCGCTTCGGTGATCCTTGTGGTACTCCTGGCTACTTTCGCGAAGCATATTTCCGCCGCCGTGACGGGCCTTGTGGGCAGCCTCATCGTTTTAATCGGCGCCGGATTTCTGGCTTTTTACCTCGGCTGGTGGATTCCCCTGGTTGCGCCTATCGGCGCGATGATCCTTGCCTTCCTTGTCGTCACCCTCTACAATTTCGCCACCGAAGGCAAGGACAAACGTTTCATCAAAGGCGCGTTTTCCCGCATACTCTCTCCCAAGGTCATCGATCAGATAATCGCCGATCCTTCCCAGTTGAAGCTCGGCGGCGAAAAACGAAAGATGACCGCCCTCTTCACGGACATTCAGAGCTTCTCTTCAATTTCTTCCGAGCTGCAGGACGAGTACGGCGAGAACGGCCCCAAGGCGCTGGTAAACCTCCTCAACCTGTACCTTACCGAGATGAGCAATGTTGTCCTTGATAACAGCGGCACTATCGACAAGTACGAGGGCGACGCGATCATCGGCTTCTTCGGCGCGCCCGTCTGGATAGAAAACCATGCGGTCCAGGCCTGCCGCAGCGCCATATTGATGAAGAGGCGTGAAAAGGAAATCGTGGGAAATATCATGAACCCGGAAGGCGAGTTTCACCACGCGTTAACGAAACTTGTCGGGCTGAATGTCCTTCGCAAAGAGCGGCCGCTTTATACGCGGATTGGGCTCAACACCGGGGACATGGTTGTGGGTTTTATGGGAACCCCGGCAAAGATGGACTACACGATAATGGGGAACGCGGTGAACCTCGCGGCCCGGCTTGAAGGGGTGAACAAGCAATACTATACTCACGGTATTCTGATCAGCGAGTATACCAGAGATCAGATTGGAGATGAGTTTGTCGTCCGTCCGCTGAGCCGCATAACGGTGGTTGGTATTCCGGTCCCGGTAAGGATCTTTGAACTTCTGGAGTTTATAACGGATGCCCCGCCTGAGATGATGGAAATGCTCAGGCAATGGGAAGAAGCTTTCAAAGCCTACGAAGGCAAGAATTTTGAGGGGGCAAAGAAGATCTTTGCCGANGTTTACCGAAAGGACCCGGANGACAAAGTCGCGAAACTTTACCTGGACAGGTGTGAAGAATTTATCGCTACTCCCCCTCCGGCGGATTGGGACGGGGTAGACAACNTGACTGAAAAATAACCGGATGCAAGATTGTAACCTTGNGCGTGGTTTTAGCTTTTCAAGAAAGCAGNGAAGGTATATAACCAAAGGGGGGTAAAACCTATGAAAAAGTTGATTGTATTTTTTGTGTTTGTTTTGCTGGTTTCAGGCGCTCTTTTCGCCCAGCAAATTACCACCGGTGGAACAGCCTGGGTTTCATCCAAGACGGCGGATCTCAAGTCCTCCACCGGTTTTTTCGCCGGCAAGGTGGGGACTCTCCAGATGGGCGATCAGGTCACGGTGCTGCAGATTAGCGGAAGCAAGGTGCAAGTCCGATCAGCCGCCAACAGCTCGCTGAGCGGCTGGGTAGCGTCAAGCAGTTTGAGCGCAAGGCGGATTGTGGCCGCGGGCTCAAGCGCCACCGCCACCGAAGTGGCCCTGGCGGGGAAGGGGTTCAGCCAGGAAGTTGAGGACGCTTACAAGACCGAGGGCAATCTCAACTACGCCGATGTTGACAGGGCTGAAGCCATTACGGTTTCGCAGGACGACTTGTACGTTTTCGTTACCGAAGGCCGTCTGAATACAGGAGACTAAGATGAAAGAAAAAAATTATACGCAGTCCGGAGGGGAACCTTCCCTCACTAGCGTTCGGTCGGCGGAGGGTACCAGCCGCCGGGCATTGATCGTTGTGCTCGTAATCGCGGCTTTCGTAATGACGGCTTTTTTCTCCTGTCAGAGTCTTGGAACGGTGGCGCAAGTCGGCGCCGCGATCGGCCAGGCAACCGGGCTCATCAATGAAAGTACAGCCGAAGCCATTGCCAAATCCGGTGTGGCGTTCGGGGCAGCTTATGAGGAAATCACCCCGGAACAGGAATACTACATAGGCAGAGCGGTGGCGGCTAACGTTCTTACCCGCTACAGCCTCCAGTCAACCTCATCCACGATGACTACCTACATCAACAAAATCGCCAATGCCCTGATAATCAACTCGCCCCGGCCGGAAATATTCGACGGATATCATGTTGCCATTCTGAACAGCGACGAGATAAACGCGTTTGCCACCCCGGGCGGACACATCTTTATTACACGGGGCCTCATCAACTGCGCCACATCGGAGGATACCCTCGCGGCGGTGATCGCCCACGAGATAGCGCACATTCAACTCCAGCACGGCCTCAAGGCCATCAAGAACAGCCGATTCACCCAGGCGCTGTTGATCACGGGAACTTCCGCCGCGAGCGCCGCGGGTAATACTACTGTTTCACAGCTTGCGGACACCTTTGGCGACTCGGTCAGTGAAATAGTCAGCACACTTGTGACTAACGGCTACTCCCGGAATCAGGAACTTGACGCGGATTCTTTCGCCATGGTCCTCATGTCCCTTGCGGGTTACGAGCCTTCCTCATTGATAGACATGCTTCAGGTTCTGGAAAGAAATCAGAGCAGCCATCCGGGCGGTTTCAACAATACTCACCCCACCCCGGCGCAGCGTATTTCAAACGCCAGGACTACGGTTGGTAATTACGCTGTCCCTGAAACGCGTCCTTACCGCCAGGCCAGGTACGCCGCGGCTGTTAGGTGAAATAGGCCGTCATTAACCGGCGGACTTAAGTCCGCCGGAGACGGCTTTTAAAAGCCTCGATCGCCCGGCGGGTTGAATCGAAGGCCAAATCCTCGCTTTTAATATCCTCCGGACGAACAAAACGTACACCGGCGATCTCCCCGGCCTCAAGGCTGAGGTCATTCTCCGTAAGGCCGGGAGCCGAAAGCGAAAAGAAAATATCGCAGGTATTGTAAAAGATATTTCTGTAGGGATAGACATTCGGGAAAGAGGCGAACAAGGTGAAAACTTCGGCGGCGGACTTCCCCGGCGGAATGTGCGGCTCCCAGCCAAGTTCCTCGCGCAGCTCCCGAAGCAGCCCTTCAAAAAGCCCCTCGCCGGGGTCGACAAAGCCGCCCGGAAGGTCGAGCTTTCCCAGCGCAGGCTCCTTGCCGCGCACGAGAAGCAGCATTTTTTCCCCGGCCTGGATAACACAGCCCGTCGCCGCCGCCGTATTGTGGTAATAAACAAAACCGCAGTCCGGGCAGCTAAATCTGTTACCTTCGAACTCAATCTTTTTCCCCCCGCATGAGGGACAATATTGAAACATAATTGACGCCATTATAGTATAGAAACCATGATTAGTGAATGCAGACTCATCGTGCGCACCTACGAATGTGACAGTTACGGCCATGTGAACAACGCCAACTACCTCAATTATCTGGAAGTTGCCCGATGTCAGTTTTTGAAAGACGTGGGTTTCGACTACCCCGCCATGATCAAAGCCGGCTACGGCATCTACGTTGCCCGAGTCGAAATCGACTACAAAAAACCCGCCCTCGCCGACGACGAACTCCTCCTCAAAACCCGCCCCATCAAAAAAGGCGCCGTCAGCGGCATCATGTCCCAGGAAATCTGGCGCGGCCCCGACCTCCTCGCCACCGCAAAAGTCACCTGGGCCTTCGTTGACTCGAGGGGTTTGCCCGCGAAGATACCGGCGGAGTGGGATGTGGTGGGGTTGCGGGTGTGAGGGGGGTATATGTGAAACACGGAGTGAAACATGAAAGAAGCTTATACAAGAAAATTTATAGAAATAAGCTGTGTTGACAATGTACGCACAGCGTGTTATAATTGATATACCAGAGGAATAAAATGGCTACAACCAATATTAACATCCGCACCGACAGCGAGCTAAAAGCAAAATCCCAGGCGGTATTAACAGATTTAGGTCTAGACATGTCAACGGCAATAAATGTGTTTCTTAACCAGATTGTTTACAGACAGGCAATCCCGTTTGAAATTGCAAAGCCCCTGAACAAAACCAAAACCGCAAAGCTCGGAGGGTGGGAGGGGAAAATATCCATGTCCGCAGATTTCAACGAACCAATGGAAGAAAATATCTGCGACTAATTACTCATCTTCCTGATTTCCATAAAGATCCATTCGACAGGATGCTTGTAGCAACAGCAATCACCGAAGGTATGACACTGATAACTATAGATGAAAACATCCATAAGTACGAAGCAGTTTGCTTATGGTAAATATGGTGTTTCTGTCTCATCGTTTTCCATTTTCCGTTTCCTGCGCAGGTATTCATCAAAATCCGCCTTTGCCTTATCTTTAACCCCGACTGATAAATAAGCCAGTCCACGCAAAAGAAATGCCTTAATGAAGAACCTCGCGGTAAGCCGCGAGGTATCTTCGTTGGAGAGGAAATTTATTATACTGGCGGGGCCATACCCCAGTTACAGTTTTTTCAACCCTCATGTGAAATGCTATAATTTTAACCGCTGCAAGCAGCGGGGTATGGACCCCGCCTTCCAATCAGACCCGGCTTCAGGCGTAAAACTTTCGAAAAATCCGCTATGGCTTTTTCATGCTCACCCAACGCGGAATATTTCTGACCTCTGTTAAAGTAATAGATGGCATCAAAAGGCCGTAACCGAATGGCTTCTGTAGAATCAGCTATGGCCTTCGATAAATCAATTGAAGAATAAACACTACTCCGGTTGTTAAAAGCAGCTGCGTAATTAGGTTTTAGCTGAATCGTCCTGGTATACATTTTGATGGCCTTATTGAGATTGCCATTTTGCTGATACCACTTCCCCATCTGCATTAGCACCTCGGGCATATTTGGAGACAATTCCAGTGCCTTCTCGATGAGCTTTTTAATTTGACACTGAGTTTCATCGGAATTCTCAATGTCAGTTTCAATCTTTTGAAGACACTGAGCTTTTTTAAGGTATGCTATGGCGAGGTTCTCAGAATCCGCTTTGTTTTCCGTAATTATGCTTTCAGCCTCAATTGCAATCGCTTTTATTTCTTCTTCGGAAATGTCGATTACGGGGATTACATAATCTAAATCAAGATCGTAGTTTGACATTTTGGGCCTCCGGTAGTCGATATCTACTTTTAGTATACAATACCCTGTCTATCATACAGCGATAGAGTCTAAAATAATTCTAAGCCCTCTCTAATTCCCGGTGGGCATAAAAAGTCGGTACCTGAGATAGTTCGGAAACGTTTTCATATCCGCGCGGATCAATTATCACCAATGCAGCCGCATAGGCTTCTGCACTATAATATAAAGCCAGCCCCTTGGCGTCGAAGACATTTATCGCTGTTGTTTTACTGTATTCGTATTTACGGATTAAATCACCAAAATAGCCGCTATTTGAGATTAATCCCGAATGAGTTTCTATGCCGGAGATTACAACCGGCAATTTAGTCATCCATGCTACTTTTTCCATATTCAACCTGAATTGAAGATATAAATACAACTGCTGTTCTTCCGAATAATGACTTAATACAGAATACAATGGATTAAAAGCGAAAGCCTGCCAATAATTCTTGGCTTTGCTTATGTATGAATTATAACCGCCATTGGACAGATGGAGAATAGACATTCCAATGATCTGTCTTTCAGTATTGTCCACAAGCCTCTGTATAAAAAAGCCGGGGCGTAATATTTCTTGAGGATAACCTGAAAGACAAATGCCGCCCATGTCTCCGTAATAAGAATCGATAAACGTTTTTGAGGTATAAATTTCCATATCGTGAAAATACTTCCCGTTTTTTTCTTCGATTTTATCAATAATACCTTGCCATTTGGCCCTTTCCGCCTGCATGGATGCGTAATCGGTCATCCTTTTCGCCGCCGCGTCCAGCGCGTCAAGGGTAACCTGTTTCTTTTTGGTAATAAGATAGGGCTCAAGCAGTTTTTGTAAAACAGTATCGACTTCCAGTAGATTAATGATAGTTTCGTCTTCGCGCAAAGCAAAAAAGAGGGTTTCAAGCAGATTGAGAAAGTATACAAATTGCTTATAAGATAAAACATCAACACTGATATCGTCACGCAGAAAATTAAAACGGCTGGCGATAATGTCCAACTCTCCATACCGCAGTAGTAATAACCGGCAAACATAACTGGTGAATTCATCATCTGTCTTGCCCGCTGTTCCCGCAAGTACCAGCGCCAGGATAAACTTCTGTTCATCGTCCAATGGATCAAGTTCATCCATAATAGCTGTATAATGCTGTTTTTTCTGCCGTAAAGCGGAAATAGTTTTGTCCTGTTTCTTAATATCACTATCTGTTTTTTCCATTATCTCCACTTCGGTTGTTTCTTTAAGAAGCTTTTCCAGAGCAACTTTCTCATTGAAGGATTTTTCCAGAGGTTCATCCAATTCTATACTCCACTTATTTATATAGGACATGATATTACCAAAGCTGACCGGGTCGAAATTGCAAAAGGAATCCCAGACCTTCTCCACTGGAACGAGATTAATGGTTTTACGGGCTATTGAATCCTGATCCGCGGAACTGAGAGATAATTTATTAACAGGCATTTTGAAACTTGTTCTCGCGTTTATTTTGACCTGTGAATGAGCGCTGCCATATTTATCGAACAATTCTTTAAAACTTGATGCCTTTCTTGATATGCTGAACATACCTCCAATACCTCTGATGATGGAACGCAGTAGAGGAAGATGAAGATCCTCATTGGAGGTACTCAAGTTATCCAGATCACGCAAATGCTCATTCGTCCATTGACGGTCAAGCCCTGAAAGCAGTTGTTGCTGAAAATCCGTAATCAATTCGGATGAACCAGGATGCTCCTGTATGTAAGCGTTAAGCAGATGTTTATATGAAACATTGTTTTTACCTGCTCCGCCAAAATGGTTTCCCAGGTTAAATTGTTCTATAATGTCAGCGATTTCCAAATCTTCACGCGCTTGCTCTTCATCACGAAACAGAAGGTGTATTTGCGGATATTCGGGATCGCAGCCGTGATTTTCTTCAATATGGTTAAGGTAAGATTGCATACTATCGTTATTAGTTGCCAACAGTTTCTTTGTGTGCCATTTGTAAATATGCATTCCCCCAAGGTCATTAACAATGCGAACAAGAGCGGATATGTTTTCCGCAATAGCGGGATCTTTATATCGCTTTAAAAGACCGGCATAATAGGCACATAAATAAACCCCAGTTGGTTTTTTAAGCAACGCTTCCACAATGTTAAAATACGCTTTTATTTCTATGACAAAATCAAGGTTGCGAAAACCGCGCTGCCTTCTTCCCTGCAGGGCAATCTCAATATCATGATCGTACAGGTTCATTGACTGCATATTTTCCAGTTTGGTAATGCCGTTTGGGAAACCGGAAAATGCCCGTTCAATAGCGGGTAATTGTTCAATGATCGCAATTAATTGTATCAAATCAATCTTTCCTGACATTGCGTATATAAAGTGTAGGGCGTTATTTCTCATGAAATAGAGGCATAATGGGTCTTGAAGCGAAATTTTTTGCCATTCTTTAGTGTAATTGTCAAGCATCACACTATCGCGCAGTTGTGGAAGCTGGAATTTTGCCAGCGGCCTGCCGATGTATCTGACTAACACGACATCCCTTGCAAGACGCGTTTTCCCTGACCCTAAATGCTCTTGATTGAAAGGGGGCTTTTCTTTTATTGAGTTAATCAGGTCCGCGAGTATCCTCAGCGCTTCCAGATGCGATTCATGCCATTTTCTCCAGTTATAATCCTGATACATACGCGGCAGCATGACATATTCTACGAATGATCGGGGGGAGATACCGTTTTGGGCGACTTCTGTCAGCAAGGCTATGAAAGGGGATAATACTTGCGCGTCTCCCTGAAATTTGAACAGGATTTCTTCCAGTACCCCAATCCCGTATTCTTTATCCATTGGGTTGAGCCAATATTTGTTGCCAAATTCCAGCCAGGCGGAAAACAACTTTAACAAGCCTATGGGCGTACGGCGGTTAAGGTCTATATTCACCACGGCAAGAAATGGCCGGACAGCGGACCTGCTTGATTTTGAACCTTTTATTTTCGCGCGAAATGTCTTTGACTTAAGAACATCAGGTAACGCGTCATCCAGAGAATCTATGTCTGAAGTTTCATTCTCCGCTTGCGTAGTGTCATGGGCAATTTCCAGTTCCGCGTAGTCATTATAGGCATCAGCCATCATTAATTTTCCTTAAGCCAGTCCTTCGGCAATGATTATAGCATAGATTTAAGCAATTCTTCCATCAAGATCGTACTTTGACATATGTGGCCTTCGGTAGTCAGTATCTATCTTCAGTATATCATACCAGTCTATCATATAGCGATAGAGTGGGAAGAAATTTATGAATATACCATCTAGTCCTTCAATAATAATTCAACAATTTTGTCTATTTCAACAAGTTCTTCGGGAGAAAGATGTTTTTTTCCAAAACATTCTCCGCAAATAAATTTTCCGTTTTCTTCTACCCCAATATCAATTTTCCCACACAAAGGACATTTCTGTTTTTCATTAATTGCCCTCATGTCTGCCCTTCCTTTTTCTACGATTTCCGTGCGGCGATTGTCACCATACAGGATAGAAAGCTTATGAGTTTCGGCTTTTATCACTTCGAGGATTTTTTCCTCACTGGCAAGAAGGGCTTTGAGTTCATCTATCCGGGCCAAAATAGCCTTAAGTTCATCCATGCTTTTCGAGGTTTCCAAAATATGCGCCTTTTCCTCTGCCTTGCGGAGATCATATTTCGTGCGCCGTATAATGACTTCGCGCCGGTGGGCAACAAAGTGTTCAATCATTTCCTTGAGACAAAGGGTTTTGGGCTTTCCATCGACAAGGACGAGGAAGTTCAGGTTAAAATTAACCTCTAGCCGCGTGTGGGCAAAGAGGTAATCCAGGATGACTTTTGGGTTGATGTCTTTTTTAAGATTGATAACGATGCGCGTTTCGTTCCGTGAGTCGTCCCGCAAACGGGATATTCCCAGTTCCTTGTTTTTTTTAAGGCATTTAAGCTTTTCAAAAATCTCCATTGCACCGACCATGTACGGCAGCTCGGTAATGACAATCGTATGCCCGCCGCCTTTTTTCGATTCGATGGCATAGCGCGCCCGGACACTTATTTTCCCACGCCCCGTTGTATAGGCGTCCACAATCCCTTTGCGGCCGTAGATAATGCCCCCTGTGGGAAAGTCCGGGCCGTTGATATGCTTCATAAGACCCTTAACATCGATATTCGGATCGTCGATATAAGCGATTATGGCCGCGCAGACTTCTTTCATATTATGGGGAGGGATGTTCGTCGCGATACCGGTGACGATTCCCACCGAACCATTCACAAGGAGGCAGGGCACGGCGGATGGAAGGACCGAAGGTTCCATGAGGGATTCGTCATGGTTGGGGATAAAATCAACGGTTTCCTTTTCTATGTCTTTGACCATTTCCCCTGCAAGCCTGCTCATGCGGGCCTCGGTATAGCGCATGTCTGCGGCGGAGTCACCGTTCACGGAACCGAAGTTGCCCTGGCCATCAAGCATGGGGTAACGTATAGAAAAATCCTGGACAAGCAGAATCAGGGAGTCGTAAATGAAGTCGTCTCCGTGAGATGTGCATTCGCTGATCTCTCTGATAAACATCCATGATTTACTATACTTTTGGTTGAAACGCACTCCCATATCGTTCATGAAATGAAGAATACGGCGATGTATGGGTATCAGGCCGTCGCGTACATCGGGCAGACCAATCGCGACGCGGCAGAGTTCGACTGTTTTTAGTTTTTCCGGCACATATTC
>JGI24698J34947_10001434_pt1 | contig 12538 bp, 8 predicted proteins | sample TergutMp193P3_FD_34947 | JGI IMG/M metagenome (IMG submission 34947)
GACACAGCGCCGGTATGGGATATTGTCGACAGCGATGGTAATGACGCCGGTATAACGCTGGAAGAGGGCGATGAGCCGGGAAGCTTTACCTTTATAATGCCGGAAAAAGATATCACCATAAATGTGAGCTTTGAAATGGTAGAGGGTATTGAATCCTATACTATTAGCATTGATCCCAATGTATCCGGCGGTGAATTGCAAGTGAACAAGGCAACGGCGGCAGAGGGCGAAAGCGTCAGAATAACCGTAATACCCAACACAAGATATGTCCTTATTGAAGACACGCTGCTGGTTGTTACCGACAGTGATGAGATAATAAACATTGAGTCTGGCGCCGAGAATATTTATACTTTCGTAATGCCCGCCGAGCATGTCACCGTTACGGCGGAATTTGAGCGTGACGGCACTCCCCCCCCCATTGGCGATGGTGACGCCGATGGTGACGGTGACGGTGATAACGATAGTGATAGCGACAAAGGCGATGGATATATATACTGGCCAGGGCATCTGCCGGAGGGCCCCGAGGGCGGCAGCAGTGTTCCCGGCGGCGGCAACAACAACAATGAGCCTGTAGAATCGGGGCTAATACCGGGAAGCGCTCCCTATATTCATCCCGATCTGGTGTGGAGCGATGAATTTGACGGCGACACGCTTGACATGACCAAGTGGAATTACGATTGGGCGAAAGGGGATCAATACGGCAACGGAGGCTGGGGGAACGGTGAATTCCAGTATTACCATCCTGATAATGTGAGCGTCAAAGACGGTAAACTTATTATCGAAGTGACGCAACAAGAGTATTGCGTCTGCGGTCAGAGACATACCGTTAATTACAATGATCGAAATGGTAATAATATAGGCTCATATACGTATGGCGGATATAAATCCGGCAAGATTACTACTGCCGGAACCAAAAACCTTGACGGTACTTCTGAGCCGGTTAAATTTATGGTGACATACGGCCACCGGCTGGAAGCAAGTATCAAAGTTCCCCGGGGAAGGGCCTTTTGGCCGGCATTTTGGGGGCTTGGCGCCAATGTCAATGAATGGAACACCGGCAGCGGCGGTAAGGTCATGGGATGGCCGCGCTGCGGTGAAATTGACATTATGGAAACAGCCGGTCAACGCGACAAAAGATACGGGGTGCATTTACATGCCGGTATGACGTATATGGACGGATACTGGAATGTTGGCAGTTCCTATGATCATCCAACAAGCCTTGCCGATGACTTTTTTGTGTACGGCGTAAAATGGGACGACAAGGATATGATTTTCTATCTGCAGAACAAGGAGCAGACGGAAACCATTTTTGAGTGGTCTCTGAATTATGATGAACGGGAAGAAATTGAGGCGAGAAATCATCAGGGAAGACCGACGGCTTATACCGATACCTTTTATACCCAGGATTTTTCCATTATTTTCAACTTTGCCATAAGCGGCGCGTATGTCGCCGGTGAATTTGATCCTCGCCTTGGTGATGAGAATGGTGAGTTGGTGGATAATGGTACACTGCCTGCAGCTCAGCAAGTTGCAACGACATGGGCGGTTCCGCCGAGACCCTCGGCGTTTCAAAACACTCCTGAAAAGTACCGGGATCGCACGCTGCAAGTGGATTGGGTGCGGGTACACCGCTGGAATCGGGACGCAGAGTAGGAAGGGGGTAGAATATGACGGGTAAAAAACAGTTATTGTTGCGGGTATTATTAACGGGAATTATAGCGGCGCTTGTGATGAGCGGGTGCCAGAATCCCCTTGGTCCCAAACTGAAAAAAACAGACAATGCCGCCAATGCAGTTGGCAATAACGGCATTTCCCCCTTTGAGGAGTCGAACGGAATCTACCGGGTTTATGTTCAACCGACAGCGCGCGGCACGGTCAGGATTGACAAGCCAAGCGGCGTATATGCGCCTGACGAAATGGTCGCCATGACCATTGAGGCGGATGAAGGCTATGAATGCAGCTACCTGCGGGCGGTTATAACCGATGCGGTAAACGCGCCGATAAGCGGCAATTTGTCCGACCGCACCCGCGTATTCAGAATGCCCACTGCCAACGTTTACGTGTACGCGGGCTTTGTACTGAATTCGCGCAGCTCCATCAGCATCGGAGAACAGGTATACGGCAAAATTGTATCTTTTAGCCACACAGAAGCGGCATTGGGCAATATCGTTACCGTTGCCGTAGAGCCTGACCCCGGATACGAACTTGAAGCCGGTGGTATAAGAGTCATCGGGAATACAACCGGAGCAGTTGTTACCGGCGGCAGAACAACCAGACGGAATGAGTATAGTTTTTCGATGATCTCCGAGCCGGTTACGGTACATGCGTTTTTCTTTGATTCCACAAAGGAACAATTTACTATTCAGACTGAGGTGGCGAGGGATCAAAGCGGCAACTCAGTGGTGATAAAGGGAATGGCGGCGGCGAACGAAACCGTAACTATAGCCATGTACCTGAAAGACGATCACATTTTATTGGAAAAACCGTTAGTTACCTTCAAAACCACCTCTCTGCCGGTAACGCAAAACCCCATTGATCCCACCAAATGGACATTTACCATGCCTACCGCGATTGCAACCGGAGAGACAGTCTCCGTCAGAACAAGCTGGCGAATGATACCCATGTATGCCATTTCCGCCGGGGTCGCGGAAACCAGCGCCGGTGAAGGCCGTTTTATTGTTGAGGGCCTGAACAACGCCGGAAAAATAGCGCCCGGAGGAGATGTAACATTAACCCTGAAAATTAATGACGCTGAAAATTATTATTATAAGCAGGACAGCGTCGAAGTTTTGAACGCGGCAAATACCAGCCTGAAACAGTTCCTGACTCTGGTCGAAGATAACTGGAACGGGGCGACTGTCGTGTGGAAATTCGCCGTACCCCAGGACGAACCTGCATCGTTAGTTGAAACCCTTAGGGTATCCGCAGTCATTGACTCAATACCGGCGCACGCCGTAACGTTTACCGGTTTGAGCGATAATGGCAAAAAAGCGGGAACTATCGCGATAGCGCCCGTAGCCACCGGCAAAGACATAGCGGCAGGCGAACTCAAAGTCCGCGAAGGAAAAACAACCACTGCGGTACTCTCTTATGATGAGGATGACTACACGCTCACACAGGGCAGCTTCAAAGTAAGCAGAACCAGCGGCGGGGAAATACAGGCGCAGCGGGAAGGGGAAACGAAGTTGACGTTCCTCATGCACCCCCAGGCGGTTACCGTATCGGCGGTTCTTACTGCCAAGCCCTTTATTCCCATAACTGTAAAGAACGACAACACCGGTACCATCCGCCTTGCCATAACAAGCAGCGACTCGAAGTCCAAGGAAAATGCGCGGGCAGGTTACACCATCGCTGTTCTTCCAGCCCCGGCGCCCGGTTACACCGGAGCGACAACGCCGCCGGTTATAACGCCTGCGATGACCTCTTTGCAGAAGGGCGCCGATAATGTCTGGAGATTCACCATGCCGGCAGATGCAACTACGGTTAATATTCAGTGGCAATTCACGGAACTCGGCAATATTCCAATCTTCAAAGGCGGACCGAGTCTGCCCGGCTTAACGGTTGTACAAAGCCCCTGGAACTATGGGAATAATATTGATTTTGTTGACTTGACTGAAAATAACGCTGGTCGTACTCCCGGCACTAAAGCAATTAGAATCGGACCCAATAGCAGAACAGCAGGAAGGACCTATTCCGGAGCAGAAGTGGGCTTTGGATTGTCCGCTCCCGATGCGATTGACGCAAGCTGGGCAGGCGCCCTTTCCTTCTGGATGAGGCAGGAATCGGGAATTAACGCCAACCCGGATGTGGATTGGGTGGGCTTTGGAGACGGTAACCGGGCAATCTGGTACGGAGACAACAATAACCAGAATATCACGGGTACCACTACGTGGAAGCGCTACATAGTGCCGGTTCCCGCCCCACGGGACGGCATGAAAATGAGCCGGGTGTTCTTCTGGAAAGCCTATGGCAATGCGATCTGGTTAATTGACGATATTGAGTTTATTTCCGCAGCTCAGGTAGAATTGACCGCTATCGCCATACAGCCAACCTATCCCTCACAGCTTATAGCCGGCGAGCCGATGGACGCTTATAAAGTGGCTAATTACAACTCACGAATTGCTTTTACCTACAAAACTACCCGTGGGGATGAGGCAAGCGCTATCATGTTCAGCGCCTCTGGCGATAACGCCGTGAATTATAACTGGGGATATTGGGTTCCGACCAGAAACTACACCTACAAGATTTACGGCACGGATGCCGAATTATCCGGCAGCGAAATAATCCCCATAACACAGGGCGGCAACTTTGAATTGACCCTGAACCTTGGTCAAACAGAAAGTAACAAGATGAAGATCGAAATTGAAAGGAATGATATGAGGATCCTTGAAAATTTTGAACTTGATGCACCGGCACAGAACGGAAACAGGTATTGGGACGAAATGCTGTGGCGAGAGGGGGGAACTGGCAACAACGTATACGGCGGCACCCGTTCCGGATCGTACAAATATCTCCGGGATCCGGCTCCTATAGTTGCGACCAATCCCCAATCGCCGGCAGCCAACCAGAAAGACCCGCCTCGGGCCGGAAGGAATTTCTCGGCAGCCATGGATATTTCCGGCTTTACGACGCTGTCTTTCTGGATCAAGGGCAATCAGGCCAGCATTGAAGGCGATACTTTAAGTTTCATGTTGTGCAACGGCGGAGTGGGTAATAACCCGGGAACGCTTAGAGCTGTGAACTTTACCATAACTGGTAAACCGGCAGGAACAAACAACTTTAAGCGGATTGATATTCCCCTGGCAAATTTCGCCGGGCTGGATCAGACCAAAGTTACCGGCTGGGCATTCTCGATAAATACCAAGAATGGTTGTACCCAGGCAGCGGCAGGCTATGAATACCAGTTCTGGTTGGATGAGATTACTGTGAACAAGTAGAGAACCTAGCGCCATCCGGTTTTGTTTACAGGCTTGTGTTACGCAAGCCTGTAAACAAAGCGCTTTAAGCAAGGCCGGATGGCGGGTTGTCTCTATTGACAACAGTTTATACTTTTGTTATACTCCACAATATGAAAACAGCTATTTCTTTGCCGGACAAAATCTATTTTGAGGCAGAAAATGCAGCACACTATTTGGGTATCTCAAGAAGCGCGTTATATCTTAATGCATTGTCGGAGTACTTGAAAAAAAACAATCGTAAAAATATCACCCAAAAATTAAATGAAGTTTATAATGATGACTATTATAAAGAATTTGAGCCAATATCAAATGCGGCGCTTGAAAGTATAAGGGAATTAACAAAAAATGATACGTGGTGAAATTTGGCAGGCGGAATTTGGGATCCCTTACGGAAGTGAAATTGGTTATAACCGCCCTGTATTAATTGTACAGGATGATACCTTTAATGAAAGCAGAATCAGAACTGTTGTTGTATTACCTTTGACAACAAATTTGTGTTTATTGGATGCCCCTGGCAATGTATTATTAAGAAAAAAGGAATCAAAATTAATAAATGATTCTGTAATAATAGTTGCCCAATTATATGCAATAGATCGCAGCAGATTTAAAGAAAAAATATCAAAAGTGACCAAAGAAATCATGGAACAGGTAGAAACCGGCATGAAGTTGGTTTTGGGAATAAATCAATAAACCTTAAACATACCGCCCAACGCAGTCCAGCAGTTCAGGCGCGGTGAAGGGCTTTGCGACAAAGTCTAGCGCGCCCAGTTCGCGGCCCTGGGTTTGCGTGGCGGCGTCTGAGTGGCCGGTCAGGAATATAACGGGAATGTTTTTTGTTGGCGAATCCGGGGACTTCAGGCGCTGTATGGCTTCAAAGCCGTTCATTTCCGGCATTTCAATGTCCAGCAGGATTAAGTCCGGGGTCATTTTTTCCAAAAGCGTGAACATCTTTGCGGCGGACGGCATCGTCAAAATGCGGTACCGGTCTTCCAGCGCCTCTCCCGCTTTCAGCAGGTTGGTGTCGCTGTCGTCCACCACAAAGATGGTTTTCATAATTTTAAAAAAGCTGCCCGGAATACCGGGCAGCCCCTTCACACAAGGTTTTAATAATTTCTTTTTTTATTGGCAGGAACATCCCCCTGAATTCGCAGGTGGGCAGGGAAGTTAGCGCTATTGACAGTAGCCAGCGTATAACAGCGTATCCAGTCTATGTCCAGCGAGGCGGGCAAAGCAGTGTCGTCAATCTGACCATTGGAATCAAAGCCTCCGCCTACGGCAAGGTTAAGGATCGGGTAGAAATCCCGATCAAACGGCGCACTGGGGCGGTTGGCGTGACCGTTGGCGTTATACCAATCAGCAGGCCAACGCCAGTTATCGGGTTCCCGGGTTCTGTGAAGCCTTCTGAGTACGAATCCGTCTACGAGGAATATCAGTTCCTCCTCCGTCCACTGCACACCGTAAACATGCCAGTCCGAGGTACTTTCCGGAGCTATCATGTTGTAGTTGGCGCCTTTATACATACTATTCCAACCATCTCCCGGCGGCTTGGTATGTATCGTGGAAGACGATTCACGCGGTAAGCGTCCTTTCATTTCCATAATGTCAATTTCGCCCGAGCGCGGCCATCCGCCGTAGGCGCTCTCCCTCGGCATCATCCAGAACGCGGGCCAGAGCCCAATTGCCGTTCTCGGCGAACCTTGGTATACCAGCCTGATTCTCGCTTCAAACCTGCCGTATGTTTGCGAAAACTGCTGACCCGGGTTTATGGCTGTGTTCACGGTAACGAGTTTTGCGGAAGTGTACCCCCTGCCGCTATAGTTCTCTTTCTTCAATATAAGCGATAATATCCCGTTTTGCACAACCGCGTTTTCCTCACCCCGGTAATATTGCGCTTCGCCGTTGCCAAAGCCGTCACCTTTGTTCTCAAACCCCCATTTGGCCTTATCTACACCGTTCTTGTTCAGGTTGGTCCCCGTCCCATCGAACTTATCAAAAAAGGAACACAGCGAAGTATTGAAATCTTCCGAATGATAAGTGTTGGCTGCAACTCCGGCTTCAAACACCGCCGCAACCTCTACATGTTCGTTCGCCATGGTGAATGTGCGGGTATTGCCTGTGCCGTTTACCGGTATATTAACGCCTGATATTGTGGTAACGGTCAGTCCGCGCAACACATTGTTACCGGTAAAAGTAAGGTTTAGTGTTACGGTACTGCCTGCCGCTGCGTTGGCGGGGCCGGTAACATTACCGCCGGTAAAAGTCCCATATAGAATTCGGGGTGAAGATACTCCAGTAGTAGCAAAAGTCGCTGTAATGGAGACATTGGCATTCGGCATGGTGAATGAACGGTTATTGCCTGAGCCGTTTACCGTTACACCTCCGCTACCGGTTATTGATTGCAATGTATATCCGTTATTGGGCGTTATGGTCAGATTTATGTTAGTGTTTGCCTCTGCAGTCGCGGGGCCGGTGACATTGCCGTTGGTAAAAGGTCCATAGGTGATGGTAAAGAGGACTGGGACTATGGGTTCGACGACTTGATTCCGAGTAAAAGTCGCTGCAATGGAGACATTGGCATTCGGCATGGTGAATGAACGGTTATTGCCTGAGCCGTTGTTTACCGTTACTGTTCCACCTCCGGCTTTGGTAACGGTTATTGATGAGAATGTATAGCCGCTATTGGTCGTTATGCTCAGATTTATGTTAGTGTTTGCCTGTGCAGTTGCGGGGCCGGTGACATTGCCGCCGGTAAAAGGCCCATAGGCAATATTAAAGGTGGGTTTTATTATCTCAATTTCCTCTATGCTGGATAGATCTTCATCCGCCATGGAAGTTACTCTAATAGTCATGCCATCGGCGGTTTCATCTTCAGCAATGTACAACTCTCCGGTATAAAGATCGATATAAGTGTCTTCGCTATGTCCCTCGCTGATGATTTCCCAGAAAACCTCGAGAGCTTCGCCGTTTTCATCTTCCGCGTATAATTGCAAGATATCGCCCTGGTTTACGGAAAGAGAACCATCCTCCGAACCGCCGACGGGCGAGTCGGGCCATATAATGACCAGTTCGGTGGGCTTCCCTGTCTCAATTACTTTTACCTTTGCTGTTTTGGAAACAGTCTTTTTTACGGTAGAAGTAGCGGTAACGGTCAATGTAGTACCGATAGGTTCGTCGGCACCGATGGTCAAAACACCGGTGGTGCTGCCTATCTTTGTTTCTGACGCCTTTTTACCCGTGACCTTCCAGGTAACGGATGTAGCCGCGCCGCCCGTTGCCGTCACCTTTGCCGTGAACTCTACCGTATTGCCCGCATGGGCGTTGATGGTGGTTTTTACTTCTTTTCCACCCTGTAAAATCTTAACTGCGGTGACATCCCCGGTCTTCCCGCCGGTATTCCCTCCAGTATTCCCGGTGGTTTTCCCAGCGGAGGGATCTGAACAGCCCGCCGTTACAGCCAACAGTAGGGCGGTTATCAAACTCGCCGCTACAATGAATGAGCTTTTTCTCTTCATTTTCGTTTCTCCTTCATGAAAAAGATACCTTGCCCCACAAGGGCGATCGCCCATCAGGGCGGTTTGACTGCAGAATTTATATGAGGAACAACTGCTACCAATATAGCACATTTTCCCCAAAATGTCAATAAATAATACGCCCAACCGGGAAGTTTCTACATTATTATCTAACGCTGTATCCGGGCGGAGCCGCCTTTGGCAAAGGCTTCCACCTGATCGAGGCTGACCATTGAAGTGTCGCCGGGAGTGGTGGTTAATAAGGCNCCNTGCGCCCAGCCCAGCNNGAGAGATTCTTCGGGGGTTTTACCGGAAAGCAAACCGTAGAACAAACCGGCGGCAAAACCATCGCCGCCGCCTACGCGGTCGTACACATCAAGTTCGGCGGTGGGGGCATGGTAACTTTTGCCATCAAGCCATAGCACGGCGCTCCATGAATGGCGGTTAGCGGAATGAACTTCGCGCAGGGTGGTTGCCACTGCTTTAATATTGGGAAAGTCTTTTACCACGCTTTCTATCATGCCGAAAAACGCGGACGGGTCAAGTTTGCCTTTGGACTCAACGTCCTGTCCGGCAAGCCCCAGACCTTTTTGCAGATCTTCTTCGTTGCCAACCAGCACATCAACATAACTCACTATCTTACGCAGGGTTTGAGCGGCTTTTTCCCCGGCCTGCTCCGGACTCAAGCCATGTTCCGCAGCAGCAACCGCCCAAAGCTTTTCCCGGTAATTCAGATCGAAGGAAACTACGGCCCCCGCTTTTTTGGCAGCCTGCATTGCTTCGATTACCAGTTCCGCAGTGGTGGGCGAAAGGGAACTGAAAATTCCCCCTGAATGAAACCAGCGAACTTTTGGCGTATTCAACGAACCAAAAATCGCATTCCAGTCAAAGCTTCCCGGCTTGAGCTGCTGGGCTGCCTCGTTGGAACGGTTGTAAAACACCACCGGGGCACGCGCACCCTGTCCGCGGTCGCTCCACACAATGGCGATATTCGGTCCCCGCACGCCGTCATGCCTGAAGCGCTGGAAGTACGGCGTTACACCGGCTTTTTGCACCGCCAGTTCAACGCTACGGCCAATGGGATAATCAACCATCGCGCTGGCAATGGCAGTCCGCTGTCCAAAACAAGTGGAAAGATTGCAGGCGACATTATACTCCCCGCCCGCCACATGGAGCAGGTATTCATTCGCCTGTGAAAAGGGAATAATTCCCGGATCAAGCCGGGTTACCAAAGCCCCGAGCGCCAACAGATCATGAACCGTCCCGGCGGCTGCCGGAATTGATAAAGCTGCCATATCGCGCATTGTATCATTTTGTGCGTACCCTTGTCCAACAAGGCAAATTCATATACCTTAAAAACAGAGGAACATTGTGGCAAAAATTTGCCTGTGCCTGACCGCAAAGACGCTGAAACGTAATTTGGACGTTCTCGATAAATACCGCAATGATGTAGACATAGCGGAACTGAGGGCTGACTATCTTGATCCGGACGAGCGGTTTTTGATACGGCGGTTTCCCGAGCAGGCGGGTATACCGGTTATTTTAACGATACGCAGAGATATTGACGGCGGACAGTTTGCCGGCGGCGAAGGGGCGCGAGTCAGCCTGATGGCAAGAGGGCTCGCCTATGCCGAGACAGACCGCCGGCGTAATTTTGCCTACATTGATATAGAAGAAGACTTGAATGTCCCCAGTCTGGAAGAAGCGGCGAGAACTTTTGGCACCAGAATCATCCGTTCTTACCATAACATGAACGGAACTGACGCAAACTTATCCGCCAAAATCCGCTCGGTACGCCATTCCGCAGACGAGATAGTAAAAATTGCGGTAACTGCCAATTCTACCGAAGACGTGCTTACCCTTTTACGCGCCAAAAAAGATTATGAAGAACATGAAAAAATCCTCATTGCAATGGGGCATTACGGCGTGTACTCAAGAATCCTTGCGGAACAATTCGGTTCGCTCCTGACTTATGTCTACGCTCCTTCCGAGCCAGACATTCCTCCCGCCGCCCCGGGGCAGATCAATGTTACGGAACTGACACAGTTGTACCGTTTCAGAAATATCAATAAAAGTACCGGAGTATACGGCGTTACCGGCTTTCCCCTCAAGGCGAGCGACAGTCCGGTTTTTTTTAATTCAGTTTTTGAGATGGAAGGCAACAATGCGGTGTATGTGCCGTTTCCCGCCGACTCAATTACCTCTTTTATGAAAGTTGCGGAAGAATTGAACGTTGCCGGCCTTTCGGTAACCGTCCCCTACAAGGAATCGGTTATTCCCTTTCTCAATATTCAGGCCCCTGAAGTGCAGCGTATTGGCGCCTGCAATACCTTGAGCCGCTGCCCGCAGGGTTGGGTGGGAGCAAACACTGATACCTGGGGGTTTTCCGATTCGCTATTGACATTTCTGGGCAGGCCGCATCTCAAACGGCAGCGAGTAACCGTTATCGGGGCGGGCGGCGCGGCGCGGGCAGTCGTTTCTGAACTGCATCGGCTGGGCGCAAAAGTCCTCATCCTGAACCGCACGATCACTAAAGCCCGCCAACTTGCCGTTCCTTATCGATACGCATGGGGCGGTCTGGACGACCACGGTATGGTAGCGATGGAAAAATACCGCGACATAATAATCCAAACCACATCGGCGGGAATGGAAGGGCTTAATTCGGGCGATCCGGTTCCGCTGTATAACTTTTGCGGGCGGGAAGTAGTGATGGATCTGGTGTATAAACCGGAAATAACGCCTTTTTTGCAGCGCGCTATGGATGCAGGCTGTCAATTTCAAAACGGTTATGATATGCTTATCCGGCAGGCCCGGCATCAGTATACGCAGTTTATGGAGAAGGAATTCCCCGAACATTTTTTGACACGGGTTCATTTTAACAGGATTTAACGGTGGGTATAATGAAATATGAAATGCCGCAGCAAGCCATGTTACAACAGATGAAAGAAGCGGTGGGCAGGACAGCAGTTGACGCGCTGGTAAAAAGCGGCATGAGGCTGGGCTTTGGCACTGGTTCAACCGCCATTCACGCCATTCGCCGGGCGGGAGAACTTTTGGCGCAGGGGACATTGCAGGACATCTGCGCCTTTGTTACCAGTTTTCAGTCCGAAATTGAATGTGAAAAGCTGGGGATTCCTTTTTTTTCGTTGAACTCACGGCAGTGTTCGGGGTGTCTTGATTTGACCATTGACGGCGCGGACGAAGTTGATCCGCAGAACCGTTTGATCAAGGGCGGCGGCGGGGCATTGTTAATCGAAAAAATCGCCGCCTATGCTTCCGCCGATTTTGCCATAATTGTTGACGAAACAAAACTCGTTGACAATCTGGGAACAGGTGCTCCCATTCCGGTGGAAGTTGTTCCCGAAGCGAGAGTCTCCGCAGGCAAGGCGCTTGCGGCGTTAGGCGCAATGGTAACGTTGCGGGAAGCGCTGCGAAAAGCCGGACCGGTTATCACCGAACACGGCAATGTGATACTGGATCTGCGTTTTGCCGAAACTCTTGATCCGGCGGCAATGGAACGTGAAATAAACCAAATTCCCGGCGTTGTGGAAAACGGCCTGTTTACCCGCAAAGCCCCAACGGTATATATTGCCCGTACAAACGGAACAATTGAAACAAGAGGAAAATAATGAAAGAAAACGGAAAAGAAATCAGCACCCGGGTACGGGTGTTGCGGGAAATTGAAGAGGTTTCCGCCGAAACTCTGGCAACGGAACTGGGTTTTGATCCGGCTGCATACAATGCGTGGGAATCCGGCGAAACAGAATTCCCCATCGGGGCGTTAGTTGAAATTGCCGCCCGTTTTAAGGTTGATCTTTCGGAACTGGTAACCGGAGCAACGCCCAAACTGAAAACATTCTGTTATACGAAAGCGGGGCAGGCCCCGGAAGTAAGCCGCCGGCCCATGTATACCTATTGGAATCTTGCGTATAATTTTCACCGGAAAAAGGCGGAGCCGTTTATCGTGGAGGCTTCCGGCGATACGGAAAACAAGCCCATAAGCCTGAACACCCATCCGGGGCAGGAGTTTAACTATGTGCTTGAAGGGCGGCTGCTCATCTCAATCGGCGG
>JGI24698J34947_10001435_pt1 | contig 12537 bp, 10 predicted proteins | sample TergutMp193P3_FD_34947 | JGI IMG/M metagenome (IMG submission 34947)
CCGCCGTTACGCGAAACGCCAGCTTACGTTTTTCGCGGGCATTCCGGGCGTAAAATGGATAGAGGCGGGCGGCGATGAGGCGGCGACGGCCCGGCTGCTGCGCCGTGAAATAGACGGTTTTTTGGCGGCTGCTTCAAGATCATAACTTAAAAAATGTGTCAACGAATGAGGCGAATATCAACGAATAAAGACTAAAATAAAAACTGACGCAATCTTCGTGATAATTCGTGCTATTCGTTGACTCGTGTCATTCGTTGATAAAACTGCTATAGTTGGCGATCTTGCGCCTGTTTCACCTGGCGCGAAAACGTGATACCCTGGTATATGAGTTCGAATTTGCGGGACCGCCTGCGGAGGATTCAAAACGCCACAAAAACCGCAGTTTCTGAATTTGCATCCGCATCCGCTCCTGCGCCTGTGCCCGCGCCCGCTCCGGCAGGCGCTGATCGCGCTGTCCGGCAACTCCTCGCGGACGGCTGGGCAGAGGCGGGGCATCAGACCCTCAAGCGGGTTTTTCAGTTTACGCAGCATATTCCCATCCCTGCCGTTTTTCCCCGCGCCCTGCCCATTGTAATTCCCGATACGGCGCGTTGCATTCGCAGTGCCGCTTCGGGCGCGGCTGAAATTACCATACGGGACCTGCTTTTTTTTGATTTGGAGACTACCGGTCTTTCAGGCGGCGCGGGAACCGTTGCGTTTCTCGCGGCATTTGGCCGTTTGCTGCCCAGCGCCGCAGGCGGGAAAGGCCGTCCGGCTGCCGGGCATGAATTGCACATAACGCAATACCTGCTGCTGGATTATCCCGGGGAAAACGATTTTCTGGAGGCGGTGCTGGCGGAATTTACGCGCACGTCTCTGATAGTCAGCTACAACGGCAAGGCGTTTGACTCGCAGATTCTTAAAACGCGCTGCCTGATGAACGCCATGCAGCCGCCTGAGTACCTTCACGCTGATCTTTTACATCCGGCGCGGCGGCTGTGGAAGCGGCTCCTTGAGAATTGCTCCCAGTCAACCATTGAAGAACAAGTGCTGGGGCTTGACCGCTCAGACGATGTTTCCGGCGCGATGGCCCCTGAAATCTGGTTTGATTTTCTGCGAAGCGGCAGGACCGCGCCGCTCATGGCTATATGCGAGCACAACCGCCGGGACATACGGGGGCTTGCCGCGCTGTTCGCGGTGATGGCGCTTATTGCCGACGATCCTGTTGCCGTATATGAGAAATACCCCTATGACGCGGAGAACCTTGCCCTGCGCTGGCATGACTGCGCTCGTTACATGGCAAGCGGCTATATGCCGGACTATACCGAAAAAGAGAGAACGGCTGTGGTAAAAACCGGAACCGGGCTGCTGCAATTCGCCGCTGACAACGGCGGGGGCAGGGCGGCGCTGCTTCTCGCCGTGCATTTGCTGCGTTCAGGTTTCCCCGCTGAAGGCAGGCAGCGGCTCACGGCCCTTGCCGGCGGCGATTACGGCGATGCGTTACGCGCATCGGCCCTGCGTTTTCTGGCCATCGACAGCGAGCGATACCGCGCTGACTGCGCGTCTGCCATTGAATTTACAAACCGTGCGCTGGAATTAAATCTGAGCGAAACGCTGAAAGCCGATTTTGAGCGCCGCAAAAACAGATTGCTGGAAAAATTACGCATAACGTTCTAGTTAGGCGCAGTTTCATTCGCTTTTGTTAATATTTCTAAAACTGAATCATAATTTTTATGATTTTCAACAAATATTGAAATTTTAATAAAAAAACTAGTTATGTGTATATTTCCATTTTTTAGATTAACATTTATTTTTCCATTGAATTTAAATATTGATTTTTCATTAAAATAATAAACTATTTTATTCTTATTCTCTGTTTTTACGGCAATAAATCCTGCCATATTATTAATATTATTTATATTTACACTTTCATTTATAGTATAAAAATCGTCATTAATATATACTTCGGCACTTGTATTTTTATTTTTTATAATAATGTCAATTCCAACTTCATGTTTAGGAAGAAAATAATATACGCTAAGAATAAGAATGGCGCATAAACCGGCAATTAATATATTTTTAAGGTATTCTTTTATGCCCTTAATTCCAGATAATTTATACCGTATACATATCTTAATAAAAAATATTAAAAAAATGATAAATATTAATACGATAACGCGAGATATTTCCATTATATATTATTATACCATATTACATTATTTTGTCAATACTTTTATGTAAAATTGCGCCTAACATAACGTTACGTGTCATTTAACCCCTTGATCCGTTCCATTTGGCCGCGATAAAACGCGCAGGAACCGTGCCGCCGGTCAATTTCATCCTGCATTTTCTGGCGCACGGCCTCGGCAAATTCCCTGATCGATTCAGCGGAGATTTCGTTGTTTTCATCACGCCTGACATACCGCGCCGGATAAACCGCTTCCATGACAACGAAGGTTTCTTTTGGCAGGGAACGCCCCCAGAAAGACCAGGGTTTGAAGGGCCCTTCGGAAAAGACCGTTACTAAAGGCACAACCGGAATGTCGAGTTCGGCGGCAAGGCGGAAAGCGCCGGTCTGGAATTTATTGATTTTTTGGTTGTATAAAAAACATTCGCCTTCGGGGTAGAAGTGCAGAAAGCGGCGGTATTTGAACGAGCGCTGGCAGATCTCGTAGAGTTTGCTGTAGCTGCTTCTGCCGCGGGGCAGGGGAACCCCGCCCAAAAGCCGGGTAAAAGTTCCCAACACGGGGAATTCAACGGTGGCCTCAAGCAGGGTCTGATAAATAAGACTCGGCAGCACCAGCCCGGTAATTTTTACCGGATCGAGAAACGTCGTGTGATTCGAGACGGTAATTGCCTTGCGTATGCCGTGCAGCCGCCAGCGGTGTTTGTATACGGTTAAATGCTGGATGAAATTGTAACACATGGCAATGGGGTAAACGCAGTAAAAAGTCAGCGCCGAGGCAAGCCTGAACGGAAGGGAAAGATCGATAACCGGGCGTCCGTGTTTGTAAGGCATTATTCAACCACTCTGTCTTTCCACAAGAATCCCATGCCGGAAATTGTCCGGTAATACGACCATGCCGCCATATACAAAAGATTCAAAAACATCAGGGGCCAAACAAAAGCGTACCACCAGTTGAGCCGCTGCCCCAAAAACATAAAGAGCCACGTCAATGTTGCCAAAATATTGATAACCACGATATGCAGGAGCCAGGGGCTGCCGCTATTGATGCAGCCGATAAGCAGGGGGAAGGGCATAAACAGGAAAAAGAAAACCGCGATGAACATGAGGAACAGTATTATGGGTTTCTTCCCCAAAAAGTCAAAAATATTTTTGCCTATTCCCTCCAGCGCGTCACGGAATCCGTTGTACATGCGGCATTTTACGTGTTCGCATAAATTAAGGAAGCGGGTATTGTAGCCCATTCGTTTAACGTACCGCGCCATGTACACGTCTTCGCTGGTTTTCTTTTTGAAGACCTCGCAGCCGCCGATTGCTATGAACACCTCGTGTTTGATGGCGATAAACTGGCCGATAGCCACGGAAAACTGGCTGGTTTTGAAAATGCGGTTGAGAAACAGGGGGATCACAAAGCCGGTGAGGAAGAACATCAGCGGAACCGTAATGATTTCCCCAAAGGTCTCGAATATTTGCCCGATATAGCCGGAGATCATATCCGCCTTGAGTTCCTGCATATTGGTTACGGCCCAGGCAATGCTGGTGGGGTTGTGGATGGTATCGGCATCGGTAAAGAGCAAAATATCGCCCTTTGCTTTTTGGCTGAGTTGGTGAAGGGCAAAGGGCTTGCCGTACCAGTCTTCGGGCAGGGGCTTGCCGTCAATAACTTTGACGCGCCTGTCTTTGGCGGCAATACGTTGGATGATTTCGAGGGTCCTGTCCGTGGAATTGTCATTAAGCACGAGGATTTCATAGTGCTTGTAAAGCTGCTTACGCAGGGAGTTCAGGCACCGTTCAATATTGCGCTCCTCGTTCCGCGCGGGCACCAGCACCGAAACCAGCGGCCCGTCAAAAATTTCCGGGGCTTTGGTAAACCGCCACATCTCGTAGTGATTGGCCAGCGATAAAATAAAAAAATAGGATGAAACCATTATCATGAGGGGATAGTAAAGCGGACTCAGCGCCTGGGCAAGAAACTGAAACATTAAAGCTCCTTGATGATCATATTTCGCTTAACAATTTCTTGATATATTTATTCGTGGGGTACACTTCAAGCGATTTTTGCAGCCAGGGCCTTGCCTCCGCGTGTTTTTTTTGCTGAATGTAGGCATAGCCGATAGACATATAAACGTTGAACTTATCATCCTTTTGCATATCGGCTTCGACGGGTATCGCTTCCATCATTTCAATGCCTTTTTTGAAATTGTGAAACGGCGGCGGCGCATAGACCCAGCGCGCGGCAATCATGTACTGGGCCGCCGCGTTGCGTTTATTGATGGCCAGCGCGTTCTTTGAGTATTTTTCCACTTTTAAGCCGTGCGCCATGGCGTATGACGGGGGGCGCACCGTGCAATACTGGGAAAGGTTCTCGGCCAGCATCTGCCAGGCCTCGTCGTTTTCGCCGTGCTCAAGGGCTTTTTCAGCCCAGTTCATCCCCGCCTCGAAATGCTGCGCGGCGAGTTCCTTTTTTTCTTCATAGTTATAGGCACGGCCCATCATGTACTCGCAGCGGGAAAGGGCGATGAAGCGCGCCGCGCCGGAAAGGGACTTTTCGGTTTGGGCTTTCACGGTATTATACAGGGGGACGATTTCAGCGGCCTTCAGGTTTTGTTCATAGATCGCTTCCCGCAGGGGGATAAACCAAGCCGGCGGCTCAAGGGAATAGGCATTTACAGCCGCAAGCAGCATTAATAGTGGAAGTATACGCATTTCATATGTAAATATATCAGGTTCTTATGAAAAAATCCAGTTTTTCCGCAAAATTTTTGATATTTTTGTAGAAGCAACGCACAATGAGGAATTTCCCGCTTACGGGGCGGGATTTATAAGCCAAAAGCGTACGAATTGGGCAAATTTAGGCTGAATTAAGGCGAATTTTAGCCCTGCCATCACGATATCCGGCAGAAACAGCAAAAGAGGGCAATCCCGTTTGTGCACGCAAAATCAGGTATCGCCGGCAGCGGCTTTTTTCATTCGCATTGGCGGCGATAGACGACGGTTTAATGGCGCAAACTAATATTGCACACTGTCCCTTTTACCGCTCCCTGTTCCTTCTCCCGAGCAACGTTTTCCCCATAATTGCCGCGATGCTTTGCTGAAACACAATGCCCAGCAGGGAGGGCAGGGCGGCGGCTTCAGGAAAAAAACTTACCGCAATGGTGGTAACGGCGCTGATGTTTCGCAGGCCCCCGGAAAAAAATAAGGCGGCAGTTTTTTCCCTATTACATTTAACAGCAACGCCTGTCAGTTTAGACACGACAAAGCCAACAACTGAAAGCGCGACGCACAGCGCCGCAATCTTCCAGACCATTGGGTCATCAATGCGGACTATTTTTGCAACGGGCGAGGCATTGGCGGCGATTACCAGCATCAGCATTATTTTTGAAAGCGGGTTCAGCCAGGGGCAGAGTAGCGCGGGGATTTTCCCCCGGCTGCATTCATTGAGCGTGACTCCTATAATGGTTGGAACCACTACCATCAAAATAAGGGAGACGGCAATGCCGCTCATGTCCATTGTTACTTTTGCGCCCATCAAGAGCGAGACGGTGCCGGGTACTACCAGCGGCGCGAGCAGGGTATCCAATAGGATAACTGTCAGGCAGAGGGCCTTGTCTCCCAGAAACATGGCTGTCCAAATAAAACTCGAAACGGCTGCGGGGCCGGAAAACAGCAGGGCGTAACCGGCAACGGTATCGGGGCTGCTGGCAAAAAAATAGGAAGCGGTACATACGGCCACGACCGGCATCAGTATGTGGGCGGATACAAAACACGCCAGCATGGGCAGGGGGCTGCGTATGGTTCTGCCGAATTCGGCAGCATGCAGTTTCAGCGCGCCGGAAAGCGTTAAAACGCCGAAAAGCCAGGGAACAAAAGGCCGCAGGCGCGTGAACACGCCGGGCAGAAAAAACCCCAGCACAACGCCCAAGGGCGTCAGTACCGGCATGAGCCGTTCCAGTTGGCGGTTTGCGGCATCGGCGATGTAAGCGGGTTTCACTCTGTTTTTCTCAGCATATTTGCAAGTATAACGTTTTCAGAAAATCCGTTTTAGCCCCTGAACAAGTCATTATATCACATTTATCCAACTTGTCGCCCCCCTGATTCACATAAATATCATTTGACAATTCCCCCGGGAAGGGTTACATTAGATTCATAAAATAACCCAAACAGGGAGGCCAGCGTATGGCAAAAGTAGAGTTAAAAGGCATTTCCAAGGTCTATGAGGGCGTTACCCGCGCGGTGGATAAGGCCAACATAGTGGTTGAGGACAAGGAATTCGTTGTCCTGGTAGGGCCGTCGGGCTGCGGCAAATCCACTACGCTCCGCATGGTTGCGGGCCTGGAGGACATCACCGAGGGCGAGCTGTATATTGACGGCGAGCTGATGAACGATGTTCCGCCCAAGGACAGGAATATTGCCATGGTGTTCCAGAATTACGCACTGTACCCCCACATGAGCGTGTATGACAATATGGCGTTTGGCTTGAAAATCAAGAAAGTCCCCAAGGACGAAATTAACAAGCGGGTGCACGAGGCGGCGCGTATACTGGACATTGAAAAATTCCTTGATCGCAAGCCCAAGGCGCTTTCGGGCGGCCAGCGGCAGCGCGTTGCCGTAGGCCGTGCCATTGTGAGGAATCCCAAAGTCTTCCTTTTTGATGAGCCGCTTTCTAACCTGGACGCAAAACTCCGCGTTCAGATGCGCGCGGAGCTTTCCGATTTGCACCTGCGCCTGAGCGCCACCATGATTTACGTTACCCACGATCAAGTGGAAGCCATGACTATGGCCAGCAAGATCGTCGTTATGAAGGACGGCTTTATTCAGCAGATCGGTTCCCCGCTGTACCTGTATAACCACCCCCAGAACAAGTTCGTTGCCGGCTTTATTGGCTCCCCGCCCATGAATTTCCTTACCGTTAAGGTGCTTGATGAAGGCGGCCAGATAGCGCTGGATGAGGGTTCGTTTAAAATCAGGCCCGCGCAGGAGCATGTTGAGAGCCTGAAAAAGTATGCGGGAAAGGACATTTTCTTTGGCATACGGCCGGAAGACCTCCTGTACAGCGAAAGCCCGGCTGACAACAGTATGCCGATAAAAGTCACCGTCGTTGAGCCTTTGGGCGCGGACATTAACCTGTGGCTGACCACCGGTACCCAGCAGCTCGTAGCCCGCACCGAGCCTCACTATTCCTTTAAAGTCGGTGACATTGCCCACTTTATTCCCCGCGTGGAGAAGGCGCGGTACTTTGACAGGGAGAACGAATATTCAATTCTTCCCCTTCCTGAAGTGGACCCAAAGTAATCGGCCTAATAGTTCATAGCCTCACTCGCTCAGGGCATGACCGAGCGTGTACGGATAGACCTGGCGAGTGGGGCAAAATTTCCCACAAAAATTTATTTTTTTCCGCAAGTGTGTCATTTTGTCCCATTCTTTGAGGGGGAGTGGGTAATAAAGGGCGAAGCTGTGCCTAAAAAGGCATTATCTGCCATTAAAACGCCGTCTATTTCCAACTTTTAGCGCTTTGCAAGTGATTATCAGGGCTGAAAATGGTGATAGAGCGGCGAATTTTGAAAATTTATCGGGCTTTTTCATCCCAAAAAGGCGGATTACGCGAAACTTGGCACGGTTCTTGCTTATACATTTTTGTCGACGAGGAAAGGAAATGGCAGCGCCGGTTCGTTGATCCGGGCTTCCGAACCTTCAAGCTGAATATCAGTGAAGGTTTTACCTGATCCCGCCGGACGCCAACTATAAGGAGATATGGTATGAAAGCTGTAACCATGTATCGTCCGAACACAATTCAAAACGCGCTGAGTGATTTTGACCGCTACTTTGAGTCATTCTTTGGGGATTCAATCCTTGCCCCGGCAAGCAGGCTGCTCAATCAACTGCCTGCGGTGGATATCCGCGAGACCGACAAGTCCTATGTTCTGGAGATGGACTTGCCCGGCTACGATGAGAAAAACATAGCGGTGAACATTGACGGCTCAAATCTTTCCATCGCTTCCATACAGGAAGAAGCAAAGGAAGCGAAGAAGGACAAGGCAGACGGAGAGGATGAGGGCGCTTATGTCCTGCGTGAGCGGAGGATGCATTCCTTCAGCCGCTCTTTCAAGCTGCCGGAGAATGCCAATCCCGAAACGGTGCACGCCTCGTTTAAAAACGGCATACTCTGCCTGGAAATCCAGAAACGGGCGGAATCCCAAAAGCGGGCTATACAGATCAACGCGGGATAAGGCAAGCCGCCAAACGCGCTGGCTTAATGAAAATGGTCAGTAAATTGCGTACCGAAGGTGCGTCTGCCTTCGGTACATCACGGTTTATAGTTAAGCGCAATATTTTATGTCCAAATTTGCCTATGCGGGCGCCATCCCTGGCGCCTGTTTTTTTTATTTTTGAAGTAAGATATGGAGACGCTTCTGCTAATGCGTTACAATAGAAAAAGCTCATCAAGACGCATTAGTTGGACTTGCACATGATATTGATGAACAAAAAGCGCAATCTTGGGTTAAGGAATATTTATGTCGGATAGTCTTTTTGATGATTTTATTATTGAGATGCCGCAAACACAGGCAATAAAATATACCGGTTCAAAATTAAAATTATTGCCTTATATATTGTCTATGTCCAAGAGTATAAGCGGCAGCAAAAATAACGTTACGATTTTTGACGGTTTTTCAGGTTCTACCCGTGTCAGCCAGGCTTATGCAAAAAGCGGTTTTACCGTATATGCCAACGATACAGCGCCTTATTCAAAAATATTTAACACCGCTTTCTTACTGAACGAAAAACCGGCAAAAAGTTATCAGCCGTTAATTGATCATTTGAATGCTTTAAAACCCATTGACGGCTGGTTTACCGAAAATTATGGCGGTGACGGGGTTCATAAAGAATCAAACAACGGCGACGGATTAAAAAAACCGTGGCAAAAAAAGAATACCCGCAAACTGGATGCCATACGCCAGGAAATAGATACATTAAACCTTGATGATGTTACCAAAGCGGTTGCCGTTACCAGCCTGATATTGGCATTGGATCAAGTTGACAGTACGCTCGGGCATTTTGCGTCATATCTGAATGACTGGTCGCCGCGTTCCTATAATGACATGAAATTAAAAGTCCCGGAATTGTGGGTTAATAAAAACAAACATATTGTGATGGATCATGATGTTTTTGACGCATTAAAAATATTGCCAAACGATATTATTATTGCCTATTTTGATCCCCCGTACGGTTCCAATAATGAAAAAATGCCCCCATCACGGGTTCGCTACGCTTCCTATTATCATATTTGGACAACAATATGCCTCAATGATAAACCAAAACTTTTTGGTAAAGCAAAACGCCGTATTGATACTTCCGATACGGTTGCAGGTTCAGTATTTGAAGAATTCAGAAAAGGTAAATCCGGCAAATTTATTGTTACTGAGGCAATAGAAAAACTAATCAGGGAAACAAAGGCAAACTATATTATTTTATCTTACAGTTCAGGCGGAAGGGCAACCGCAAATGAGTTGTATGATGTCTTAAATTTTTACGGGCGAATTATTGATGTAAAAAAAATAGATTATAAAAAAAATGTTATGGCGACAATGAAATGGACAAATGATTGGATTAAAGATAGTGAAGAAAAAAATTATGAATATTTGTTTATGATGGAAAAAATATAATTTTGCGGCTTCCGCCCATTTCCGGTAACGCGCAGGCTGCCCTTCCAAGATCATAAACTCAAGAAAAAGGAGCGAATGCGTACCTTGTAAAGAACTTGCTTACGCAACAAGTCCAATCTGCGGATCGTTTACTTTTACGCGGCTTAGCCGGCTTTTCGGACATACAAGGGTATGGTACCCGCTTCTTTATCATCCAAAAACATAGTGAAATTTATTACCGCGGCATCTTTGAAATGCAGGTTCGATATGGTAAACACCAGATGGGAAACCGCAGTGGCGTTTCCTATGCCTTTGACATCAATGTTGCCGGAAATGCCGTCCATGCACATCTCGCCGTTCAAATCGCGGGTTTCTATGCGGAAACTGTGATTTTTGAATTCCCAGACATCGAACCTGATCCGGATCACAACCGAAAGCTGCGGGTGAACGCAGGGAAAATTCCGTGAAATAATGGTATCAAAAGTCCCCACAATAGTGAGCTTTCCGCCGTTTTCCTGGGCAAAATCGCAAAACGTGAATAATTCTATTTTCATAGTATAATTATACCACGTATATGTGCAAAAACCCATACCCTTTTGCAAGCCGCCTTGAAGATACCGCCGCACCTTTTCGGCATCTAGTCGCCGGACGGCCGTTCAATTCGCGCGTACTGTGCGCTTACAATTTATCGGATATGGAAATATGCAAGTCATTCGAGCGTTTGTAAAAACTATAGTCGTAATCATTTTCATCCATTGCCTCTATAGCAAAATATTGATACTTGTACAAACACAAGTCCAATATACCTAAAAGGCACATTGGTACACGAATTATACGCCATAATAAATTTATATGTCAATGAAGCGCGGTTAGCGCCTCCCCAATCCCTATCCTCCCGCGCCCTTGCGCTCGAAGTATTTTCAGGGTATCATTCCAAAACATGACAGAATTCATTCATTTGCACGTCCATTCCGACTATTCCCTGCGCGATGCCTCCGTTTCGGTGATGAGCCTGGCGGACAGGGCCGAAGAGCTGGGGATGACCCATCTGGCGCTTACGGACCACGGAAATATGTTTGGCGTTATGGAATTTATCGACGCGTGCAGAGAAACCATAGTGCTTGACGCGAAGGGCAAAGAAAAACACAAGGAACGGAAAAAACCCCTCAAGCCGATTATCGGGTGCGAGGTGTATGTCGCGCCGGATTCGCGGACGGTCAAGAGCGAGGATAAATATTTTCATCTGGTGCTGTTGGCGAAAAACCATACAGGCTATAAAAATCTCGTCAAGCTCTGCTCCTTTGCCTATACCGAGGGATTCTATCACCGGCCCCGTGTTGATGATGAACTGCTGGCGCAATACCATGACGGGCTTATAGCCCTGTCCGCGTGCGTGTCAGGCGAAATACCCCGTCTTATTCAGGCGGGAAAAATCAACGAGGCCGAACAAAAGGCCGTCTTTTACCGCGAGCTGTTTGGCCATGATGATGACGGCAGCCCGAATTTTTATCTTGAGATTCAAGATCACGGCATTCCGTCCGGGGCGTTAAAAAAAACCGCCCTTTCGCAAAAGGACATCAATAAGGCCGTTGTCGGCATATCCCGAAAAACCGGCATACCCCTGGTTGCCACCAACGACGTGCATTATCTGAAACGGGAAGATTATATTGCCCATGACATTTTTCTGTGCATTGGGCAGCAAAAACCAAAAAGCGATACAAACCGGAAAAAATATTACGGGGATCAATTCTACATGAAAACCGGCGATGAGATGGCGGCGGTGTTCCCCGATTACCCGCAGGCCATTGCAAATACAATCAGCATTGCCGAGCGCTGCGTTACCGCCGTTCCCGCCGTAAAAGTGACCGAACTGCCGCAGTATCTGCCTGACTTTGAAATTCCCATCGGTTTCAACAGCGCCGATGCCTATCTGCGGCACCTTGCGGCGGAAGGACTCGCCTGGCGTTACGCGAAAGAAAAAGCCGCTAACAGTGAAAAATGGGCAGAGGTTCAAAACAGGGCAAAATTCGAACTCGATACCATTATCAGAATGGGGTTTACCGGCTACTACCTGATTGTGTGGGATTTTATCAAGTGGGCGCGGCAGCATGACATTCCGGTCGGCCCCGGACGCGGTTCGGGCGCGGGTTCCATTATCGCGTATGCATTACGCATAACGGACATTGAGCCGTTGAAGTACGGCCTGCTTTTTGAGCGTTTTCTTAACCCCGAGCGCGTCTCCATGCCCGATTTTGACATAGACTTTGCGAATGAAGGCCGGGACGATGTTATCAGATACGTTACCGACAAGTACCGTAAAAGCCATGTAGCGCAGATTATCACTTTTGGGACACTGGGGGCCAGGCAGGTAATCAAGGATGTCGCCCGCGCCCTGGAAATTTCAATTCCCGAAGCGAATATGATAGCCAATCTGATTCCCGATGAGCCGAAGATCAAACTGAAAAATGCTTTTGATAGGGAAGCGCGGCTGGGCGAACTGGAAAAAGATAATCGCTATAAGGAACTCTTTGAGCTGTCCCGCAAACTGGAGGGCCTCAACCGCCATTCCAGCATTCACGCGGCGGGAGTTGTAATCGGAAAATATGAAATAATGAATTTGGTGCCGCTGTACCGCGATGCAAAGACCGAAATTGTAGCCACGCAGTACGACATGAATTATCTGGAAAAATGCGGCCTGGTAAAAATGGATTTTCTTGGCATAAAAACCCTCGA
>JGI24698J34947_10001436_pt1 | contig 12536 bp, 11 predicted proteins | sample TergutMp193P3_FD_34947 | JGI IMG/M metagenome (IMG submission 34947)
TATAGCGCTTCCCCTAAATATTAGCGTTGTTACATGATTCAATTATGTCTGGCAGAAAAAGGCAAAGTCAGCATGCAGCGCTACTTTCCAGTTCAAAACCGCGAGTACGGCATTGCTGATATCCCTGGAGCGAAACGCGGTTTTGAACCGGAAACGCTATAAAATGGCGCGTTTTATCTGGAATTGAAAATATTTACCACCCGCAGCCAGTGATTAGCCTGTATCACGCCTTCGCCGTGGGACATCCGCTCAAAATGACCGAGTATGTGGCGGAGCGCGCGCGGTATTGAGGGCGCGTACCTGGTTTTGTTCTGGCGAATCAACTGGTAGGCAAATGTTCCAAGGGCCTTAAAATTGCGCTGCAAGGCAACAGCGTTTAATTCTCTCCAAAAGTCAGCGTCGCTATAGCCTAAATGTGACTGAACCCTGGCCGCAATAGTCTGTTTGGCCTCATCGCTCCAATCCCTGTAGCCGTCAAATATGATTGAAGCCAGGTCATACGTTGCCGGGCCGAGCCTGGCGTCCTGAAAGTCAATGGTCACGGGCCTTTGCCCATAAACCATGAGGTTGCGCGCGTGAAAATCCCTGTGGGCCAGATATCTTGCCCTTGGTATCAGATATTCGTGTATCTGAGCCATCATGCGATCCAGCCAAAGGGGCGGGTTCTTTTTTAAAAGCCCGTTAAAAAAATGCTCCCTGCAAAATGACCACTCAAAGTCAAACTTGGCCCCGTCAAAGGAGCGGCGCGTAAAAATTGAATCAGCGGGGGCGGCTTCCGTCAACGGCCCAATCCAGTCCAATAGCTCCATGGCTACCATGCCGGCCCAGTAAGGCTCTTCGTTTGGGAACCGGGCCAGATGGCTTTCGAGGGAGTTATCGCCGACGTCTTCTAAGAGCATGGCCCTGAAAGAATCATCCTGTTTGTAAATTTCAGGCACGCGCAGTATCAGGTTTATGTATGAGTATAGCGAAATAAAATCCTGAAAAGGGTCATCGGCGCCGGAAACGCCGTTGGGGTATAAAACAAGTATCGCCGTACCCCCCGAAGGGGTGTTTACGCGGAAATAGCGCCTTGCGCCAACATCGCCGGGCATTGGGCTTATACTTCCCAAACCCCAGGCCGCCGCTATCTGATTTAACCGCTCGTCCATTCAGACAGGCTCCAGAGCAAGACGAAGCTGGTTTTGACCGTCAAAAAACCAGAGAGCGTCCCTGTCTTCTATGTCCGGCGGGAGAGCCGCCCCAGGGCCTAAGACGCAACGCTTGATTTTTTGATATCCGGCTATGGTGGCGGACGGATGTATATAGCACCCAGGCGCGCGACCCTCGTGATCAGGCGCCATCTCTCCGGCAGCGCTGATCAGCTGATCAGGCGTGCCTACTTCAAGCCAGGAAAAGGGCGCAACTACTACGCCGCGATGACCGGGATACCCTGCCAAAAAATCTCGAACGTCAAAGCAGTTTTCCGGGATGTCCTTAGCGGCCCGGGCGCTCCAGCAGGCCGCGCCCGTGAAGAGGTACGGCCCCTTTGGGCCTGTAGTCCCGCGAGGCAGCACTCTTCCGGTTGAATCCATATACAATTCAGTCCACGGGCCGCCAGGATGGGGAACCAACAGCCAACAGACGCCCTCCCCGCTCGCTTTGTATTCATGGCGCAGATATTCCCAGGGTACGTCGGCTATTACGTCGGCGTTCCAAACCAGCAGTCCTCCGGCGTCTATGCGGTCGGCTAAACGCCTAAGAGGCTCGCCCGTTCCAAGCAAGTCTTTTTCAACGATTACTTCGATATCTCCGGCTATGGCCTCTATTGCGCCTATATGGCGGTGGGCGTTGCAGGCTATTTTTGCGCGCCCGGCGCGCCTCAGTGAATCCGCCGCCCACTGCAACAGGGGCCTGCCCTTAAATGTCCAGGCCGGTTTGGGCAGCGCCTTTGAGAGCGGCCCCATGCGCGTGCCAAGACCGGCGGCAAAAATAAAGGCGTCAAGATAATTCATCACTCTTGGATTTCTGCTTCAAGGGGTTTAAACAAAAACTTGCCTGGGGCCATGCCGCTCATCTCCAATACCCTGATTTGCCAGCCCTGTATTGCTATTTCATCATTGGCGCGAAGCACCCGGCCCAGCCGCTCCTGAAAGTACCCGCCCAGCGTCACCGCGTCCGTATCGTCTTCCAGCTTAATTCCAAGCTGGTCTTCCAGTTGCTCCAATGTTACGCCCCCCAGGGCCAGCCACGCTCCGGCCTGCGCCCTCGTGAGCTGGGCCGCTTCCTGATCAAACTCATCCTGAATTTCGCCGACCAATTCCTCAATGACGTCTTCCAGCGTCACTATCCCATCCACTCCGCCGTGCTCATTTACGACGAGGGCCAGGTGCTGCTTTTTTCTTTGAAAATCCAGCATGAGGTCTTGTATCAGGCGCATCTCAGGCACAAAAAACGCGGGACGAGCTAATAGCTTGAGGTCTGGCGCGTCCTCGTCCCTGAGGCGCCATAAAAGGTCTTTAATGTGAATAACGCCGACCACGTGATCCAGATCGCCGTCAACCAAGGGAATGCGCGAATGTTTGACCGAGCGGGCTATGGCCAGGTTTTCCTTAAAACTCTTGCAAATATCCATGGTGACAACATTGCCCCTTGGTATTGCTATCTCCATGATGGTGCGTTTTGAAAAAGTGAAGACGTTTTCGATGAGTTCAGCCTTGTTGAGTTCGAGTTCCCCCTTTTCCTGACTATGGGTGAGTAATTGCTTGATTTCATCCTCGGAGGGCAGCGGGTCTTCGTGAAAGTTATCACCTTTTGGCAATCCGAATAAGCGCTCTACCATATGGCTGAGCGCTGAAAAGGTGACAGAGAGGGGGCGGATGAGGCGGGACCATAGCAGGAGCGGCTTGGCCGTCCTCAAGGCCCAAACCGTTGAATTGCGTATGGCAAAGCTCCTCGGCGTCAGTTCTGTGAGTACTACGTGAATGGTGGTCATTAGCAACAGCGCGATGAATGAACCAAGCCCGCCGGAAATAGCCGGCCAGGAAATAAACCCCGCGCCCGGGAGAAAGATGAGCCAGGCGCTCAGTTGTTTGGCCAGTATGTCTTCGCCCAGGGCGCCAAAGCTGACGGCGCAGAGCGTGATTCCAACCAGCACCGAAGAAAGGTGAGTGTGCAGATGGCGCTGAATTTCCAGAGCGTGACGCGCTCTCAGGTCTTTTTCAAGCAACGCCTCGAGCTGGGTTGGCCTGATGCGCACTATGGCAAATTCGGCCAGCACTAAAAACGCCCCGAGGATGAGCAGTAAAACGATCAAAACAAGGCGGATAGCCATTATGAACCGTCCTCGTTTGCAGCCTGCGCTAAAGATGAAATCATGTTTTGCCTTTGCGTCTCAAAATCCTCTATCATTCTTTGTTTTTCTTCTTCCCAGACGGCGCGGCCGGATTCCAGCTCACCTGACTTGAGGGCGCTCAATTCTTCCAGCTCCCTAACGCGCTTGCGGGCCTGGGTCTCTGAAAAGGCAATGTCTTCCATACGGGAAAACATCAGCTTGCGCTCGCACTCAACCCTATCTTCAAATTCCTGCTCGAGGCGGCGCTTTTGCTCCTCGACATCCAGCAAGCGCTGCTGATAATCTTCCCTGGCCCTGATAAGCGCAATGGCCTCCTGGTTTTTTAAAGCCATCTCCTGCGTCAGCTCCTCCAGCCGCCCCAGCAGCGCTTTTTTTTCTAAAACTGATTCTTTCATCCGATCGCGCAAAACCTTGTCAGCGTATTTTTCCAAATCATGAGGCGACTCTAAATATTTTATCTGGCTTTCGGCCTCCCTCATACGGCGCTTTAATGTTTCCAAATTTTTCTGAGGCGCCTCAAGTTCTTCAAGATTGGCGGCAATTATGGCATTCAGGCGTTGCAATTCCTGGTTTTCACTCTGGACATTCACCAGTTCCAGCATTCTGACCCGCAGCTCGGCTTCTAACTCTCTTTGGTTGGCGGCCGCTTCGGCATTTTGACGCCGCAACTCCTGGTTTTCCCGCTGAACATCCTGCGATTCAGCCATTTTTGTTTGCAGCCCGGCCTCTAACTCACTGAGTCCGACGGCAACTTCGGCATTTTGACGTTGCAACTCCTGGTTTTCCCGCTGAACATTCAGCAACTCCGCCGTTTTGACCTGTAGCCCAGCCTCTAATTCACCAACCATGCTTTCTAATTCGCTTACCCTGGCGGTCAGGGCCGCTTGCTGATTTTCCGCCGGGGCGACAGACAGCGGCAAACTGTCTTCCGCTGATTCAGCGCTATCCAGGCTTTTAAGCCATTCCTCGCCGATGTCAACTTCCATGAGAACGTCAATGGTATTGTCCTTTGCAAATGCCTTCGGGGCAACAAAGCTCTCCAGGGCCGAAATCAGCTTGCTGCTGGCAATGGGCTTGCGCAAATACAAATCGGCGCGAACCCTTAAATTTTTGTGCCTGTTAAATTCGGCTTTGGTGGCCTTAGAACTTATCAATACCACCTTGAAACCCCTGAGCGACGACTTTCTGCGGATGTCTGCGCACACGGCGTAACCACTTTTACTTGCTAATTCCACGCCAATCAGAATCACGGCGTAAGCGCCGCCCTCAAGCAGCTTGACGACGTCATCGGGGCGGTCAATGAAATCCACATCAAAATTGAATTCGAGCGCCACCCTGTGTTCGTTAATAAACGCTTCGTCTGCATCTAAAACAAGCAGCCGTTGCCCCATGTGCAATCCTTGCATAAAACAAGCATTTTACACTATAGTCCCTTGCTTTGTGGAGCTTTAACCCGGCTGATTGCAACCTGGCATCACACCTGCGGCGCCATCACGTCACACAGACGGCGGCTGATAGCATCCTAGCGCCATCGTTTGCTGATAGCATCCTGGCGCCATCGTTTGCCATATGCCATAACTATTGGAGGCGCCGATCGGAATCGAACCGATGAATGGCAGATTTGCAGTCTGCGGCCTTACCACTTGGCGACGGCGCCTAACCTTCATTAACATTCATTAGCTTTCAATATTGCTGCCTCTGCGAGCGGCTTTCGGCTCACGGCGAGCTGTACTGCCGACTACTGAAGACTGGAGCGGGTGAAGGGATTTGAACCCTCGACTTCAACCTTGGCAAGGTTGCACTCTACCACTGAGTTACACCCGCAGATTTGATGCGGATATTCATTTTAGCGCATGAGGCGGTATTGTCAAGCGTGTTTTTTGTCAGGCCGCGCCTGACAGGCAACGGAGTAAAATTGTTGTATGGATCGTTTTACAGGATCACTCGCGCATCGTACTAATGCAGGCGGGCCTTTCTTGCCGCTTGCAATCAGGTTTGCGGCGTCCTTTTCACTATTGGTATTACATATAGCGCTGGAATTGGATTTGCCCGCAAACTCCATTGGAGAATGGATTTATGTGGCAATTTTGGCGGCGCTTTTTATTGAATCATCCCTTGAAGCCGCCCGCTCAACGCTGAATTATGGCTCGCCCTTCGCCGTTCCCCGCCGCCCGTGGATTTTGCTCAATTTGTTTCTGCTCTGTTTTTTTGTAACCCTTTTGGCGTCATTCCACGGCATCGGTCAAGCAGGCCTGACGGCCCTCTATTTGTTTCCCGTGCTGGCTTCCGCCTTTTACGTGGGCATAACAACAATAATGGGCGTAGGCGCCATTTCTGTTGCCATGTACGCTCTTTGCGTAATGCTGTTTTCAAGCGGGGCTTTGCCCCCATTTGGCTTTTCGGGCGTTGAAGGAGCTATACCATCGTCAGCGCAATTTTGGCTCATAACCTTTACGGCGCTCCAGATAACGACCGCTACGCTGGTGGTGGTGGCAATACGCAGACGATTGGAAACTCTCGGGTCTAACCTCAGCAAGCAGGCCGCCGCCGTTGATGAACTCAGCGCGCTCTACCGCAACGTCGTTGGCTCTATGCGCTCCGGCCTTGTCACCACGGATTTAAAAGGAGCGCTGACAAGCGCGAACCAATCTGCGGAGCGCATATTGCAATCCAGGCTGTCATTGGGTCAGCCGTTAAAAATGCTGGGCGCCGTCGAATTGACCATGCAGGAGACGACTCCTGGCGTCAGCCGCTTTGAGAGGACGCTCACCACCCCCTGCGGCGCGGAAAAAATCATAGGCGTCGCCGCCTCGCCCCTGATGGACGCCGAAGGTAAGCAGACGGGCTTTCTGCTGCTCTTTGAAGACCTCACGGACATAAAGGCAATGGAAGCTAAAATGCGCCTTAACGAGCGCCTTGCGGCCATTGGGGAACTCTCCAGCGAGCTGGCCCATGAAATGAGAACCCCCCTTGCCTCCATACAGGGTTGCGTTCAGATACTACGCAAGCAAAATTGCGACAAAACTATCGCCGATAAGGTGATGACCATTCTTATCAGAGAATCTGAACGGGTTGGAGCGGTCGTATCGGATTTTCTTGAACTTGCGAAACCGAGAAGCCTTAAGCTTGAACCCCTCTGGCTTCCAAGCCTGCTGGAAGAAGTTCAAGCGGCCTGGGATACGGACGCGCGTTCCGCAAATCTTTCCCTGGAAATCGAAACGCCGCCAGGCATATGGATTCACGGCGATGCCCTGGCGTGCCATCAGGTGCTTACCAACCTGCTGAGTAATTCGCGCAAGGCTGTTAAAGGCGCGCCCCGGCCAATCATCAAGCTTGAGCATAAAATACAAGGCGATAAACTGGAACTAACGATTGCCGATAACGGCATTGGCATGGATAAAACGCGGCTCAACGGCATATTTGCGCCATTTCGCAGCGGCTTTAGCGAAGGCACGGGCATAGGCATGAGCCTTGTATTCCAGTTGACCCAGCGCATGGACTGGGAAGTTGGCGTGCATAGCGATATTGGCGTGGGGACTACCATAAAACTGGTTATACCCACTGATTCCAATTCCAATAGCCAGGAGCGTCTTGCTGAATCAGGATTGGGGGAGCGTCATTTTGGTTTATAGCGCTTCCCCTAAACATCAGCGTTATTATGGTGATTCAATTATGTCTAACAGAAACCCTTGACCAACCCCGCTCCTTGAGTTATGCTCGTATGACGATCCATTCAGGTTGAATTGTGCTCTTTTTTTGCGCTCTTTGACCTTGTGTGGCGACTTGCGGGAAAGACTGATGAACAGAAAGCTGATCCGCCCCAACATGGGCGAAATCAAAGAGAGGATGGGAAGGAACCCCCGTCTCCGCGCAAAGGACGCTAAACCGGCAGGTCCAAATAACGATGGCGCCGTTGGCTCTGGAAACGGCGCCAACCCAAACCCGACCACCATTCCTCAAGGCTCTTCAGGCCCGCGCCGCAAAATCGCTCCGCCGGAGCAGACAAACGCGGAAGGTTTTTACTACATAAAGCAAATGCAAGCCAAAACTCCCATGGTGGTGGTTCTCCAGGACGGTGAAAAAATCAGGGGCGTCATAGAGTGGTACGACAAGCACTGCTTAAAGGTAAACAGGGTAAAAGAGCCAAACATATTGCTTCCAAAGCACAACATCAAATATATGTACAAGCAGGAGGAAGAGCCGCGAATACGCAGGGCGCGCAGTGAAAAAAAAGAAGATAACGCTGCCGAACCTTCTGAACAGGACATTTCACCGTATGAAAATGACTATAATCAGCAGGCTTGAAAAAAAGAATTAAAAAAAGGCTGAAAAACAGGGCTTATCTCATTTTCATGCCTGTTGATTTATAATAATAATTATGAGTCACGCGCCACGTTTAGCCGTCAGCCTCGGCGACCCCTGCGGAATAGGCCCCGAACTGCTGCTTAAAACATTGCCCGTCATCGCAAAAAAGTGGCGAATCACGATTTATGGCAGCGCCGCAGGGCTTTCCATACTTCCCGCTGGTGATTTCGGGTATGAATTTCACGACAACAAGTTATATTTTGGCTCGTTGAAAATAGACTGGGTTGACCCACTGCCTTGTCTATCGCCCAATAGCTTACAGATTGGGGCGCCAAGCGCCCTCTCTGGCAGGTGCGCAGTTGAAGCCGTCCGCAGCGCCGCATTGGACATAATGTCCGGCAAGGCCGACGCCATGCTGACGCTGCCCCTTTCAAAGGCCGCCGCCCATCAGGCCGGTTATGACATCCAGGGCCACACGGAGCTGTTGCAAACAATAACAGGCGTCCCAAGGGCGCAAATGGCCTTTATAAGCCCAAGGCTGAATGTCGTGCTGCACACAGTACACAAAAGTTTGCGGGCGGTCATCGAAGAACTTGAGGCCAGAGCCGTAGCTGATACACTGATATTCACAGCCCAGCAGTTTATGGCCCTGTTTAATAAGAGCCATCTCAAAATAGCCCTCTGCGCCCTCAACCCCCACGCCGGCGAGTGCGGCGCTTTTGGCGATGAAGAATCGCTGCTGGAAGTATCTCTCAAAACGGCCCGAAATTTTTTTAATGAATCAGGCAAAGCGAAATCTTGCGGGACAAATGGCGCGTCGCCAACATTTTACGGCCCCTGCCCTGCCGATACCGTTTTCTGGAGAGCGCTCCGGGGCGACTTTGACGTGGTGGTCGCCATCTACCATGACCAGGGACTAATACCGATAAAACTGCTTGAGCCTGAAAGCGCCGTGAATCTTACACTAGGTCTGCCCTTTATCCGCACATCCCCCGACCATGGAACCGCCTTTGATATAGCGGGCAAGTGGATAGCCAATCCAAACAACACGCTGGCAGCGTCTGAACTCGCGTTTTCACTTTTGAGGTGAGCCATGTCAACAACAGCAATCATCATAGCCAATGACCCCTGCCCCCCCCACGGCACGGCTCACGCTTGTCTGGAAAATATTCTTGGCGACCCAATACTGCTCTGGGTACTGAGGGCGCTGCCTGATGAAGTTAAAAGCGTCTTCGTCATCACCGGGGACGATCACGAAAAAATTGCCGGACTGGTAGCCTCTCTGAAATCTGCGGGCGAAATCAAGGGCCATACAGAGTGCCGTCAAAATACAGATACCATTGATTTATTGCTTGAACTTTCAAAAAACGCCGAGCCTGAGCCTGGGGCGCGGGTTTTGCTGTTGTGGTCAACACAGCCGCTGATTAGCCCCGCCGCGCTTCAATCTCTGGCGTCAATCACGGGTATATGCGCATTATTACCCGACTATGGCCGCTTATACGACGGGCCATATCCCCCCAGCCCCATGTCGCTGCCGTGGTCAACGCTTCAATCAGCCGCCGCAAACCTGGTTCAGCCGTCAGGGGATAAAACAGGGGGGACAGAGGCAAAACCAACCTTGCCCGAATTGCGCTCACGTATTTCAAAAATAGATGTCGTCACCCAGATAATTATGAAGTGCAACCCTGAAGACCTGTGTGAGGCCGATACAAGGGCAGGCCTGGCAAAAATCCAAAGCGCCGCCAGACGCCGCATTATCAACCATTGGCTTGCTTCAGGCGTGGCCTTCATGGATACGGATTCAACCATTATTGGCCCCAGGGTTGAGCTGGCCGGGCGGGGCGTATTGATAGAGCCGCAGGTGCGGCTGGAGGGAAGAGTCAGCATTGGCGAGGGAACTACAATCGGCCAGGGGTCAATCCTGCGTAACTCAACACTGGGCGCTGATGTTGAAATCAGACCCTACTGCCTGATAAACGACTCTTTCATTGGCGATGGAGTAAAGGTTGGCCCCTTCGCCAACGTCCGCGAAGGCTCACACCTTGATTCAAACGTCCGTCTGGGGAACTTTGTGGAAACCAAAAAGGCGCGTTTACACAGAGGCGCCAAGGCAAACCACCTCTCTTACCTTGGGGACTGCGAGGTGGGCGAAGGGACTAATATAGGCGCCGGATGCATCACCTGCAATTACGATGGTTTTAACAAGCACCGCACAATTATCGGGAAAAACGCGTTTATAGGTTCTGACTGCCAACTGGTCGCCCCTGTCGCCGTAGGCGACGGCGCGATACTAGGGGCCGGCGCAACATTGACCATTGACGCCCCCAGCGACTCCCTGGTTTTAACGCGCCCCGAAACAAGGGTGATAAATAAAGGCGCTGAAAAAATAAGGGCCAGACTAAAACAGGCCGCGTTCAAGCGGGATTGAACGCGGCCTGGTATGAATATCAACTTGCGCCCTCAAGGGCGCTTTATTGCTTTGCAATTATAGCAACGCTATTCCCCCGGGCGTCTCTTTAGTTTAACTATCATTTTTGTCTCGCCGCCATCGTCGGCAAACACGCCTTCGTCCAGCGTCATTTTCCTTACTTTGTCTGAAGTCACCCTGAGCTGATCCATCACCTGAACCACCCACTTGTACGGCACGTCCCGGTCAACGTTGAGAAAGACCTTTCTCATGCCAACGCCGGCGGGTTGCAGCATGATTAGCGGCGCTAACCGATCGGGGATGTCCCTTAGCTCTACGGCACTTGTGTTTATCGCAAGGGTGTTGTCCTGGTTGATGTCAACAACCAGGGGCGGGTTTTTGGGGTCGGGGGGCGGCGGCGTAATATCCTGGCGAACCTGCGGGATCACGGTGGGCATTGATTTCTGCATGCCCGGCACCATGACGATAAAGATAATCAATAGCACCAGGACGATGTCAATGAGGGGCGTGACGTTGATGTCGGTTTTTGTGCTCATGGCCTATCACTCCTTAGCGCTCTTGTCTTCAGCCGTGACCACGGAGGCCTCGTCGGCTCCGGCCTCGCGGCATATTTGGAACAGTTCGTTGACATAGCCAAAGGGCAGTTCGGAATCGGCCTTGATGAAAACGCGCTTGTCGCCGCGCAGGTTGTCAACATTGCTTTTAACAAAATTTATCAGGCTTTCCCTTTGCTCCTTTTTTTCAAAACCGAATACCAGCGGATTACCATGCTTATCCTTGGCGTTTCTGTCGTCAACCTGGACGTCTTTCATCTTGTACAGGCCTGTTTCAGGGTCTTTCTCGTTTGAGCGCGTGAGGATCAGACTCAGATACTTAGAACCAGGGTCCATGTCCTGCTTAAAAGACTGCTTTGAAAGAGGCAGGGACACAGCGTTGCTGACGGCGGGCGTGATAACGATGAAGATGATCAATAGCACCAGCACGATATCCACCAGCGGCGTGACGTTGATGTCGGATTTAACCCCTCCCTTGTGGGAACCTACATCCATACCCATAGGAGTTCCTCCTTAGTTGTAAGCGGTTTATGACAGGGCAAACTAGGCGCTCTGGCCCTCTCTGCGGATAAATTCGTCAATCATCTGAGAGGCGGCGTTGTTGATGTTAGAAATAGTTTTGTCCTGCTGGCCGGTGAGGATGTTGTAAAACCACACGGCGGGAATGGCGACTATCAAACCAAGGGCTGTTGCGCCAAGGGCTTCGCCGATGGCCCCCGCAAGCGCGTTGATGTCGCCCGCGCCTTGTTCTTTAAGGGCGGAAAATACAGCAATGATGCCCCACACCGTGCCCAGCAGACCAATAAACGGCGAGGCCGACGCGATGGTGCCCATGGTGCTCATGCCCTTCTTGAGCAATTCCGTCACCTCGGCGGTGCCTCTTACCACGGCGCGCTCAACGGCTTGAACCACGTTGTAGTCGGGCTTACCCTTCATTATTTCTTTTTCGTACTGATAGATATCCAGGCCGTGCTTTAAGACCATGGCCACGTGGCTCCTGTTGTGCGTAGAAGCCGCGCGCTTGGCGGCGTCAAAGTCGCCCCTGCGCAGCGTGTCCAGAAAGAGCTTCATGAATTTTTTGGAAGCGGCGTTGCTGCGCCAGTACATCACGCCGCGCTCAATGATGATATAGACTTCTAAAAGCAGCAGTATCAGCAGGATGACGATGATGACCTTGTTGAAGGGCGTGGCGGCCTCCCAGATTTCCTTAGGGCCAAAAGCAGTGCCTGCCAGCAGCGCGAAGTTGAAGGTTGAAGCAAGAAAGCTCATGTTTTTTCCTCGTGTTAAGGGGTGAAATGAAACAAATAACGGCCTTGTTGATTAGGGGCAAGGTGTGTTTCGGGGTGTGCGGTTGACCTTACACTCACAGGGCATTTTATCAGTTCTGCATCTTAAATGGCATCCTGAGAATAAACTTGGCCTGCTGAGGAACGCCATCCAGAATGTAGGGTTGAAACTTCCATTTCATCGCGTAATTCACGGCGTATTCATGGAGCAACTGGGGGCCTGATATCGCTCTTGCCGAAACAGGTATGCCGTTAGTTCCAATCGTAATTTCAACTTCAACCGTCCCTGAGACTCTGGCCCTCTTTGCCATCGCTGGATATGGAGGCGCAGGAGGTCTATAACTATCTTTGACTTCACTGGATGAAACATTATGCACAACATCAGTTTGAGCCCTGGTTCCCACAGCGGAGGTGGGCGTCACCGACCCCGTTGTGCCTACCCCTGATGTACCTGAGTCGTCGGGTTTCTGCCCGGCAAAGGATTTAGAATAGTCAATAGTAGGAATTACCTTTGGCGCCTCGTCGGGTATAACCTCCTGGTCTGCCGAGATGGGGGGCGGGGGAGGGGCGTCCTTGATTTCAATCCTGGTTTGCACTACGGTTGGCGCGGGCGGAGGGGGCGGGGGAGG
>JGI24698J34947_10001437_pt1 | contig 12533 bp, 12 predicted proteins | sample TergutMp193P3_FD_34947 | JGI IMG/M metagenome (IMG submission 34947)
ATATATTTTCAGAACTAAATACTGCCTTTTCATATAGATCATTATAAACGCACATACATTCTCCTTTTACATGCAATAAGATACATCAGTTTAAAATAAAAAGCTTTAAAAACCCAACGCGTCAGAATGATGTGTTCGAATTTCCGAGGCATGCTTGAATCGGAGGCTGATATTATCAAAATAGTACTCACTACTGTAGTTTCGATAACCTGAGTTAAGACATTACTTGGGCTTTTACCTATGAGGAAAATTTCTTTTTTTCTTGGTATAACCGGCATCAGCTTTCCTCTAGAAGTATGAACGCATAAAAAACAATGCGTAGGAAAAAGGAGAAACCACACCCCTTCCTTATCAGACCTCAAGAATATTAAGCGATACCTATCCCCCCCTCGTTCCAAATCTTTAGGAGAAACCGCTTGGCATTTGGTTATCTAAAACTGATTCTAATGTATAGAAATTGAAATAAAATGTCAAGTATTTTTTTATTTTTTTGAAAGAAATTATATGGTAGTCTGCGTAATAGTCCCATTTCGGTCCTTTAAAATTATTTGTTCTCCAAACCAGTAAAAATATCTTTCAAAGACAATTTGTCAATTTCTACACTCACAATGTGAGTGTATATGTATAAAAAAGCCACATCAAGCCATGCATAGCATGGGAGATGGGCCTTGTTAAAAATTAATGAAAACAATAGGCTGGCTTTTACAACACGCCTTTCTGCGCTCGTTCAATATCAGTGAGCATCATCATTTTGCATAAAGACTTAAAATCGACTTTTGCGTTCCAGTTCAATATCTTTCTTGCTTTTTCAGGATTACCGTTAAGGATTTCAACTTCTGCGGGACGGTAAAACTTTGGGTTAACCTTTACGATTGTTTTACCTGTTTTTTTATCAATGCCAATTTCATTTTCTTCGCTTCCCTGCCACTCTATTTCAAACCCGCAATGCCTGCCGGCTTCTTCGACAAACTCACGAATACTGTGAGTTTCTCCTGTTGAGATAACATAGGTATCAGGCTTTTCATGTTGAAGCATTTTCCACATCATCTCAACATAATCGCCCGAATAACCCCAATCGCGCTTTGCGTTAAGGTTTCCCAATTCGAGCGGCTCGGTTGTCTTTCCTGTAAAAAGTTCCGCAAAATGGGAAGTTATCTTTCTCGTAACAAATTCTTTTCCGCGCATTGGACTTTCGTGATTAAACAGAATACCGGAACACGCAAACACACTAAAACTTTCACTGTAATTCACACACATCCAATGCGCCATTAATTTTGATACACCATAGGGAGAACGCGGGTAAAAAGGTGTTTTTTCTGTTTGCGGAGTCTCCTGAACTTTACCGAACATTTCGGAAGTGGAAGCCTGATAAAATCGCGTCTTTGGCGAGAATTCACGAATAGCCTCAAGTATATATACTACGCCCATTCCATCGGCCTGAGCGGTATAGATTGGCTCTTCCCATGAAGCGGAAACAAAACTTTGCGCGGCAAGATTGTAAAATTCATCAGGTTGATATTTCCGTAATAAGCGACAAATGTTTGAGAACTCAAGAAGATCAAAATCTAGCAGTTCAATTTGATCGAGTATTCCATGTTCCCTTAACTTTGAAAAAGTATCCGTAGCGCCTCTGCGATACAGACCCAAGACGCGGTAATTTTTTTCCAACAGAAATTTTGCCAAATAGCCGCCGTCTTGTCCGGTGATGCCGGAGATCATTGCTGTTTTTGGGAATTCGGGTGTCATTCTTTTCATTCTCCTCAATAATAAATAAAATATTCGAAATATTTAGTTTTGGTATTTTTTCTAAAAGAAGATAATTACATCTTTAAATTGTAAAGCTTGCTATATTTCTCTGCCATCTGCTTACTTGAGAATAGAGTTGTTACTCTTTTATATCCATTCTCTCCTAGCAATTTACGTTGTTCTTCATTTCTTAGTAAAAATAATATGTTTTGTGCTAATAAATGCGGATCTTTCGGCGGCGATAATAATCCCGTTACTTTATCTTCTATTACTTCAGGTATACCTTCAACATTCGTAGCTACTATAGGCAATCTATAATATCCAGCTTCAACAAACATTAATCCAAAGGCTTCGTATATAGATGAAGCTACAAATATATGGTGCGTCTTATAATAATTTGCCACATTATGCTGCCATCCTTTTAAAAATATATTATGTTCCAAGTGATTCTCTTGAATAAATATTTCGCAATCCTTATATTTTTCACCATCACCTACTATAGTAAAACATGTTATTGGCTCTTCTTTTACTACTTCTTTTGCCGCTCGTAATAAAGTCATTGGATCTTTTTGTATATCCAAACGACCGACAAAAAGAACTTTTACTATTTCATTTATCATATTTTGATTGTTTTAGTACTCGGAAAAATCAATACCATTATATATAATTGATACTTTTGAACGAAAAAAATTAAAATATTTACTATAATATTTATTTACTAAAATAATTTTATTACAGAAGAAAGATGCTACCATTTCACATATCCAGTAAAATTGCCACAATGGAAATCTTATATATTTATGAAACGCCAAGCCATGTACTGTATGTATAACTAATGGTGTCCGTGCCAAAGTTGCCGCAATACGCCCTATGATACCAGGTTTGGTAGAGTGTGTATGTACAATATCAAACATCTCTTCCTTACATAATTTATAAATTTCTAAAAAAGCTAAAATATCTTTAAACCCTATTACACGATACAGATTTTTTACAAAAAATACTTTTACGCCTATTTTCTCAAACTCATTTATGCATTGTAATTTAAGATTATTATCAATAGCATCATTGCCAAAAAGAATGTATTTATCATATTCTTCATTAGATATATGTTTTAATATATCCAATGAAATATGTTGAACCCCTGATAATTTCGGAAGAACCTGAATGTGTAATATTTTTTTACGTGAACTCACTTATATCACATTTATCAAAATTTTTTTATTTTATCGGGATACCATATTTCATCTTAGTCAGAAAAAAATCGCAACTTACTTATGCTCTCTTCACAAAATGATATTGCATTTTTATTATCTTCCCCCAATAAAAATCCCATATGTTTTTGGAAGCAAATTTTTAAATAATATTCCAAAAATTAATGATATTATAACTGTGAATAATATCATAAGAAAATAACTGAATAATACTATAAACGCACCTTTTAATGGAATTATTCTGACATATATTTTTATTAATTGAGATATTATAATACCGTGTATCGCATATACAATAAATTGATATTTTTCTAACTGTGTCAATATTTGATAAAGTTTTATATTATCTAAAAAATACTGTGATATTTTGAGAAAAAATATACACCCAATTATTATATTTAACTTATGCAACATAGACATACTATTTAAAAGAAAATATTCCATAATAATTGTTATACCGTAAATAACCGATAAATCTATTATTTTTATATGATCTATATTTTCTATTCCAATATTATATTTTACAATATAATAACCTAAACTAAAAAATATAAGTGCTTCAGGTGAAACAAAATATATTTTAATATTGTTTGTCCAAAGTATAAAGAACAAAACAAATGTTCCTAATGGAAATTTATCCACTAGTTTCTTTATTCCAATAAAAAAAATATTGAGAATAAATAAATCTCGTAAAAACCAAAACTGATATACAAATGGCGAATTTATTAGATTGTTTTTAATAGAATAATCTCCAAAAAATGCTTTCATCCAATCGAAAAATCCCCACGACAAAATTGGTTTTTCAGGCGTGTAAAATATTTTTGTAAGCGGTATTGTTGAAACAACAATATAGAACCCTATTATCAATATATGCCATAAAAAATAAGGTAACAAAATTGTTCGGCATTTTTTTTTCATTATAAAAATATATTTTTGCTCTTTAAAATACAAGAAATAAGCAGAAAAAAGGAAAAATAGTGGAACGGCTATAGCTGTAATAATTCCTAAAAACTTTTGAACATTTTCCAAATATACTGGTATTACAGTTTCAATATTTCTCTGTGCAAAATATTCAGCAGATATACTACTATGAATAATAACTACAAAAACAATAAGTAAAAAACGTAACGAGTTTATCCTCTTTGATAAATTTTCATTTACAGCAAACACCATAAAAAGCTCTCCAGCTATGCGGATTGATCTTGTATTAATTAATTATTTTCGTCTTAATAAAATATTAAAAAGTAAGCAAATCCTTAAACTAATCTTCTGTGCAATATTATTGGGAGATTCTTTACATAGACCAGAATTATTATTGCTATGTATCCTATGATAAAAAAGTGGTTCATCTAAATATAATATTTTTCCAAATTTTGTCACACAAATGCCAAACCAATTATCATGTCCACAAGAAATATCTTTAGGAAATGGTAATACATAATTTAATATCTCACGTTTAAACGCCATCGCACAACCTGTGTATCCAGGACGAAGAGCGCTTATAATATAATTATCAATAAATGGTTTTCTCTTCCTATATTTTTCAATTAAAATTTGATCATTTTGATCAATAATGGAAAAATTTGAAATAGCCATATCACAATTTTTTAGAGCTTCAATACTTTTTTTTATCTTATTTGGATACCATATATCATCTTGGTCAGAAAGAAATATATAATCTCCATTTGCCTTGTCTATAGCATTTAGAAAATTAAAGGAAATATAATGATTAACAGTATGTAAATCAAAGAGTTTTTTCTTCTCTGGAAATGAAGGAACATGAATAAATAACTTTATTCTACTATCATTTATTTGGTTTATTAAATCGGTAGTACAATCGGTCGAACTATCATCAGATATTATTAATTCATCATTATTTCCTAGCTGATTAATTATAGAATCAATTTGTTGTTTGAGATATTTCTCTCCATTATATGTTGCCATACAGACTGAAATCATAGTTCTCTCTTTATTACAACAATGATTGGTAAAGTCGTAAATGTTCTTTCGCAGTATTTTCCCAAGTAAATTGTCTTGAACGCGTTTTACCTAATTCTATCAACTCCTTACGTTTTTCTTTTGATGATAAAATTTCCAATATTGCATTCAACATTGAATCCCTATCTTCAGGATCAAAATATAGTGCAGCATCCCCAGCTATTTCAGGAAAACAACTAGTATTTGAACATGCAACAGGACAAAAATTGTTCATTGCCTCTAAAAGAGGTATTCCAAAACCTTCATATTTCGAAGGAAATACAAATAATTCAGCATACCTATACAAATTAACTAATTCATCATCTGTAAAACGTTTAACAAAAACATTATCATCTAATTTTAAATAATGAATAAGTTTATTTTCATTAGTATCGAAATCGTTGCCGGTACAAACAAGTATTAATTCTGAATTAAATGTTTGAACAATTTGACTAAATACTTCTAACAACATGGAAAAATTCTTATATCCTTTACGTGTTCCGACATATAATATATAGCTCTTGTTAATTAACCTTGATACTTTATAATCATCTGGCAAAAAATTAATTCCATGATATATTACAGATATCTTACTTTCTGGTAAACCAAACAAAGACAATAAATCATTTTTTGTATTATTGCTAACTGTAATTATAGCACTACTGTATTTAAAGCATTTAATCTGTTCTCTAATATTTCGTCTATTATATCCATATGATGAATTCATCTTATCATGATAGGTTAAAACAACAGGTTTCTTTGTATATTTTAGACCATAACTTTCATAGTGTGTCAAATGTAATATATCATAGTCATTTAATCCAATTTTATAAATACTATACATTTTTCCCAATTCCAACATTAATCTTGCTTTCTTTGGAAATGAAAATCTCTTTAAAAAATTATGATAGTGAATCCCTGTTTTCATGTTTTCTAAATAAATATTATTTGATAACATTACGCTTATATCCCAATATTCTCTTGGTATATATTTTAACATTTCACAAAAATAACGAGATACTCCTCCAATATCTTGATAAGAAAATATTTGATGATCGTACAATATCTTCATTATTTACATTTTTTGATTAAATATATATTTTTCATGCTGATCAATTATTAATATTCTTTCATGATAGGTTCTATGTTGAAGTAATATATTATCATACAATGAAAAAACATTTCTATTACCTACTCCTAACTTTAATACACCATAAAACAATAATATCATCAAAAATATTTGCTTTTTTTTATTTTTTAATGTAGAATATATTTGCGGATATAAAATCCAGTATGGGAAAATAAATAAAATGGCTACCCTTTCCAGAATGATCATTATTTCTGAAAAGTATAGAAAAATAAAGGAATAAATATAAAATACATTTATATATATTAAGTTAGCTTTATTTATTTTACAAAGATTTTTAGAAAAATAACAGATGATTATGAATGTAAAAAATCGTTCTATATAACCTATTGTAATGCCATAGGCAGACGAATAAAAACCAGATGACAAATATACACTTAATAAAATTCCCAATCTTCCCAAGATTAATGAAGAAATAGAAATTAACAATGGTTTAACCCATTCTATCTGAAATAAGAATAATAAATTACCAGTAAAAAAGAGGGATAATATAATAGCACGAGGAATCTTCCTATGCAAGAATAAATACAAGGGTAAATATAATAATGAAGAAATATGGAACAATGTTCCAATAAGATTTAATGCGACATATTTAACAATTTTTCTTTCTTCTAAATATTTCAAGGAAATTAAAAAGAGCATTATGGCTTTAGAATTTCTAAACAAATTAAAACTCATTCCAATTCCTGAAAACAAGAAAAAAAATAAAAATCCAAAAACAATATGTTTTTGAATAATCCGTTTAAAAAAGTAAAAAAGTATAAAAAAATCTATAACAAATGAAATAAATTGATAAAAGAAATAATTTGAAGATATTGTTTTACTTAAAATTGTATAAAATAAAAATCCATTCTCCATTCTTCTTTCAAAAAAAATACTAATCGAATTTCTATCATCAAATATTGTTGGAGAACTGACGTACAGCCTATAATAAGATTGCCAGTCTGTGTATAAAAATCCGCGAAATCCAAAAAAAATAATTAACAAGACAGCAACAAAAAGTTGTTGTAACAAGATAGAATAATTATAATTAAAAGAGGATGTGGTATTCGTTTTACAAATTGGTATTACATTCACAAATAATAATAAAAAGAGTATTATATAAGGTATTGAATATAAAAAGCTAAATGTTGGCATTATAGTCCATATAATAAAATTTAAACCTTAAGTTATCAATTTTAAATAAACATCCTCTGTCTGTCTCGCGGCAATTTCCCATGAAAATTTATTTTTAATTTCTGTAGAAATTTTATCCATGTCTCTTTCTTTTTTAATTTCATTAAATATTCCCTCCCTGATTGATTTGCAATCAAGCGGATTTATAATAGTAACATAGTCTCCAAAATATGTATCTACCGGCGTAAATCTATGATCTGCTACAACTGCTTTACAACCAAATGATAATGCCTCTAAAGATACTAAACCCGGAGATTCTCTTAACGAGGGCAAGACATGAACCGAAGCCTTTTTATAGAACATAGGCACTTCTTCATAAGTAATCTCATCAAAAAAATAAACATTTCCTCTTTTTCTGGAAATTCTGTGTAAATCTCTTGAATATCTCGAATTTGGATAATGATTTTTTCCAAGGAAGACAATAGGAATATCTTTATCCTTAAATAAAGATTTAACTATCATATATTGATTTTTTGCAGATTCTATTCTACCAACTTCTAAAATAAAATTATCAGGCAATTCTAATTTTGTATTATTAACAATATTACAAGAAGGAATTATATCAACACCATTAACTATAGGAAATATTTTTTCTTTAAGGCTTGTTTCATCAATACCTATATATTCCATGAGTTTATTCCCTTCTTCAATTGAGTTTGGTAATATTGCATCAACAGTTTTTAATAATGAAAAGTATTTTTGTTTCATTTGTTTACTGAAGTAGCGGGGACGGTTAATGAATTTCATCATTATAGTAGATAAATATTTTTCAAATAAAAATAATTTCTCTGAATAATTATAACCAAAAATAAATCCTAATGGGCCAGAAAGTAGTAAATAAGAATAATCCCAATATATTGTTGATAAACATATTTTAAAATTTTTATTTTTTATTTTTTTTAAAAAATTAATCAAATAATCTGGATCAGTCATCGAAAATATATGAACAATCTTTGTATCAATATCTATATTTTCTGCTTTATGTACAATATAAACCATATGATTAAATATTTTTCCTATATATTCCTTTGTTTTAAGTATTTGAACTCTTCCACCTCCCCCTGTATTAAGAAATATTTCTGGCATAAAAAAAGCGATTTTCATGCAAATATCCTTTCAACTATATTTACAATTTTTACACTCGTTGTTCCATCACCATACGGATTTACCGCATTTGCCATACGAGAATATTCATTTTTATCTTCCAATAATATTTCCATTGATTTAATTATATTTTCAGACTGTGTCCCGACTAATTTTGCTGTTCCCGCATCTATACCTTCTTGCCGTTCTGTTACTTCTCGCATAACTAATACCGGCTTTCCCAAGGCAGGAGCTTCTTCCTGGATACCTCCGGAATCAGTAAGTACACAAAAACATTTCTCCATCAGCCATAGCAGGTAAGAATAATCCATAGGTTCCAAAAGATAGACATTATTAATATTTTTTAACAAACGGTTAACAGGTTCTTGTACATTTGGATTTAAATGTACAGGGTATACGAGCTGTACATCACTATATTTATTCGCGATATAAACAATAGCACTACATATGTTTTCAAATCCCTCGCCAAAACTTTCTCGTCTATGTCCGGTAATCAAAATTATCTTTTTTGAGAAGTCAATAAATGAAAAATATTTTTTATAATCATCTTGATTGCCGTTTTTTATCATTTTTAATCCTAAATGTAGTGCATCAATTACAGTATTCCCGACCATATATACATTTTGAATTATCCCCTCTTTCTTTAAATTCTCTACAGCTTTTTCTGTTGGTGCAAAATGATAATCCGCAATATGTCCGGCAATAATTCTGTTCATTTCTTCGGGATACGGAGAATATTTGTTACCACTTCTCAGACCTGCCTCTAGATGTGCAACAGAAACTTTTTTATAAAAACCGGCTAATGCACCTATCATTGCAGATGTTGTATCGCCTTGTACAAATATCAGATCTGGAGTATATTGATCCAATACATCTCTTAACCCGTTCAGACACCTTACTGTTACATCGAACAAAGTCTGATTAGTCGACATAATATCCAAGTTATAATCTGCTACGATTCCAAAAAACAAATTAATCTGATGGAGCATTTGTTGATGTTGTCCTGTAAGACATATCTTTACATTAAAAAAATCGCTATTTTTTTGAAATTCCTTAATCAACGGAGCCATTTTTATAGCTTCAGGGCGAGTACCATAAACAAAAAGTATATTTTTTTTCACAATTATATCTGTTTGCTATAAATTACTATTTTAAATTATTGAAATAATTTTCTCAAGTTGTTTTTGAACTGATTCAATAGAAAATTTACTTAATCCGTTTTTTATATTTTGTTGTTGTTCAAAATAAATATCTTTTTTATCCGATTTAGAAAGACTGTTAATTATAAAAGGCATTTCTTCAATATCATTACAAAGATATCCAATATTACCCATTTTGTTAAAAACATACTCAAAATAAAGATTACGAATAGCAATAACAGGTTTTAAATGTATTAAAGCGTCAAAAATAGCTCCGCTTGCAGTTAATTTATATGAGTAATTTGGATAAAAAAACAAACAGTAATGCATTTGCTCTATCCATGAATTAAATTCATCAGGCGGCAACGGTTTATCACCACCATGAATTCTAATCTTCGTATTATCCGGTATTAATATTCTTTTGTCCAGAAATTTTCCTATATAATGTAATTGGATAATATCTGAGTTTTCTATCATTTTTTCCAATTCAAATATCAAATGAGACCCTTTTTCAATATGTCCGAATCCTATAGCGCCTATATTTATAATAAATGGTAATTCATTGGACAAAGGGGTAATATTAGGTGAATAATATGGATGATCGATTGTTTCAAATTGAACATCGGGTAATATTCTTTCTGCCTCCGTCTTGATACTTTCACCAAGTACGATATGCGCCATATTACTTCGTTTTAAAAATAATGCCGGACGCAACCAATAGCTATAATTCCAAACTTTATGTTTTAATGCTAAAGATTCCAGAATACCATGAAAAATGTAGTAAATTGTTACCCTTTTTAAAAATATCTTCGAAAATAAAATTGTAAAAGGCGTTACAGAAAGATATACTAAAATATCAGGATTTTCTTTTATCAATTTTAAAGTACAAATAAATTCAAAAAATATTATCCTTAAATTTGATAATCGGCCGTTGTACCCGGGAATATTCAAATAAATACTGTTCAATTCAATTTTATTTGTTTTCTCTATTGACTTTACGTGGTCTTTATCGCCAAAGAATATCATATTTGCATCTTTATAAATTGAGAGCAATATTTTTATCATGGAAGAATTAAAAACTAAATGTTCCAAATTTTTACACTGCGGTTCAAAAACAACGACTTTTTTCATTTTATTTAATGTTGCTTAAAAATAGCTTTGCCGATTTTTCCCACGAAAATTTGGCAGACTGAACCTTTCCGGCAGCCTGCAAACTCTCTCGAAGTTTTTGGTTTGAAGCTAAAGAAGAAATAGCATTTGTTACTTCATGCGCACTTTCCGGTTCAACATATAAAACCGCGTCTGAGCAAATCTCCGGTAATGATGAATACTTTGTAGTTATTACAGGGCAACCCAAACTCATTGCCTCGAGTGGTGGTAATCCAAAACCTTCGTATTTTGAAAGATATACTAATCCCAATGCACTGCTGTAATACTCTGCCAGTGTTTCATCAGACACATACCCCATTTGCTTAACAATATTTGCCTCAATGCACTGATTTAGAATTTCTTTTGTTTCCGAATCAATGTATCCAGACTGACCTATCATGAACAGTTTATAAGCTGTCTTTTTCGTCTTATAAAGATATAGGAAAGATTCCAGCATATATCTAATTCCTTTACGTTTGTCATACCCGCCTACATAGATAAAGAAAGGCTCTTCATAAAGTTTGCTATTTAAGGACACCGGCTTTATTGTCGGACCAAATGGCAAAACAACAGGTTCTTTTTTTATTGGAAAGCTTTCAATTATTTTTGATTTGGAATATTCCGAGTCTGTAAAAATAACGTCGGCTTGGTTTAAATCGTTTAAAGTTTTTGAATAGTATTTTATCCTCTGTTGTTCATCTTTGAAATAATTTGGGATTTCCAATGGTAGAACATCATGCAACGTCATTACTTTCTTAACATTTAAAAGATCACGAGGAATATTACCATTCCATGGAAAATGTATTATGTTAAAATCATCTTTCGATATAATCGTATTTATATTTTTCGCGGTATATTGTTTATTAAATAATGACTGTTTTAATTTAACAGCATTATACTTATTCGGTAATGTGTTTGAAAGACGCTTTTTAAAAAAACCTGTAAATTTAAAAGAGTTATCCAATTCAATACAAGCGTCATATAAATATAGAGTCGATTTTGCGATGCCTGAAAAGGGCAATTCAAATACCGTTGCGTCAAATAAAATATTCATTTTATCAGGCGGCTCATAACGGTTTTGAGATTATCATCCCAAAACATGTACAGGTATGGCCAAACAATTCCAATTTAATATGCGGACCTCCATGTTCATAGCCATCGCCTTCATAAGGGGGTATGTCTTCGAAACAATCAAACACATCATTACCCACAGAAAAATCAGGCTCTTCTATAATATAACCTTTGGAACGCAAGCGCTGTATTAAAGATTCAATATGTTTTTTCTGATATAAAACCGAATTCCCGGTCGAAATCGTATCGCCTTTATTAGATATATTGTATTCTGTTGTATGCACGGCTATTCCGCCTTTCTTTAGTAAATCAAGCGATCTTTCAATGAAAACAAGGCCATTTTCGAGAGAACCTAAATGCTCCAACGCGCATATAGACCAGCAGAAATCATATTGTCCATTAAGGTTTTCAGGGATATTATTCATATCTACATATTCAAGACTAACATTATTTTTAAAGGTTTCTTTGTCAATTATTTTTTCAAAATATAGCTCTTCCAGCGAATCCGCATACATTGTTGTACCTTTCCAGCCTTTTTCCGGAGGCGCGTCTGTTGCGGTAATTTTACAGCCAAGACTTGCAAATAAGGCCGGTAGGGGTTCTCTGCCGCAGCCAAACACTATTCCCTTTTTCCCGGATTGAAGCATGTCCGCATTGTACAATGCCTGAGACACATAAGCATATTCCCAGATTTTACGATGATAAATACGTTCCATTTTTAAGGTGCCAATCCAATATGTACACCATGAGGAATCTATATCAGCTTGCGTACAAACCTTAGAAACTAAGAGATATTTTGATATTACCCCCCCC